>Ga0247727_10002498_pt1 | contig 41988 bp, 41 predicted proteins | sample WisWelCaveWW1625_FD_202498 | JGI IMG/M metagenome (GOLD analysis project Ga0247727, IMG submission 202498) | Biofilm microbial communities from Wishing Well Cave, Virginia, United States - WW16-25 | ecosystem: Environmental > Aquatic > Deep subsurface > Groundwater > Cave microbial mat | place...
GGGTGGCGGGCCGGAGGCTCGATGGCGGAGAACGAGAAAACCGAGAAAGTCCTTTACCATGGCAGCGGGGCGTTTTCGATTTCCAAGCCCCAGCGAAAACGCGCCAAGCTGCGCCGGTCGCGGCTGAAGAAACCCCAGCGCAGCGCGCGAAGGTGACCCGGGCGGGGCGGCGATGCAGGAGCAGGCGCGCCTCTACCGCGTCCGCGGCCTGGTGCAGGGCGTGGGATTTCGCTATTTTGTCCAGCGCTCGGCGCTGGGGCTGGGACTGAAAGGCTACGTGAAGAACCTCGGCGACGGCGGCGTCGAGGTCTACGCCGTCGGGACCCAGCAGCAGTTGTCGGATCTCGCGCCGCTGCTGTGGAAGGGCCCGCCGTACTCCGACGTGCGGGGGGTCGAGGAGCGGGAGGCGCCGGTGAGAGAGGCGGAGACTTTCAGGATCGAACCTTCATGGTCGACTTAAAACAGCTCATTCGCGAAGTGCCGGATTTTCCGAAGCCGGGGATTCTCTTCTACGACATCACCACGCTGCTCAAGGATCCCCACGGGCTGCACTCGCTGATCTGCGACCTCGCTGCCCACTATGAAGACAATCGTCCCGACGTGGTGGTCGGCATCGAGGCTCGCGGCTTCGTGTTCGGCCCGACCATCGCCTTCCGCTTGGGCGTGGGCTTCATCCCGGTGCGCAAGCCGAACAAGCTCCCGGCCGAAACCGCCCGCGTCACCTACGATCTCGAATACGGCACCGACAGTCTCGAGATTCACAAGGACGCCGTCCAGCCCGGCCAGCGCGTGCTGATCACCGACGATCTGCTGGCCACCGGCGGCACCGCGCTCGCCACCGTACAGCTTGTCGAGACGCTGGGGGGCAAGGTCTCCGGCTTGGCCTTCGTCATCGAGCTCGAGTTCCTCAAGGGGCGCGGCCGGCTCAACGGCTACGACGTGTTCTCCCTGCTCAAGTACTCTAAGTAGGCAGGCGCCGCGCATGCCCCACGTTCGGGTCCGGGCCCTGGCCAAGGTCAACCTCGACCTGCGCGTGCTCGGCCCCCGCCCGGACGGCTACCACGAGATCCGCACCGTTTTCCAGACGATTTCGCTTTCCGATCGGCTCGAGATCGAGTACCATCCCGGCCGCCGCCGCACCGTAGATCTCAGTTGTACGTTGCCCGGTCTCGAAGGTCCCGATAACCTCGCGAGCCGCGCCGCCGTGAGCCTGCTCGACGCCACCAGGGCGCCAGGCGGCGTGCGTATTCATCTCGACAAGCGGATTCCCGCCGGCGCCGGCTTGGGCGGCGGATCGAGCGACGCAGCGGCGGTGCTGCGGGCGCTCGCCTCGCTCCTGCGGCCGCGCCCCAACTTCGATTTGCTCCGCAAGCTCGCGGCCGGCCTGGGCAGCGACGTGCCGTTTTTCCTGGTCGGAGGACGCGCTCTGGGAATCGGGCGCGGCGCGGAGGTTTACCGGCTCCCGGACGCCCCGCCGCGCTGGTTGCTGGTGGCGGCGCCGCCCTTCGCGGTCTCGACCGCCGAGGCCTACCGGCGGCTCGGCGCGCAATTGACATCCGGCTCCGGGAACGATAAGATAGATCGTTTCTGCTCAAGGGTTTGCGCGGCGGAGCGAGGAGCAGTTGCGGGTTGGGCCCCAGATCCGGAAAACGACTTTGAAAACGTCGTCTTCCAGATGCATCCGGAGTTGAGGAGGCTCAAGGCGCGCCTGAAGCAGTTGGGGGCGCGTCCTGCCCTGTTGTGCGGCAGCGGCTCGGCGGTTTTTGGAGTTTTCTCGGACCGCCGCCAGGCAGCGCGAGCGCGCCAATCCCTCGAGCCGAAGGTCGGCGATTGTTTCGTGGTCAAAACGGTGAGCCGGACCGAATGCCTCGCCCGCTGGCGCCGCTGGCTAGGCGAAGCGGGCGGATGAGCCGGATCCGCCGATGGCCGCCACTTCGCCTGCTCGCGCTATGAAGAACGACCGGCTCAAAGTTTTCACCGGCAACGCCAACGCGGATCTGGCCACGGAGATCTGCCAGCACCTCAACGTGCCGCTGGCGAGGGCCTCGGTGCGGCATTTTTCCGACGGCGAGATCTACTTGCAGATCCTCGAAAACGTGCGCGGCAAAGACGTGTTCGTGGTGCAGCCCACCTGCACGCCGGTCGACCGCAACCTGATGGAGCTTTTGTTGATGATGGACGCGCTCAGCCGGGCCTCCGCCAAGCGGATCACCGCGGTGCTGCCCTACTACGGCTACGCGCGCCAGGACCGCAAGGATAAGCCGCGCGTGCCGATCTCCGCCAAGCTCGTCGCCAGCGTGCTGGTGACCGCCGGCGCCAACCGCGTGCTGACGCTCGACCTGCACGCCGCGCAGATCCAGGGCTTCTTCGACATCCCGGTCGACCACCTCTACGCCACGCCGGTGATGATCGAGTACTTCAAGAATCTCGAGCTGCCCAAGCTGACGGTGGTCTCGCCCGACGCCGGCGGCGTCGAGCGGGCCCGCGCCTTCGCCAAGCGCCTCCGCGCGCCGCTGGCCATCATCGACAAGCGCCGCGACGACGTCAACGTCACCGAGGTGATGCACATCATTGGGCGCGTGCGCGAGCGGACCTGCCTAATCATCGACGACATCGTGGACACCGCCGGCACGCTGGTGAAGGCGGCCGAGGCGCTGCTCGATCACGGCGCGGTCGCCGTTTTCGCCTGCGCCACCCACCCCGTGCTGTCCGGACAGGCGGTCGAGAAAATCACCGCCTCGCAGATCAAAGAGTTGGTGGTGAGCAATTCCATCCCCCTGTCGTGCGAAGCCCGGCAGAGCGGGCGGATCCGGCAACTGAGCGTGGCTTCGCTGCTGGCCGGCGCCATCCAGTCGATTCATGAGGAGACGTCGATTAGCAGGATGTTTGTATGAAGGGGAATTTGTTGAATTGTCGATTTGTTGACTTGTTGATTGCCGCCGGCCGCCCGCGTCGGGTGTCCGCATTCAACAAATCGACAAATCGACAAATCAACAAATCTGGAGGCTGGGCTTGATACAGGACATCACAGTGGAGGCCACGGATCGCTCGGAGCGCGGCAAGAACGCCGCCCGCCGGCTGCGGGCCCAAGGACGCATCCCGGCGGTGCTCTACGGGGAAGGCCAAGAGAGCCTGGCGATCAGCCTGACCGAGCGGCACGTCCAGCAGATTCTGCACTCGCCGACCGGCCACAACACCATCTTCCAGCTCTCGTTAGGCGGCTCGCGCGAGTCGGCCATGCTCGTCGACTGGCAGTACGACCCGGTCCGCGGCAACCTGCTGCACACCGATCTCAAGCGCATCGACCTGGGCAAGAAGCTGCGGGCCCTGGTACCGCTGATGACTAAAGGCGAGGCCAAAGGCGTCAAGACGCAGGGCGGTCTGCTCGAGGTCGTCACGCGGGAAGTCGAGGTGGAGTGCCTCCCGGCGGATATCCCCGGCCATATCCTCGTCGATGTCAGCGAGCTCGAGATCAACCAGGCGATCCGGGCGCGGGATGTGCCGGCCGGGGGGCGCTACATCGTAACCACCGAGCCGGACGCCGTTCTTGTTCACGTTATCATCCTGAAGGAAGAGGAAGAGGCCAAGCCGGCCGAAGCGGCCGTGGAAGGCGCCGCCCCGGCGGCCCCGGCCGAGCCGGAAGTCATCAAGAAGGGCAAGAAGGAGGAAGAGCCCGAAGAGGGAGAAGCCAAGGCGAAGGAACAGAAGGAACCGAAAGAGCCCAAGGGCAAGAAGGAGAAATGACGCCAGCGACTGGGCGGCCGGCTTCCGGCCCTTGACTCGATGTGGCTGATCGTCGGTCTCGGCAATCCGGGCGCGGCGTACGAGAAGACGCCGCACAACCTGGGTTTCATGACCCTGGACCGGCTGGTGGAGGCGAGCGGGGTCGGCGCCTGGCGGCGCCAGTGCAACGCGATGGTTGGCTTCGGGCGGATTGACAGTCACGAGGTCGCGCTGGCCAAGCCGCTGTCGTATGTGAATTGCAGCGGCGGGGTCGTCAAAGCGTTGCTCGAACGGCACGCGCTCCAGCTTGCGGACCTGGTGGTTGTATATGATGAGTTGGATCTGCCCTGGGGCAGCATTCGGATCCGCCGCAGCGGCTCGGCGGCGGGACACCACGGCGCGGAGTCGATTATCGCGGCGGTGGAGTCGAAGGAATTCACCCGGGTGCGGCTGGGAATCGCGCCCGGGGAGCGCGTGGCGGACGGGGCCGAGTTCGTGCTCCGGCCGTTCCGCCGCTCGCAGCAGAAGGAGGTCGAAGAGCTGGTGGACTGCGCGGCCGAGGCCGTGCGGTCGATCGTCGCCGAAGGCGCCGCCAAGGCCATGACGAGATTCAATCGTCGCGCCGGAGGCCGAGGAACTGAGGAAGAATGAGATCTTACGAGATTCTGTTTATTGTACGGCCGGACTTGCCGGAAGAGGAGATGCCCGGGGTCGTCGATCCCCTCAAGGCCGTGATCACCGGCGCCGAGGGGACCGTCGATAAGGTGGACCTGTGGGGCAAGCGCCGGCTGGCCTACAAGGTGAGCCGGTATCGCGAAGGCATCTATGTACTGCTGCAGTTTTCGACGGAGCGGGCGGGCGAGACCGTCCGGGAGCTCGAACGCCGGCTGCGGGTGAGCGACGCCGTGATCAAGTATCTGACGGTGCGGACCGATATCTACCTGAAGCGGTTGCAGAAACTCAAGAAGCGGCGCGAGAAGCGGGCCGCCCGCAAGCCGCCGGCTCGCGAGCAGGCGCCGGCTGCGCCCGCCGCGCCCGTAGCGCCCGCGGCGCCGGCCGCGCCCGCGGCGGCGGAGCCGGCCGTCGGGGTGGGTTAGGAGCCAATCGATGCCAGACGAAAGAAGACCAGGCGGGGGCGGGGGCGGGCGCGGGCCGGGCGGCGACCGAGGGGGCGGCCCCGGCGGCGGCAAGAAACAGTATTTTCGCCGCAAGAAGGTGTGCCGGTTCTGCGTCGAGAGGATCGACGACATCAATTACAAGGAATTGAGGGTGATCGGGAGCTTCGTCGGAGAACGCGGCCGCATCATCCCGCGGCGGCTGTCGGGCGTCTGCACGCCCCACCAGCGGCTGTTGAGCGACGCCATCAAAAAGGCGCGCAACACCGCGTTGCTGCCGTTCGCGACGGAGCTTTAACCGCCAAGACGCCAAGGCGCCAAGGACAAATAGGGGTATGGAAATCATTCTGAAGACCGAAGTGCCGAAGCTGGGTGGCCGGGGGGATCTCGTCCGCGTGGCCGACGGCTACGCGCGCAATTACCTGCTGCCGCGGAAGCTCGCGATCGTGGCGACCGAGAGCGCCCGCAAGTCGATCGACCACATGAAAGCCGCGGCGCTGCGGAAAGAGGCCAAGCTCAAAGGCGAGGCCGAACAGCTCGCCGCGCTGATGAAAGACGTCACCGTCACCGTGGCCGAAAAGGCCGGAGAGAACGATCAGCTCTTCGGCTCCGTCACCTCCAAGACCATCGCCGAGGAGCTGTCCAAGCAGGGATACTCGATCGACCGGCACCGGATCGAGATCGCCGCGCCCATCCGCATGTTGGGCGAGCACCAGGCGGAGCTGAGCCTGCACCACGGCGTGGCGGTTTCCATCAAAGTGATCGTCGTCAAGGCCGAGTAGCCCCGCCCGTTGCGATGTTCTTCTCGCTGGCCGGACAGACCGCCATCGTCACCGGGGCGGCCACCGGCATCGGCGAGGCGACCGCGGCGCGCCTGGCGAGGGCCGGGGCCATCGTCGCGGTGGCCGACCTGGACGAGCCCGCAGCGGCGGCGGCGGCCGCGCGAATCGGCGGCGGGGCTTTCGCGGCGCTAGTAGATATTGCCGATGCGGCGTCGGTGGGGCGCCTGGTCGCGGCGGTGCTCGACCGCGCCGGCCGCATCGACGTGCTCGTCAACAACGCCGGCATCGCCGGCCGCGCCGCGCCGCTGTGGGAGCAGACCGGCGAAGATTGGTCCCGCACGCTCGCCGTCAACCTCACCGGCGTCTTCCACTGCTGCCACGCCGTGATTCCCCACATGCGGGCCCGCCGCTACGGCCGCATCGTCAACGTGGCCTCGGTCGCCGGCAAGGAAGGCAATCCCAACATGAGCGCCTACTCGGCCTCCAAGGCCGGGGTCATCGCCCTCACCAAGTCCCTGGCCAAGGAAGTGGCCACGGAGAACATCTGCGTCAACTCCGTCACTCCCGCGGTGATCCGCACACGGATCCTCGACCAGTTGACGCCCGCGCAGGTCGACTACATGACCGAGCGCATCCCCATGCGCCGCACCGGCACGGTCGAGGAAGTGGCCGCTGTGATTCATTTCCTCGCCAGCCCCGACGCCAGCTTCGTCACCGGCCAATGCTACGACGTGAGCGGGGGAAGAGCGACGTATTGAATCGGCGAAGGTCCTTCAGCAGAGCCTTGACCGTCTTGAAGCGCTTGATTCGCCCCCTACGGATGTCCGCCGCGGCCTCGCGCTGGCCGGCCTGCCATTCTTTGGTCCAGAAGTAACACTGGGTCGCGTCGATACGCCGCTTCGGCTTCGGTGATCGAGACTCCAAGGGATCTGCCGGTGTTATCATGACGGCCTATGAAAACCATGTTAGCAGCGTTCTGCCTCGCGCTGGCCGCTGGCGCTGAGGTCAAGATCGACAAGACCGCCTACCAGGGCTGGCCGAACTGCTACCGCGTCTCGAACGGCGTGGTCGAGCTCGTCGCGACCGGCGATATCGGGCCGCGGATCATTCGCTACGGTTTCGCCGGCGGACAGAATATGTTCTGGGAAGATCCCAAGACGCTCGGCAAAACGGGCGGCGACACCTGGCAGCTCATCGGCGGCCACCGGTTGTGGGTGGCGCCGGAGGCGGCGCCGCGCACCTACGCCCCCGACAACAGCCCCGTCGACGTGAAGATCGAAGGGGCCGTGCTGCGCGCCACGCAACCGGTTGAGCCGACCACCGGCTTGCAGAAGGAGATCGTAGTGCAAATGGCGGCCACCGGCACGGCGGTCACCCTGACGCACCGCGTGACGAACCGCAATCTCTGGACCATCGAGCTGGCGCCCTGGGCGCTGACGATGATGGCGCCGGGCGGCGTCTCGGTCGCCGCGTTCCCGCCGCGCGGCAAGCACCCGCAGGCGCTCGTGCCGACGCATCCGCTGGTGATGTGGGCGTACACGGACTTCTCGGACCGCCGCTGGCAGTTGAACAAGAAGTACCTGATCCTGCGGCAGGACCCCAAGAATCCGGAACCGCAGAAGGCCGGGTTTTTCAACGCCGACACCTGGGCCGCCTACCTGCTCGGCTCGGACCTTTTCATCAAGCGCTACCGGGCCGATCCGAGCAAGATGTACGCGGATTTCGCCTGCACTTACGAAGCGTTCACGAACGCGGACTTCCTGGAGCTCGAGACGCTCGGCCCCATCACCAAGCTCGAGCCGGGCGGCTCGCTCGATCACGTCGAGAGGTGGAGCTTGCACGCCAAGATCAAGCCGGCGGGCTGGACCGACGCCGAGATCGACCGCGTGATCCTGCCGCTGGCGGCGAAGTGAAGCGCCGGTTTCACCGCAGAGACGCAGAGGCCGCAGAGGAAAACCAGCAAGCCCTGCGCGCCCAAGAACGACATAACGCTCTCCAGCCTGCAGACGGCGGCCGCGATGGTCGGACGCCGGGTGACGATTGAGCTGGCCTGGCTCACTCCACGGGCAGCTTTTGCGCGGCCCAGTCGTGCCAGGAACCGGCGTAGTTTTTCGACTTGCGATAACCCAAGGAGTCGAGTGCGGCCCAGGCGGCGGCGGCGCGGGCGCCGCGGTGACAGTAAGTAACGATCTCCTTGTCCGGGGTGATGCCGTGCTTGGCGAGCAGCGCGCGCAACTGGTCGGCGGACTGGAATGAGGCGCCGTCGGCGGACATGAAGTTGGTCCATTCGATCCACACCGCGCCGGGGATGCGTCCCTGGCGGGCGCAGTCGGCTGAGCCGCTCTTGCCGTCGTATTCGCCGCGCGCGCGCACGTCGAGGATCACCACTTTCGGGTCGCGCAGGCGGGCGGCGATCTCCTGCGCCGTGGCGGTCAGCGCCGGCTGCAGGCGCACCTCGAAGGCCGTGGCCGGGCGCATCGGCGGAGGATCCGTCGAGACGGGAAACTGTTTCTTGCGCCAGGCCTCTAAGCCGCCCTCCAGCATGTGGACCGTCGAGTGGCCGGCGTACCGCAGCATCCAATAGGCGCGTCCGGCGCGCGTGGCGAGCCGTTCCTCGTAGACCACGATGCGATCCTTGGGGCGCGCGCCGGTGGCGCCGAAGATCTTCGCGATCTCGGCGTGGAAGGCCTTCTCCCCTCCCGGGCCGGTGTCGACCATGTAGTCGTAGGCATTCACCGGAATGGCGCCGGGTATGTGACCCTTGCGGTACTCAGCCTCGGGGCGGGCATCGAAGATGAGCAGATTCGGATCGTTGCGGCGCTGCTGGAGCCAGTCGGCGGTGACCAGGGTCTGCGAGTGACCAACGGAGAGAAACACGGCGGCCGGGAAGGCGAGCCGCGCGAACTTGCGCCCAAATCTCATGAAAGTATCTTACAACGGATCGCCAACATGAAGTGGACCCCAGAATTCACTTCTGGGCCGCTGCTCTCACGACGCCGAAGTGCCGATCCGCGAAGTTCAGGTATTGCTCCCAATCATAGTTATTCTGGCCGTGCGTGCCGGTTCGGTTGTGGTAACCAATGACGTTACCCACGGGGGTTTCCACCGGGGGCATGTCCTCCACCCCAACCCCGACCTTGCCGAACAGTTTGTAGACCGCACCGGCGTGCTTGGCGGCCAAGAACGATCCACGTGGATCCCCCCAGTAGTCTCGCTCTGCGGTGGCGATATACACCGGCCGGGGAGCATGCAAGGCGACCAGCTCGTGCCAATCGACGGGCAGGCCGTTGACGTTGTCGGCGTAATCGACGAGTTTCTTGGCGAACCAGTACCCGTACCTTGTGGTGATACTCTTGATGGTCTCCCCGAACCCGCGGCGGACGATGACCTGGCCGCCGCAGCCGGCCTCCCCCGAGAACGTCATCGCAAAACGCTCGTCCTGGGCGCCCGCCCACATGACAGCCTTGCCATATCGGGAGACGCCGTTCAGTGCGACCTTCTTCGAGTCGATGTCTTTGTCGGTTTCGATGTAATCCATCGCCCGGCTCATTCCCCACGCCCAGGCGCCCAGGGCGCCCCATTCCTCGACGCCCGGCTCCGTCTGGCCCGGCGGAGCAAAATGGGCGCGGATGCTCGAGGCATACGCGTCGCCGCGGTCCGCCTGGATTTGCGTAATCCGGCAGCCGACCATGCCGTAGCCGCGGTCGAGGACCAACTGGTTGACCCTGCCGCCGCCCGCAATCAGGAAGATCGGCGCCGCCTTCCTGGTATTAGGCAGAGTCATGCTCAGCTCCATGGATGGCCCGTCTGGCTTGCCGGCGAAGTAGAGCTTCACGGTTTTGGTGATCGCCTTGCCTTCCATGGCTTGCCGGTCTTCCGCCGTCACTTCCCACGTCATCTCCTTGGGCCGGCCCGCCATGGTGCGGCCGTATACGTGCGTCGCGAAAAGCTTCAGGATCTCCGGCCGTCGTTTTTCCCTCCAGGTCTTGGCATCCTTCACTCTTTGCCCGTTGAGCATGACCAGCGGGTCCGGCAAGGTGTACTTGGGCACCAGCGATTCGTCGTAGAGCGCTTTCGGGTAATTCGGCGGAAGCTGCGGAGGCTGCTGCGCGCAGAGAACACCGCCGAGAGACAGGAGGAACAACGCGATGCCGACCGGCGCGGCGAGTGACTGTTTCATGAATTCACCTCTCGAATAATCGTTGGGCGACTATGGCAGATCGCTCGCCCGGACGCGGAACTTCAGCGTCAGCGGTTTACCGGGCTGCAGCGTGAAGCCATCCACAGTGGCGGTTCGACCTGGAAAAGAGGCTCCGACGAAACCATACTTGCGCAGGCACCACTGGTGCGGTGCGCCGGGGTTCTTCTCGTCCGGGGTGACGCGGAGAATGGCGCGCTTGCCGTCGTAGACCGCCTCGAGCTCCGCCCAGCGGCGTTCGTTCAGATCTTCGTCCTTCGCCAACACTTCGCCATCCGCGCGCAGGATGGTCCCTTCCCGGGCGGCGAAGCGCGCGCTTAAGCCGCCGTAGCTCTTACCTCTCTCGGGCGAGCCTCGCAGGGTCACCGGCGCCCCGACCGCTTCCCAAGTGAGCTCCAGTTCTAGCTCCCGCGCGGCCCCCTGGGACCGGAAGACTTTCAGCCGCAGATCCTCGCGCACGATATCCTGCCCGCCGGCCTGCCAGAAATTCTGCGCTTCCAGGCGGGCTTCACTTGACGAGACGCTCACAGCCGGCGCCTTCGCCGAGCGGTGCCTCGCCGTCATCGCCATCCAGATGTCGAATCGCTTGCCTCCGGTTTCGACGATCGGCCAGGACCAGAACAGGCCACGATGATGCCAATGATCCCGCGGGAAGTCGTCCAGCAGCGAGACGCCCGCCGGCGTATATACCGGGAAGATGTAGCAGCAGCGGCGCCGGTCCTCGGGCGCCCCCTCCTTGTGTTGCGGGCCGTAGTTGTAGACCAGCGCGGGCTTGCCGCCGTCGCGCAATTCCATGCGGCCGCCGCCCAGGTCTTTCCAGGCGAACGGGTCCTGGCTCGACGCTGGCCACGCCAGGACGAACAACAACCCTACCGCAAACTTGCAGAAGTTCGTGGCCGGCGTTTCCGAGACACGACCGGAGTGAGTGGTATGTCGCCTATTCGCGTGAGGCATGGCGTATCTTACCCTCCTCGACCTCGATGCCCAGCCCGGCGCCGGCGGGCACGCGGAGCGCTCCATCCTCCATGCGGAACGGCTTCTTGAGGAACGAGCCCGTCAGGAACTGCGGCCCGTTCAATGCGGCCGGATATTTGAGGCCATAGGCTCCAAAAAGAATCAGCGAGGCGGCCAGCGACACGTCGGGATCGGTAAGCCCGCTCCCGAGGAACAACAGCTTGTGGCGCTCCAGGTATTCCACCTGCCGCCGCGCATCCAGCAATCCCGCCGTGCGGGCTGGTTTCATGGCGACGCCGTCCAGCAGATTCAGTTTATGAAACTCTTCCAGATCGCCGACCGAAACCACGCCCTCATCGAGGACGATCGGCAGGGCTCCCTGCTTTTTGAGGGCGGCCAGACCGCTCAGGCGGTTCGGCGGCAACGGCTGCTCCAGAATATTCACGCCCGCTTCCCGCAGCTGGGGGGCCACCGCAAGAGCCGTGTCGAGGTCGTAGCCGCCATTGGCGTCGGCCCAAAGAAAACAATCCGGGGCCAGGCGCCGTACCTCTTTTGCGAGGGCGACGTCGAGCTTCGGGTCCGGCGCCACCTTGATGTTGAAGTGCTTATAACCCAGCCGGCGGCCTTCGGCGACCAGCGACTCGACCTCCGGAACGGTCCTCACGTTGACGGTCCAACTCAGGGTGATGCGCTCCAGGGATTTGCGGCCCCACAGCTCGGGAAGGCTTTTTCCGGCGAGCTTTCCAGAGAGATCGTGAAGCGCCAGGTCTAGCCCCGCCTTGGCGATGGGCATTCCGGTCGAGAACGACCCGGCGATGACCCTATTCATGATGCCATGAGCGCCATCCAGATCGGTCGGGTTCTTGCCAACCAGCGCCGGCCCCAGATAGAGACGCAGTGTGGAGGTGACCGATTCCAGCGTCTCGTAGCTCCAGGTCGGTATCGGAACGCTCTGGCCCCAGCCTGCGGTTCCATCCTCGCAGGTCACCTTCACGAAAACGGCGGGACGCTCGGGTTTGGGGAAGAACTTGAAGTATCCCGTGACCGGGTAGCTGACGGGAAAAACCTCGACGGAGCGGATGGGCGGCGCCTCTTTGCCCATGGCAGGGATCGCGGCGAGGGCGCCAAGAAAACCGCGCCTGGTCATACCAGCTCGATCTTCTCGCGGTCGAAGCTCACACGCCGGCCGGTTTCGAGCGACAACCCGGCCATGCATCCCGCCACGGCGTGCTGGAAACCGGCGTCCACGCTGGCGCGCGGCGTTTGCCGATTGCGCACGCACCGGAGAAAGTTCGCCATGTGGGATTCCACCGGCACTCTCTCGATGGTCATCGGCTCCAGGATCCGGTTCGGGTCGCGGCTGCCTTCGCCGGTGATCTTGCGGTTGTCGAGGTCGAGCGTGCCTTTGACGCCAAACCACTGGTTGCGGTTGCCGGCGGCATTGGTGAGACTCATGGAAAACGTCACCAGACAGTCCTGGTATTCGACCATCGATTGAAACACATCGGAGGTCTGTCGGCCGTCTTTCCAGAGGTAGACTCCCCCCATGGTCATGGCGTGCTTGGGGTAGGGATCGTTCAGGAACCACGGCGCCAGGTCGATGAGATGGCACATCCAAAGACCGGCGATGCCGTTGGTGGTCTCACGGAAAAGCTGCCACTCGCGCAGCTTGCGCGCGTCGAACGGGCCCGGGATGCGGCCGCCGAACTGGAAGGCTTCCCAGTCGACGTCTTCGGCCTTGACGTCGTGATAGTCCCTGCGCCAGCGCTGCTCCTGGAAGTGCACTTCCATCGCGACGCGGGTGACTTTGCCGATCACGCCGTCCTGGATGGCCTTGGCCGCGCCGATGAATTCCGCGCCGCTGCGGCGCTGCGTGCCGACTTGCACGATCCGGCTGCTGCGCTTGACGGCCTGCCAGGCCATCTTGCCGTCTTGGAAATCGACCGCAAACGGTTTTTCGACGTAGGCGTCCTTGCCGGCGGCAACCGCATCCGCGAGGATTCGCGGATGGGTCATGTCCGGCGTGGCGATGATCACGGCATCGACATCCTTCATGGCCAGCAGTTCCTGATAGCGCGTGGTTTGCCTGGGCGCGGCGCCAAAGGCCTTCTCAATGGCCGCCGCCCGCTGTTCCCGGTTGACACGCCAGACGTCGCAGACGGCAATGATCGCGGCGTTCTCACGGGCCCGTATCAGTTCGTTGAGCAGGTCCCGCGAGCGCCCGCCGCAGCCGATTAGGCCGAGCCGAATCTGGTCGTTAGGCGACTGCTGCATGGCCTTCAGTAAAGCCGGGGTCGCTGCCGACGCCGTAAGAAAAGATCGTCGTGTAGGATTCATGGACACTTACCACTCATTATTTTATAGAGATGCAGGATCCGCCCGGATTGTTTGCGCGTCCCCAAACAAACCGGCGGTGTCCAGGCATCTTCCTTTCCCGGTGGTAGTGCGCTACCGTTAGTGAGGAAACGGCGCGCATGCCAGTTAGCGGGACGGAAGTCGCATTGCCGTTAGGCGAGCAGGAAGCCGTGGAGCGGTTCTTGGACGCTCCCGGCGAGGACTCGTTCCGCGAGCTGTTCCGGGCGACGGCTCCTCGGGTGGCGCGTTACTTTCGCACCCGCGGATGCGACCGCGAGCTCGCAGAGGACCTCACGCAGGAAGTGATGTTGACTGTGTTCAGCCAAATCGGCAGACTCCGCAAGAAAGAATTGTTTCGGCCGTGGCTCTTCAAGATCGCCAAGAACGCCTTGCTGCAGCACTTCCGCCGCAGCGGGAGGGAAGTGGCTACGGTTGACCTGGACCCGGGACGGCACGAATCTGGCGGTGTGCCTGCGGATTCGTTGGCCGGATCGCGATTCCAGGAATGGATGGCTTGGCTCGAACCCGACGAACGACGGATCATGACGCTTCGGTACGTCGAAGAACTCGAGTATCACGAGATCGCGGAGCTGCTCGAGATTCCGATCGGCACGGCCCAGTGGAAGGTTTTCCACTCGAAAAGGAAGCTGGCAGCGCGCTTTGGAGAGGGTACTGCTTGATGCTGCTGCAACACGGAATCTCCGAACGAAAGTGGCTCGAGTTCCTCGACGGCACGATGGATCCCGAGGAGCGGCGAGGCATTCGAGCGCACCTCGAGAAATGCGCCGGCTGCGCCAAACTGGCGTCGGAGCTGGCCGTCTGGCGGAACCTGCTGTTAGCGGAAGGCCTCCGACTGCGGGAGGCCTCTCGTCTCCCGGACGAGGAGCTGGACTTGCTGTTGGCGCGTTCGATGGAACGGATCCGGTCAGCGGAACCTGTCGGCGCGCGTTCGAGCTTCGCCTGGACGGTCGCAGACGGCATCCGGGTGCTGCGTTTCCTGATGGAGCCGATTTGCGGGCCTGGAACGGCCCGCGCGGCCATCGAACTGGCCGTCCGGAGATCCGCCGATGACGGCAGCCGGGTGAGCGGGAGAAATTGGCGGCTCTTTGTCGGCAATCTCAGCGATGCGACCGCGTTGATCTGCGGCCTGGCAGCCGGCCGGCTCGTCGACCGCGCCGGGCTCTGCCTGGGGATCGAGGAACGGTAAACATGCCCTCACGCACGGTCCCGGCAATGTTGTGGGGCATCGTTGGGATCGCCGCCAGCGCCGGGGCGACCCATGGCTGGCTGCTGGTGGCGGCACCCGGAAGTCTCCCAACACGCTGGCTGCAAATGTCGCTGCACTTGCTGACGGCGGTTGCTTATGCCGGCGCGACGAGTATCTGCCTCAAGATCGCCGGCGACTACCGGGACCGCTCGACGATGCGACTGGCGTGGCGTCTGATTGCCGCCAGCGCCACCGTCGCCGTGATCCGGCATTGCTTCGAATGGCTGGTGCTGGCGACAGGCTGGAACGAAACCAGGCTGACGACGCTGGTAAGCCTGCGCCAGATCCCCATCGTGGTGTCGCTGATCCTTCTTGCCGCCGGACTGGTCGCGGTGTGGTCCTCGTTTACGTCCATCGGTATGGGACTGCGATTCCGCGGCGGCGACATCGTGGTCCTCGGAATCATCTTGGCTTTTGTGCCGTCCATTTTCTCTCTCCGCGAGGAGATGAGCGATGCGCAGTCGGTCTACCCCATCATACGCCACTTGCAGTCGGCCAGCCCGGTGCTGCTGGCGGCGCCGGCGTTGGTCGCCTTGGCGCTGCACCGCATCAGCCGGGAGATGGGCGGCGGCCAACTGGCGACGTCTCTGCGCTGTCTGGTCGCTTTTCTCTTGATGCGGCTGCTGGCGCTTTTTCTGGGCAGCTATCCCGGGGTGGCGGCGTTTACGGTTGCTTCCCGAACGGTCTGGTGGTCGGTTGGGTGGCTGTTCCTGCTAGCGGTTTTCTATCGATGGCGGGTCACCGTGTCCGCCTCGGAGTTGGCGGATCGCTACGAGGCCGACCCGGAGGCTGAACTGGCGGGCGTTTCCCGCGCCTTGGCGCTCCGCTCCCAAGGCCATCCCGCGTTGCAGCGATAAAACCCGCGCTCCAGCAAACAAACCGCGCCCGACCGGGCATCCTTCCTTCACGGGAGTCTCTAAAAAGGGGGTAAGGTTATGTCTCGGTGTATCACTGCGGCAGGTTGTTTGGCGGCTTTGTTCAGCTTTTCCGCTTTCGCCCAGGAAACGCGATCTGCGGTCTCCGGACGTGTACTCGATCCGCAGGGTAGCGTCATAGTCGGCGCCGCGGTGGTGGTGCGGAACGTGGACACGGGCGTGGCGCTCTCTTTCCGTACCAACGAGACCGGCTACTTCGAAGCCAGCCTGCTGCTCCCCGGCAACTACGAACTTACCGCCGAGATGACCGGCTTCAAGAAGCTGGTGCGAAGGGGCGTGGCGTTGCCAGTTTCCTCCCGCCTGGTTGTCGATCTCAATCTGGAGGTCGGCGGGGTGACCGAAACGGTTCAGGTGACCGCGGACGTGCCGCTGCTCGAAACCAGCGGGGTCACGGCCGGCCGCGTGCTGGAGAACAAGTCCATCATGGAGCTTCCCGTGATGGGCAACAGCGTGATCACGCTGGTGAGGCTGACGCCGGGGATCCAGACCGGCGGCGTGAACAACTTGCTGGCGCCGCACTCCAACATCGGCGGCTCCGACTACAACATCGACGGCAACATCGGGGGCAACTCCTGGACGCTGGACGGTTCCCCCAACCAGGGCCCCAGCCGCCGCCTGGCTTATCTGCCGTACACCGACGCGGTCGCCGAGTTCAAAGTTGAGACGAATAACTTTGACGCCGGGATGGGGCAAAGCTCCGGCGCCTCGATCAGCATGATCTCGAAGTCGGGCGCCAACAGCCTCCACGGCGCCGCCACTTGGCAGCACTGGCAGAGCCGCTGGAACGGAACGCCCTTCTTTACGAAGCAGAATTACTACCGCAGCATTGCGGCTGCCGAGGCGGCCGGCAACACGGCCCGGGCCAACGAGATCCGCAACACCGACAAGCAGCCCACCGGCCGCTCCCACAACTGGGGGGCGTCGGGCGGCGGCCCCGTGGTAATACCCAAGGTCTACGACGGCCGCAACCGGCTGTTCTGGTTCTTCACCTACAACGCCCTGCGGGAGATCAAGTCGGAGGAAGCCAGCACGTTCAACCGGACGGTGCCCACGGCGAACGCCCGCAACGGCGATTTCCGGGAAATGCTCAGCCTGCCCAGCCCGGGGCAGTATATCGTGTACGACCCGGCCAGCGTGGCTCGCGACCCGGCGCGCCCCTCGAACTTCCTCCGCACCCCGTTTGAAAACAACGTCATTCCGAGGAATCGCTTCGTGAACCCCGCCTACGACACCATCACGAAGTTTTATCCTCTGCCCAACAACGCGCCGGCGGCCGGCCAGCAGCCCGTGAACAACTATCTCTCCTTCAAGGCGCCGTACAATTGGGACTACACGGCGATTTCCAACCGGGTGGATTACCAGATCAGCGACAGACTCCGCATGTTCGGCCGCTGGTCGTTTAACAATTTCGCCCCCGAAAACCGGGGGGACTGGACCGTGGAAAGCGCGCCCGGCCTCAACATCGGCGGCCTGGTGCGCAACAACAAGGGCGGCAATATCGACCTGGTCTTCACCCAGAACCCGACCACCATCTGGGACTTCAACGTTGCCATGAACCAGTTCCGCGAAGGGAACATCCGGCCCTTTCCGCAGACCTTCAAGCCGTCCGATCTCGGCCTACCCACCTATCTGGACGAGAAAGCCGGCGTGGACCACATCCTGCCGCAGATGAACTTGAACCCGCTGAACCAGGCTGCGAACAACATCACCAACGGCTACTCGATCATCAGCCCGGGCGGCATCTCCAACTGGACGCGTTACCGGCTGGCGACGGGCAAGGTGGAAGTGACCAACATCCGCGGCAAGCACACCCTGCGCGCGGCCTTCGACAATCGATACAGCTTCCGCACCTCGCTCAAGAACGGCAACACCAGCGGCAATTTCGGTTTTGGCAATACCTATGTCCGGAGGGACGACGACGGCGCCACGCCTGCCTCCAACCTGGGGCTGGCCTGGGCCTCGTTCATCCTCGGCGTTCCCAACGCCATCGGCATCCAGACCCTGGACAGCTACGCCATGCTGACTCCTTACTACGGCGCGTTCGTTCACGACACCTGGCGGGTAAGCCCGAAGCTGACCCTGAACCTCGGCCTCCGCCTGGAGCACGAATCCGGGTCGAGCGAGCGCTACAACCGGATGATCGGCACGTTCGATCCCACCATCACGCTGCCCATCACCACGGGATCGCAAGCCGCTTACGCCGCCAGCCCGCTTCCCGAGCTGCCGGCTTCCCAGTTCCAGGTTCTGGGCGGGTCCACCTATGTGGGAACCGGTGGTGTGTCGCGGAGCCTGGTCAAGCCGGAGACCATGTGGCTGCCTCGAGTGGGCGCGGCTTATCAGGTGAACGACAAGACCGTCATCCGCGGCGGTTACGGACTCTACTTCGACACCCTGAACGTGTTGAACTTCGGTCCGGACCAAACCGGCTACACCCAGACCACCGGCACCCCGCTGGCGAACGATCCCGCCGGCTTCGTCTGGAACCCTCTATTCGGGAGCAACAACCCGGCCAATTTCAGGAGTCCGCTCCTCGATCCCTTCCCCGTCCGCGCCGACGGCACCCGCTTCACGGCGCCGCTGGGGAACGCTCTCGGGATCATGGCCCGGGCCGGCCGCGGCTACGGTTTCACCAATTACGACCAGGACCACGCCCGGCAGCAGCGCTGGCGCATCGGTGTGCAGCGCCAGTTGCTCGGCAGTTGGGTCGTCGACGCCGCCTACGCCGGCTCCTACTCGGACCGCGTCGGCATTGGCCACAAGGTGGATATCCTGCCGGAGCAGTTCTGGGGCAGCGGCACGGTTCGCGCCAACGCCATCCTCACCAACCTGAACTCGAATGTCGCCAATCCGTACCGGCTCACCAACTTCGCGTCTTTGCAGCAGTCCAACCCGGTGCTTTACAACGACTTGAGCCAGCAAGGGTTCTTCACCAACGCGACCATTCGGAAAGCCAACCTCCTCCGGGTTTACCCGCACATGAACAACAACCTGACGAACAATCAGGAGTCGGTCGGCAAAGCCCGAACGCACGCCTTCGAGCTGAGCGTGGAAAAACGTTTCTCCAAGGGCTTCAACTTCAATCTCGGCTACACCGCCCTGAAGGTCAAGGAGAAGAACTTCTACTTCAACCAATTTGACGCGGAGCCGTCGTGGCGCACCTCCAACAACGGACGGCCGCATCGGTTGGTCGCCACCGGGGTCTTCGAATGGCCCTTCGGCAAGGGCAAGGCCTTCGGAAGCGGCGCGGGCCGGGCGCTGAATCTGCTGATCGGCGGCTGGCAGACGGCTGCGACCTACGAGTTCCAGCCGGGACCGCTGCTCGACTGGGGCAATGTGTTCTTTTACGGGCAGGACGTCAGCGAGCTCAGCAACGTAGAAAAGACCTTGGACAAGTGGTTCAACACCGCCAACTTCGAGACCAGGGCAGCCTTCGCTCCCAACGAGTATAACCGCCGCACGTTTCCAACCCGCGTCCCGGACCTCCGCGCCGACAAGACCAGCCAGTGGAACGCCAACATGGCCAAGAACCTGCCCATCACCGAGCGGCTGAACATGCAGCTTCGCCTGGACGTGCTCAACGTGCAGAACCGGTCGCAGATGCAGGGCCCCAATACGGATCCGACGTCCACCAACTTCGGGCGCGTCGTTTTGCAGAGCGCCGCCATCAACCGGTGGCTCCAGATTCAGGCGCGGGTGACGTTCTAGCGATAGTTTGTGGCGTGGCGCGGGTGCCGCACGCGAAACTGCTGCTTCCGCGCGTCACCACTGTATTGAACACGAGACTCGGAACCACGCTCTCTACCGGGCTTGAAAGCTCCAGTCCCGCCATGACCCGATGCCACGGGTCTCCGCGCTCTCTTGTATACTTCCGACAGCGCCCGAATCTCGCGCCGCTTTGACCCCCTCCACACCCCTCCGCATCGCCATCGACGCCACGCCGCTGACCGAACCGCACGGCGGCATTGCGCGCTACACCCGGGAGATCGCCGCCGCGCTGGCCACGGAGTTCCCCGACGACCAATACGCGCTGGTCTCCGACCAGGACTGGACGGCCGGCGCGCTGCCGGCGAACCTGCGCGCCGGCCGCCGGCCGCGAAGCTGGATCGCCCGGCGCTGGTGGACGGTCGGGCTGCCGCTCGAGCTGGCGCGGCTCGACGCCAGCGTGTTTCACGGCTCGGATTTCGCGGTCCCCTATGTACCGCTGCGACCCTCGGTGATGACGTTGCACGATCTCTCGCCGTGGCTGAACCCCGAGCTGCGGCCTTCCGGCTCCGAACGCGTGCGGCGTCGCGCGCCGCTCCTCGCCAAGCTGGCCACCATGATCCTCACGCCGACCGAGACGATCCGGCGGCAAACCATCGAGCATTTCGGCTTGCCACCGTCGCGCGTGGTGGCCGTGCCGCTGGCGGCGGGTCCCGAATTCCGGCCGAGAACGGCCGCGGAAACGATGCCAGCGCTGGCGCGGTTGGGCGTGGCCCCTCCCTACCTCCTGTTCATCGGCACGCGGGAGCGTCGCAAGAACCTCACTGGCCTGCTCGACGCCTGGCGCCAGGCCCGTCGCCGTCAGCCGGACCTGGATCTGGTCGTGGTCGGCCCCCCCATGCCCGACGAGGCAGGCTTGATCGCTGCCGGAAGCCCGCCCGACGCCGACCTGGCGGCATTGCTGGCGGCAGCGGCGATCTTCGTCTATCCCTCTCTCTACGAAGGCTTCGGCCTGCCCGTTCTGGAGGCCATGCAGTCGGGCACGCCGGTGGTGATCTCCCGGGATCCGGCGCTCGCCGAAGTGGCCGGCGATTCGGCCGTACCGGTCGACGCCGCTTCCACCGCCTCGCTGGCGGATGCAATCATAGGACTGCTGGCGAACCCCGGCCGGAGGGAAGAATTGCGAACGCGTGGCCTGAGGCGAGCCGCCGAATTCTCCTGGCGCCGGACGGCCGTGCGCACCCGAGAGGTTTATGTCGAAGCCCTCCGCCGATTCTGAGTGGGCCCTGTTGTTGTCCCCCGAAGCCCCCTACCCGCTGGCCGGCGGCGGCGCCATCCGGACGGCGTCGATGTTGCATTTTTTAGCGGCCCGCTACCGAGTGCATCTGGTCTCGTTCCGGGTTGAACACCAAGAGGGGTCTGGCGTCGAGTGGCCGCCGGGGACGGTCACACGAGTGGATTGGGTGAGTTTGCCGCATCATGGCCGGAGTTCGGCGAGGCGTGCGGCGCGCAACGCGGCGCGGCTGGCGCGCGGCGTGCTGCCCCTGTCGGACCGTTTCTCGACGCCCGACGCCCGTCGCCAGTTGTCGGCCGCGCTCGACGGACGCCGTTACGGCGTGGCTGTCGTCGAGCATTTCTGGTGCGCTTCCTGCCTGCCGTTGCTGCGGCGTCACGCCCGCTCGGTCGCGATCAATCTCCACAATATCGAGTCGGCGCTGCACCACGGCTGCGCCGCGAGCGAGCCGGCGCCGGCGCGGTGGGCGCATCGAGCCTTCGCGGCGATCGCCGCGCGGCAGGAGCGCGAATGGCTTCCTCGATTCGACCTCGTCCTGGCGGCCTCGGAGGCGGACCGTCGGCGAGTCCTGGTGCGGGCGCCGGGGACGCCAGTCGAGGTCTACGAGAACGCGATTCCGCTGCGCACGGTCCCGCCGGTCGAAGAACAGCACTGCATCGCGTTTTCGGGAAATCTCGAGTACCATCCCAACACTTCCGCGGTGCGCTATTTCGCGCGCCGGATTTGGCCGCAACTGCGGCGGGCCGCCCCCGAACTCCGCTGGCGGATCATCGGCAAGAACGACTGGGCGGTGCGCTCCTGGACGGCCGCCGACCCGCGAATCGAGCGGACCGGCCCGGTCGACGATGCCCTCGCGGAATTGGCGCGGGCCCGCGTGGTAGTGGTACCCTTATTAACCGGGAGCGGCACGCGGGTCAAGATACTGGAAGCTTGGGCCGCCGGCCGGGCAGTCGTTTCCACCAGCGTGGGAGCGGAGGGCTTGCCCGCCGTTGACGGGGAGAATCTTTTGATCGCCGATGCGCCGGGGCAGTTTGTCGCCGCCGTGCAGCGACTGCTGGGGGACTCCGACTTGCGCCGCCGTCTCGGCGAGGCGGGACGCCGCCTCGTGGAACAACGGCTTTGCTGGCCGGCCGTCTGGGAAAAGTTAGACAAAGTTTTTGCGCAGCTCGGACCCGCCGCCTCCGGCGCGCCCCGGCTAGCTGGTAGAATCAATTAGTCTGATCCATGCGCTTCTCGGTTGACGCTCACGCCATCGGCCGGCGACTGACAGGCAACGAAGTCTACATCCGCAGCCTTCTGAACGCCTTCGCCCGGCTCGACCCGCAAGCCGAGTTCGTGGCCTATGTATCGGAGCCGGACGTCAACGGCTGGGTGCCCTCGAGCTTCCTCAAGCGCCACGTCGCGGGAAACCGCTACTGGCGGCTGGGCTATCACTTGGCGGAGTGCCTGCGCCGCGACCGCCCCGCACTGGTGCACGTGCAGTACAACGCCCCGTTGTTCTGCCCGGTGCCGAGCGTGGTGACCGTGCACGACGTCAGCTTCATCGAGCATCCGGAGTATTTCCCCAAGGGCCGGGCCTGGCAGTTGCGGGTGGCGACCGGGTCGACCGTGCGCCGGGCGGCGCGCATCATCACCATCAGCGAGTTCAGCCGGCAGCGCATCTCGCGGGCCTTCGATCTGGACCCGGACGACATCGTGGTGACCCCGCTGGCGGCGCAGGAACACTTCCGGCCGCTGCCGCGGGCGCAGACCGTGACCCAGGTGCGCGAGCGTTTCGGGATCGACCGGCCAATGGTATTGAACGTAGGCGACGTGCAGCCGCGCAAGAATCAGGTCGGGCTCATCCGGGCCTTCCGGGAGCTGCTCGCCGGCGCGCCCAACCTGCCGCACGTTCTGGTGCTCGCCGGCCAGGAAACGTGGTTCTCGCCGCACCTTCAGGAAGAGATCCGGCGGTCCGGGTTGCGCGAGCGGATCGTGGTCACCGGCTTTGTCGGCGAGGATGATCTTGCGGCGCTCTACAACGCGGCCGACGTTTTCGTGTTCCCCTCGTTCTACGAAGGGTTCGGGCTCCCGGTGATCGAGGCCATGGCCTGCGGGCGGGCGGTGGTGTGTTCCAATACCGCCTCCCTTCCAGAGGTAGCCGGCGGCGCCGCCGTGCTCGTCGAGCCGGGGTCGGCCGGCGACCTGTTGCGGGCCATGCGCGAAGTCCTGCTAAACGAGGAGCTGCGGCAGCGGCTCGAGCGGCGCAGCCTCCAGCGGGCCGCCGCGCTGAGCTGGCGGGAGACGGCGCGCCAGACGCTGGACGTCTATTACTCGGTCGCGGAAGGCCGGCGGCATACCCCTGCCGCGGCGGTTGCCGAGACGACGCGGGCGGCGCGCTGAGCATCGCCGGACGGCGAGGTCCTTTCGTGTTTCGCGGCGTGATGGCGGTGGCTCTGGCGGTCTCGCAGGCGGCCTGGGGGCAATCCTCGCCGCCGGCGCCTTCGTCCCTTCCCGCCGCCCCGTTCGGCCGCGGCGAGGTCCTCAACTATGCCGTCAACTGGCCCAGCGGGCTCAGCCTCGGGGAGGCGCAGTTCAAGGTCGGCGGCGGGGAGAGCGGCTGGGATTTTGAATTCATCCTCGACGCTGGCCTCCCCTCCTTCGACATCCGCGAACGATACCGCTCGCGAACCGACGGCCAGTTCTGCTCGGAGAGTCTGGAGAAGGACTCCACACGCGGCCAGCGCAAGACCCGCGAGAAGGTCACCTACGACCAGAAAAAAAACCTGGCGGTGCGCCAGACCATCGGCGGCGGCCGCAGCGAAATCTCCGTGCCGGAGTGCGTTAAGGACGGGCTGGCGTTTGTGTATTTCCTGCGGCGAGAACTGGCTCAGGGACGCGTCCCGGCCGCGCAAACGGTGAATTTCGGCGCGCCCTACCAAGTAACGGCGACATACGTGGATTCGCCGCAGATTGAGGTAAGCGGCGTGCGGCAGGCGACCGACCGCGTGCGCGTGTCCTTCAAGGGGCCGGCTTCCAGCCACACCTTGGAAATCTTGTTCGGGCGCGACCCGGCGCGGACCCCCTTGGTAGTGCGCGCGCCGTTCTCATTGGGAACTTTCGCGCTGGAGCTGGCGCGCTGAGCGCGATGCGCGTAGCCTGCTTCTCTCCCCTGCCGCCCTCCAAAAGCGGGATCGCCGATTACGCCGCGGCGCTGCTGCCCCGCCTGGCGGAACGCGTCGAGCTCGACGTCTTCCTCGAAGACGGCCGCCGCGCCGAAGGCCACTTGCGCCTGCGCGACCACCGCGACTACCGGTCCGGCGACTTCGACGTCACGCTGTATCAGGTCGGCAACAACCCGGACCACGTCTACCTCTACCGGGCCGCGCGCCAGCACTCCGGCGTCGCCGTGCTGCATGAGTTCAACCTGCACCACCTGGTCGCCGCCGCCACCATCACCCGGCAGGACTGGGATGGATATCTACAAGAGGTAGAGCACAACGGCGGCGAGACGGCCCTGGCCCACGCCCGGCGCGTGCGGGCGCTCGAGGTCGGACCGGATTACGATCTGCCGCTCAACCGGCGGCTGCTCGATTCCAGCCGCGCCCTGATCGTCCACAGCCGCTTCATGGAAAGCCAGGTCCGCGAGGCGGGTTTCTCGCGGCCGATCGCGGTGATTCCCCACGGCGCGGAGATCGCCGAAGCCCCCCGTCACGAGCGCCGCCGCCAGCTCGGCCTCGACGAAACCACGCCGCTGATCGGCGTCTTCGGCTTCCTGAAACCCTACAAGCGCATCACGCAGACCCTGCGGGCGTTCCACCGCCTGGTCCGCAATGAGCCGCGCGTGCGAATGATCCTGGTCGGCGAGGAGCACCCCGAGCTTCCCTTGCGGCCCCTGATCGCCTCGCTAGGCCTGGAGGCCCACGTCCGCGTTCTGGGTTACGTGACCCTCACTGACTTCCAGGAGTACATAGGCGCCTGCGACATCTGCGTGAATCTGCGCTATCCCACCGTGGGCGAAAGCTCCGGCACCCTGCTGCGCGCCATGGGCATGGGCCGCGCGGTATTGGTCTCCAACGTCGGCTCGTTTAGCGAATTGCCCGACGACGCCTGCCTCAAGGTCCCCGTTGACGATCGAGAAACCGACCTGCTTCACGAGTATCTGAACTTGCTGGTTCACCGCCCCGAGGTGGCGCGCGCGCTCGGCGATCGCGCGCGTCGCTACGTCGTCGAAAACTGCACCTGGAATCAAGTAGCGGAGCAATACGCCAATTTCCTGCAAGCGATCGCCGAGGGCCGCGATTACCACCCCCCGTTCCCCGAGCCCCGACCCCCGACCCCCGACCCCCGACCCCCATCCCCCATCCCCCACCCCCCAGCCCCCATCCCCCACCCCTGGGCCGAATACATCCTCAGCTACGCCGGCGACTCGCGCCAGCGGCTCGACTACACGCGCACGCACCTGACGCGGCTGGTCCGCACGCTGGAGATCACTCCGCGCGGAACGGCCGGAGACCGCATCCTCGAGATGGGCGCGTACATGCTCGTCACGCCCGCCCTGAAGCACCTGCTCGGGTACGGCGAGGTGCGCGGCAGCTACCTGGGCCCGGCGGGCGGCGTCGATCATCGCGAGGCGCGCTCGTCCGGAGGCGATGTCTTCTGCTGTGAGATCGATCTGTTCGACGCCGAAAAGGACCGCTTCCCTTACCCCGACGGCCGCTTCGCCACCGTGCTGTGCTGCGAGCTCATCGAGCACCTCTACCACGACCCGATGCACCTGATGAGCGAGATCAACCGCGTCCTCCAGCCGGGCGGAACGCTGGTCGTGACCACGCCGAACATCTGCAGCTTGCGGGCCATCGACGCCATCCTGCAGCGCTATCATCCCGGATTCTTCCACCAATACATACGGCCGGCGGAGGACGGGGCGGGCGAGCCGCGCCACAATCGGGAGTACGCCCCGCGGGACATCCAGACGCTGTTCGAGCAGGCCGGATTCGAGGTGGCCCGCCTCGAGACGGGCCCCTTCCGCGCCGCCCCCAGCGCCTCGCAGGAATGGGTAGTGCATCTGCTCGACCGCTACGGCCTGTCTCAGGAGCTGCGCGGCGAAGGCATCTACGCGGTGGGCCGCAGAGTCGGCCCTGTGAAAAACCGCTACCCGGCCGGGCTGTACGCGGGGGACGCCGCGTGACGGCGCGATTCAGCGGCGTGCGCCTGAGCGTGGCGCGAGCCGAGCGCCGCATCGAAGTCGCCTGCACCCTCGAAAACCGCGGGGAAGAACGCTGGGATCCTGCCGCCGGCTACGCCCTGGGCTACCAGGTGTTCGATCCGGCCACCGGGCGGCTGCTCGAGGACGGCCGGCGCACAGCCTTCGACGAGGGCGTCGCGCCGGGGCGCTCCGTGGCGGTGCGCCTCGAAGTGCCGCTGCCGCCGGAGCCGGGCCGCTACCACATATATGTATCACCACTGCAAGAGCACCACGCCTGGTTCTACGAGCGGGGGTCGCCGTTTCTGCTGATCGACGCCCAGGTCGAGAACGGCCAGGCGCGCGTCGGACGACAGCGGATCGCGACGCTGCCGCGCGTGCGCGCCGAGACGTTCCTCCGCAGCCTGGGCCGCGCGCTGACCTATCCGTTCCGCGCCATCCTCGGGCACCGCTCCCTCATCCGGTCCATGGTGCGGCGCGACATCGCCGGGCGCTACCGCGGTTCCTACGGCGGTCTCTTCTGGACCGTCATCCACCCGCTGTTGCTGATGGCTACCTACTACTTCGTCTTCGGCCTGGTCCTGCGCGCCCGCTTCGCCGGCGACGACCGCCCCTCGAGCTTCGTGCTGTATTTTCTGGCGGGGATGCTCCCCTGGCTGGCGTTCAGCGAGGCCGTCGGGCGGGCGGCCTCGGTGATTCTCGAGCATCGCACCTTCGTCAAAAAGCTGGTCTTCCCCACCGAGATCTTGCCCGTGAATCTGGCCGTCGCCGGATTGGTCAGCGAGCTGTTCGGCGCCATCGTCTTTGCCGCCGGGCTGTGGTATTTCGGCCGCCCGCCCTCCTGGACGGCGCTCTACCTGCCGCTGCTGGTGGTCCCGCAGTTTCTGCTGACGCTCGGGCTGTGCTGGTTCCTGGCCGCTCTCGGCGTCTTCTTCCGGGACGCTGGCCAGATCATCGGTTTCCTGCTGACGCTGTGGTTCTTCGTCACGCCCATCTGCTACCCGGAGACCTCGCTCCCGGGCGATTGGCTGTGGCTGTTCTCGAAGAATCCGCTCTACGTGCTGGTGTCGAGCTACCGGCGGATACTGCTCGAGGCCGCCGCCCCCGACTGGCCGGCGCTCGGCGCGGTGGCCGCCGTCAGCGCCGTGGTCTTCCTCGCCGGCTACGCCTGGTTCTACAAGCTGCGCCGCTCCTTCGCGGACCTGCTCTAATGCGGCTCCCCAACGGCGATCGCGCGATGGTGGACATCCGGAAACTGCGAGAGTATTGTCTCAGCACAACCCACCGGCGCGGCAGGCACAAGGCGCGGGTCTTCGAAGGGGCGCTGGGATTGACGGCGCGGGACGCCGAGGTCCTTCGGACCGCTTTGCTCCAGGCCGCCAGGACCGGCGACACCGTCAAGTCCGGCGAACACGACTCTCACGGGCGCCGGTACATCCTGGATTTCCCTTGGACCTGGCTCGGCCGACAGGCCACCATCCGCAGCGCCTGGATCATTCGCCCCAATGAGGACTTTCCGCGACTGACCAGTTGCTATGTATTGTGACTGGCCGGCTCGTCCGGCAGGACCCGGAACTGCTCGGGCCGAAGCGCCAGGGAGGCGACCGTTCGCCCCTCGTCATCGCTGAACTCGACCTCGTAGACACCCGGCCCCAGCGATTCCACGACCGTTCCCACCTGGCCACGAACCAATCCCCGGTCCGGCAGGTCTTTGAGCAGCTCGACGCACGCCAAAAGGGGCACAGTTCCCGTTCCAGGCGGTCGCGCTTGCTGTGGGCTGGCCATATAAACCCTCACGTACCCCTACTATCGACATTATCACCCACCCCGTTAGACCCCTAGACCCCCATGCCCCGCTCCCCCGTAAGTCATTGAAAAGGCGCGACAAAAAAATCCGAACTCGCCGTGACTCACCCGCCATCCCCGTCCCTTGCCAGGCCCGGGGGTTGGCCTTGTGACCGCGTGCCATCCCGTGCAAATACCAGTAAGCCGCCCCATCCGAAATGCTGAGCGAGTCGTTAGTCGAGCCGACGACATTCCTCAAGAGCTGGTCATCGACGCCGTGGACGCCGGCTACTTGTCTTCCTTCTCCAGGTCCTTTCTCTCCTCTTGAAGGATCTTGCCGTCGGCGGCGACCTGCACTTCCAGCGCCTGCTTCTGGGCCGTCACGAGAAGGACCTCGTAGTACGCCAGTGTCTCCCGCTTTTTCTCGACCTTGGTGATTTCCTCGACGATCTTGTAGGTCGCCTTGGGGTACTTGTTGCTAAGCGCGCTGCCGGCCGGCTGGGGCAGTTCATTGCGGGTGATCTCCCTTTCGATCAACGCTAACTCTCCGTCGGGGTGGAGGGTCACGTCGACATTCCGGCCGTGGTCCTGAATGGTGATCTCGAAGACTGTCTTGCCGTCTACGGTTTCCTTAGCCGCGCCGGTCACCTTTGCGTCTTTGAAACGGGCCTTGACCGCCTCGGCGACGGGCCTGGGCACTTTGTCGAGCGCCACTTTTTCCTCGCCGGCTTGCGCGGCCGCTGCCGGGATCACCAGCAGCGCGGCCATCGCGGCGCCGATCCAATAGATTCGTCTTCGCATGGGTCCCCTCCTGCCACTGATAGACGGTAACACAATCCCAACTACCGGTCGGTTGGAGCGCTCTGCGGTGTTTGGAACAGTCGCCTCAAACTGATGGTGGCAGCGACGGGGGCGGGGACCACATCTTCCCAGGGGCGGCCGACGGCGATGGCCCAGCGGACGGCGGAAGAGGAGACGGTCTCCAGTGCCGGCGGCAGGTCGAGCGCGTGGATGCGCGCGGCTAACTCGACCGGTATGGCGTAGTGCCCGCCGCGCGGCGCTACGAGCAACCGGAATTCCTCGAGTTGCCGGGCGAAGGGAATTTCGGCAGGGCCGTAGTCCCAGTTGACGATGCGCTCGGCGGCGTCCCGGCCGCAGAGGAAGAACAACTCGGCGCCGGGGCCGTAGACCGGGCGGCAGGCGCGGGCGATCTCGATGAACAGCCCGGCGTCGCAGGAGCCGATCGAGAATCGCGGCTCGCCGGCCAGCGCCGCCTCCAGCATTTCCCGCCGCTGTCCGAAAGAAGCCCCGGAGTACGCTTTGTGAGGGAAAACTTCCGGCAGCAGGAACAGTACTTCGTCGAGGGCAAAACGGGCGGCCGCTTCGCGGGCCATCGCCAGGTGGGCGACGGTAGGCGGGTTAAACGCCGCGGCCAGGATCCCCACCCGGCCGCCAGCCGGATTCGCGGGCTTGATCAGCCGCAGGGGCACAGCGCCCCGGCCCCCGCCCCCCAACTCCCAACCCCCAACCCTCACTCTTCCTCTTCCACCTCGCCCGTCCGCGCCGCCCTGGCCGCCGCGATCACTTTCTCGGCGATCTGCGCCGGCACATACTCGTAGTGGGCAAACTCCATGGTGTGCGCCCCGCGCCCCTGCGTCTTCGAGGTCAGATCGTTCGCGTAGGTCAACATTTCCGCCATGGGCACCTGCGCCCTGATGATCTGCGTGTTGCCCCTGGTGTCCATGCCAGCGATGCGCCCGCGGCGTCCGTTGAGGTCGCCCATCAGATCCCCTGAAAAATCGATCGGCGCCTGCACCTCCACGTTCATGATCGGCTCGAGCAGCGCCGGCCTCGCCTGCTCCATGGCCGCCCGGAAGGCCTTGCGCCCGGCCAGCTTGAACGACAGCTCCGAGGAGTCTACGTCGTGATACGATCCATCGTACAGCGTCACCCGAAAGTCCACCACCGGATAGCCGGCCAGATACCCCCGCTCGGCCGTTTCCACGATGCCCTTTTCCACCGCCGGAATGAAGTTCTTCGGGATGGCGCCGCCGAAGATGTCGTTGACAAACTCGAAATTGCCCCCGCGCGGCAGCGGCTCGATGGTGATCTTGCAATCGCCGAACTGGCCGTGCCCGCCGGTTTGCTTTTTGTGGCGCCCGTGCGCGTCCGCCTTGGCCCGGATGGTTTCCCGGTAAGGAATCTTCGGCGATTTCAGCGTCAGATCCACGCCGTACCGCTTTTTCAGCCGGCTCACGATCACTTCCACGTGCTGCTGGCCCGACCCCGCCAGCAAAAACTCTTTCGTCTGCGGGTCGCGGTAGAACCGCAGCGAGCGGTCTTCCTCGAGGATCCTGTGGATCGCCGCCCCCATGCGATCCTCGTCCTGGCGCGTCTTGGGCTCGAGCGCGTAGGCGATCGCAGGCGCCGGCAGCGCCGCCTGCGGATACAGGATCGGCGACGCTTTGTCTCCCAGCGTGTCGCCCGCCAGCGTCTCCTTCAGCTTGGCCACCGCGCCCAGGTCCCCGGCCCGTATCTCGGTCACCGGCGTCAGCGTCTTGCCGAACAGCACGCCGATGTGCGACAGCCGCTCGGCGGCGCTGCGCGTGTAGTTGTAGGCGTTGGCGTCGTTCTTCAACACGCCCGACATCACCTTGAAATACGTCACCCGGCCTTGAAAGGCGTCGGCCACGGTCTTGAACGCGAACATCGAGAGCGGCTCGCTGTCGGCGATCTTCCTCGTCAGGGAGGCCCCGTCGTGCGCCTTGCCTTCGGCCGCGTCCCGCTCCAGGGGCGACGGCATGCTGGCCGTCAGGAAATTCAGCAGCAAATCGCTCCCGATGTTCCGCGTCGCCGAAGCGCAGAGAATCGGAGCCATCCTCCGCGACCGGATTCCCTCCCGCAGCCCCTCGGCCAAGTGCTCCTCGCTCAGCGTCCCCGACTCGAAGAACTTCTCCAGCAGCGCGTCGTTGCCCTCGGCGATCATCTCCACCAGGGCCTCGCGCGCCTTTTGCGCGGCCTCCGCCATCTCCGGCGGAATGGCCGCCTCGGCGCCGCGCCCGTTTCCTTCCACCTCATAGGTATAGGCCTTCATCGCCAGCAGGTCCACCACGCCGCGAAACTCGCGCTCCGCGCCCAGCGGCAACTGGAGGGGGATCGCCGTCCGCCCGAACACCTCCCGGATGCTGGCCACCGCCCGCTCGAAGTCGGCCCGCTCGCGGTCGAGTTTGTTGATCACGATCGCCCGCGCCAGCCCGTACTCGTCAGCGAAAGCCCACACCTTCTCGGTCTGCACCTCCACGCCGGCCACCGCGTCCACCACCACCAGCGCCGCGTCCGCCGCGATCAGCGCGCTTTTCGCGTCCTGGATGAAAATGTTGTAGCCCGGCGTGTCGAGCAGGTTCAGCTTCGCTTTGTTCCACTCCAGGTGAGCCAGCGCCGTCACGATGGTGATCTTGCGCGCCTGCTCCTCCTCGTCGAAGTCGGTGACCGTGTTGCCTTCCTCGACCCGCGTGAGCCGCGTCGTCGCCCCGCCCGTGTACAACAGTCCCGCCAGCAGGCTGGTCTTGCCGCAGTCGCCGTGCCCGACCACTCCGATGTTGCGTACGTCCTTGCCCTCGTAAACTCTCATAACCGTTTCAAAGGATAGACACCTAGCTTAGCGCAAATTCCCCGGTTGCTATAATCCTCCCGATGGCAGCCGCGGCCCGCTACGAGCCGGTGATCGGCCTCGAGGTCCACGTGCAGCTCCTCACCCGCACCAAGCTGTTCTGCGGGTGCTCGACGGAGTTCGGCTCGCCCCCCAACACGCAGGTCTGTCCGGTGTGCCTGGCGCTGCCCGGCGCGCTGCCGGTCGTCAACCGCGAGGCGGTGGCGCTCGCCGTCCGCGCCGCCCTGGCGCTCAACTGCCAGCTGCGCTCCTCCTCCCGGTTCGCTCGTAAGAATTACTTCTACCCGGATCTTCCCAAGGGATACCAGATCTCCCAGTTCGACCAGCCGCTGGCCGAGCACGGCTGGCTCGAGGTGGGCGGCAACGGCTCCGCCAGCCGCATCGGCATCACCCGCGTCCATCTCGAAGACGACGCCGGCAAGAGCATCCACGACGGCTTCGCCGATTCCGACCGCTCGAGCTACGTCGACCTCAACCGCAGCGGCGTGCCCCTCATCGAAATCGTGAGCGAACCCGACCTCCGCAGCTCCGCCGAAGCCCACGCCTACCTCACCGAAATCAAGCAGCTTCTCCAGTACATCGGCGTTTCCACCTGCGACATGGAGAAAGGCCACCTCCGCTGCGACGCCAACGTTTCGGTGCGCCCGGCCGGCGCCGAGAAACTCGGCGTCAAGACGGAAGTCAAAAACCTCAACTCCTTCCGCTTCCTGCAAAGGGCCCTCGACTACGAGGCCGCCCGCCAGATCGAGATTCTCGAGTCCGGCGGCTCGATCCACCAGGAGACGCGCCTGTTCAACGCCGACACCGGCCAGACTTCGGGGATGCGGTCGAAGGAATACGCCCACGACTACCGCTACTTTCCCGAGCCGGACCTGCTGCCGCTGGTCGTCAGCGACCGCTGGCGCGACCAGATCCGCGCCGCGCTGCCCGAGCTCCCCGCCGCCAAGCGCCGCCGCTTTGCCTCTCAGTATGGTATATCCGACTACGATGCCCAGGTGCTCACCCTGACGCCCGCCACGGCGGATTACTTCGAGGCCGTCGTCGCCGCCGGCGCCGACTCCAAGCTCGCCGCCAACTGGGTGATGGGCGACCTCGCCGCCGCTGGCAAGGCCGCCGATAAGGCAATCGAAGAATCGCCGGTGACCGCCCCGCGGCTCGCCGAGCTGCTCCGCCTTCTCGCCGCCGGAACCATTTCCGGCAAGCTGGCCAAAGAAATCTTCGCCAAGATGTTCGCCGCCGGCCAGTCCGCGGCCGAGATCATGGCCGCCGAAGGCCTCCAGCAGATTTCCGACGTCGCCGAAATCGAAAAGCTCGTCGACCAGATCCTCGCCGCCAACCCCAAGCAGGTCGAATCCTACCGCGGCGGCAAGACGGGCGTGATGGGTTTCTTTGTCGGCCAGGTGATGAAGGCCACTCGCGGCCAGGCCAACCCGGCGGTGGCCAATGAAGTCCTCGCCCGCAAGCTGGGGTAGGATTCTCCCTCGCAGCTTCTACGCCCGCCCCACCGTCGAAGTCGCCCGCGATCTGCTCGGCGCCTATCTTCTCCACGGCCGCCGCGCCGGCCGGATCGTCGAAACGGAAGCCTACCTCGGCGCCGGCGACCTGGCCGCCCATGCCTCCCGCGGCCTGACGCGCCGCACCGGCGTGATCTTCGGCCCGCCGGGCCATGCCTATGTCTACTTGATTTATGGGAGGTACGAGTGCCTGAACCTGATCGCCGAGCCCGACGGCACGCCCGGCTGCGTCCTGATCCGCGCCCTGGAGCCAGTCTCCGGCCTGCGAGGCTCCGCCACCGGTCCCGGCCGCCTCACGCGCGCCATGGGCATCTCCCGCCGCCTCAACGGCGCCGACGTCACGCGCGGCCCGCTCCTGGTCCGCCAACCGCGCCGCGCCGCCCCGGTCCCGATTTCCGTCACCCCTCGCGTCGGCGTCAGCAAGAGCTCGGATTGGCCCCTCCGGTTTTTCATCGCCGGCAACCCTTTTGTCAGCCGCGGCCCCTCTAACTGGGTGGCGAAAACCTATGAAACCGCAGATGAACGCAGATGGGAAAAACGCATCAAACTGCCGATCCGTGCGCGTGGAAAGGAAGAAGCTATCGGCGTTTATCTGCGTTCCTCTGCGGTTTCAAAGGTTGTCCCCGCTCTTGCTACAGCTCGCGGATGAAAATATTCCGGAACTGCAACAGGCTCGGCGGGCCGAGATACTGGCCGTCCTGGACGCGGCCGTGGTGCTGCAGTCCGAGCGGCCCTTCGGCGGGCACGCCGGGCAATTGCGCGCCCGGGATCACCGTCTTGCCGTTCAGCGCCACCGTGACGCGGTCTCCCTTCACGGTGATCTCAAAGGTGTTCCACTCGCCGATGTTTTTATCGGCGTTGACTTTCGGCGTGACCGCCGCCTTGACCTCCGGCGGCATGTTGCGGTCGGTCCGATAGCCGTAGAACTCGCCGGAGCCGACCGGCCAGCACCAGATGTTCACCTGCGCCTTGCCGGTCCCGCGCAGGAGGATCCCCGAATCCGAATCGGGAACGTCGATCAGGATCGGCTTGCCGTTTTCGTCCAGCTTGTCGGATCCGTCCGGCATGACGATGCGGGCGTTCTTGTTGCGATACGGCGTGGCCTTGATGCGCCAGTCGACGCGAAGGACGAAATCGCGGTAGGACTTTTCGGTCCACAGGTTTTTGTCCTTGGGCGCTTCGCTGGCGGCGTCGTAGTCGATGACGCCGCCGACGATTTTCCAGTGGCCGTTGTCTCCCTCGGGGATCTTCCAGCCCGCGAGGTCCCGCCCGTTGAACAAGGAGACGAAGCCGGGCGGCGGCGTTTGCTCGGCCGCCAACAAATAACGGCCGGCGGAGCGCTTGTCGACGGAACCCGCCGGCGGCGTTTGCGCAACCGCCAGCCCCGCCACGAGAATACCTGCTGCGATCAGCCTCATCCTGTTTTCCTCCCGAACCCGCTCACACCGCGTAGCCGCCGCGGTAGGGCGGGTTCACGAACCCAGGCGCGTAGTGTCCCACTCCAGGCGCGGCGCGACTTGCCCAAACGCGCGGCGCGGCATCGATCGAGCGGCTTTCTTCTTCATGGATCTTCCGCTCCTGCCTGAACGAGCAGGCTATCACCCGAGTAGAGGGGAGTCAAGCCGGCAGCAGGGGGGATGGATCGCGAGATCGGCGTCTCCGACGCACCAACTGCTGTTCCACGTGGAACAATTGGCGACGCAACGCCGCTCGACCGCTCGGTCGTGGTCTATGGCTTCGGGCTGGTGCTCATCGCCGGCGGTCCGCTAGGCGCAGGAAACGCCGGTCGCTTTCGGCCGAAGATCGGCACCGCTTACCTGGCCGCAAATTTGCGGCCAGGTCTGTGGTGCGTCGTTTCGCCTGACTGGCTCCTGGCCCACAAAGTCCGCGACCGGAGCGGGCGGCACGGCCAACTGCGGCGCGTCCTGGCCCTTCGGCGCGGTGGCGACGCTGTCGCCCGAGGAGGTTGCGTCCGGCGAATACTCGATCGGGTTGCCATGGGTGCACGCCGACGGCGGGCTATCGTTTCGAGCCTTCCGCGGCGCAGCGGGAGTGAATCCTTCGCCGCGCCGGCGTCGACGGCCGCGAGCAGCTCCGGGCAGCCGTCGTGGAGAACCTTGGTGGCGGAAATGACCAGCCGCAACGAAGATCGGCGCCGCTTACCTGGCCGCAAATTTGCGGCCAGGTCTGTCCGGCGAGGCGCACGGCGACCAGGGGGCCGGCCGGCGGGCCTCAGAAGTTAAACCGCAGCACGAACTCGATCACACGGGCGCCGGGGTCGTTGGTGTTGGTGAGGTCCCGGTAGGCGCTGCGGGTCTGGCCGAAGTCGGCGGGGACGCCGGTGGTGTTGACGGTGTTGCCGGCGGCGCCGAGCAGGAAGTTGGTGACGTTGAAGGCGTTGAGGAACTGCGCGCGGAACTCGATGTTGCGGCGCTCGCCGAGGTAGGTCTTCTTGATGATGCTGAAGTCCCACTTCTGCTGCCCCGGCCCGTAGAAGAAGATCCGCGAGCCGAGCTCGCCGGGCGTGGTGGGCGGGCCGATGTAGGGCTTGGTGGGATCGAGATCCCGCAGCGTTTTGCCGCCAACCTCGAAGGCGGCCAGCGAGTTGTCGACCAGCGCCTGCGGCAGGTAGTAAACCAGGCCGCGGCCGTCGGCGGCGGTGACCTTGCGGATCTGGACCATCTCCTGCAACTGCTTGGTGGTGAGGTTGTGCAGCACCACGCCGGAATCGAACTCGTTGAACGTCGGCCGGCCGCCGGTCAGCAGCTCGGGAGAGCCGGACTGGATGCGCGTCACCGAGGCCACTTCCCAGCCTTCGAGCACCCGCCGCGCGAACGGGTTCTGGAAGTTCGAAAGCCGCTGCCGGCCGGGGCCGAAGGGGAGCTCGTAAATCCAGTTGAGCTTGACGCCGTGGCGTATGTCCCAGGGCGACACGCCCTTATCGAACGCCTGATTGCGGAACGAGGTGTAGCTGCCGCCAACCCCATTGGTGAACTCGTTGGAGAGCGCTTTGGACCAGGTGTAGCTGCCCTGCAGGAGCAAGCCGGCGCTCATGCGCCGCCGCACCTCGACCTGCAGCGCGTTGTAGGTGGTGTGAGCGCTGTTGATCAGCAGGCTGGCGTCGCCGTCGAGCAGCGTGGGATTCACCAGGAACAGGTTCGCCGGATGGCCGGCGGCCGTGAGGCGGCCCATGCGCTGCGCGTTGGTGGCTATGGCGTTGGCCAGGGTGCCCGCCTGTCCTCGCTCGATCTGGGTGGCGATGGCGGTGTCGCTGGTGGTGTTCAGGGCCGTGCGAATGATGGGAATGTCCCTCTGGCCGGCAATGCCGGCATTGCCGAAGTTGATGCTGGCGGGGCTCGCGGCCCGGGCGATGGCCAGGTTGCTCTGCGCGATCTTAAACTCGTTGAGGAAGCCGTTCTCGAAGATGTTGACTTCGTTGAGGTCCACGCGGCGCCACAAGCCGGTGCCGTGGTTGCCGACGTAACGCACCTCGAGCACGGTGTCGCGCAGGATCTCGCGCTGCAAGCCCAAGGTCCAGCTTTGCACGTAGCCGACGCCCAGATCGGGATGAAAGTCGCGAACGGCATTGCCGGCCAGCACCGCGATGGGATAGCTGGGCCTGGTGGGCGCGGTGCGCGCCGGGAGCGCAGCGTCGCGGAACAGCACCGATCCGGGCTGGCCGAACTGGGCCGGGAAGTTGTTGGGGTCCACGCTGGTGGTGAAGGTGCGGCCCTGGTTCGATCCCCAGACGCCGGCGAATTGCCCGATGTCCTCGCGCACGGTGGCGATGGCGTAGCCGGCGCGGAGGACGGTTTGCCCGCGGCGGCCGGCGAGCCACTGGAGCGGCCGGAAGTCAGTCTTTGGTAATACCCAGGCGAGGCCCACGGAGGGCGAAAAGTGCTTGCTCGATCCCTGGTAGGCCGGCGTGCCTGCTTCCACCGCGTTATAGACGGGAACCTGTCCGGTCAGGACGCCGGGCCGGAACAGATTGCCGACGCCGGAGATCCCCCACACGCCTTCGTAGCCCGGCCGCGTGTAGATGCCGTTGAGGTTCTCGTAGGGATTCTGCCGGTCCCAGCGCAGGCCGTAGTTGAAGGTGAATCCCGGACGCACGCGCCAGGAATCCTGGAAATAGAGCGCGAACTCCCGCTGGCGGTTGCGGGTGAGCGGCGGGAAGGCCCCGTAGGTTTTGGTTTCTTCGTCGAGCACGACGCTGCGCGCGATACTCGAGACGCGCCCGGTCAGCAGCGCGTAGAGATTGGCGGCGTCGGTGCGCTGGGCCGGCGTGCTGCCGGGGAAGTTCACGGTGTCGAACAGCGAGGTCGCGCCGAAGTTCACCGGATCGTTGGCGGCGATCGTGCCGATGGTGACGCCGGGAACGAATTGCGAGCCGTTGCTGCCGGTGCTCCAGGCGACCACTTCGGTGAAGCTGCCGCCGAAGTTCCAGAGGTGCGAGGAACGCGACCAGGTGAGGTTGGCGTTGCTCTGTTTGAGGGGCGTGTTGCGGCGTGTCTGGCCGGTGGAGCGGTGAGCGTTGTTGACGAAGCTGAGCGTGGGGGCGTAGCCGCGCCACTGGGCGAAGTCCGCGGGGGTGACGCCGTCGTTGAAGATGACGGTGCCGCCGGTCAGGCCAAAGCGGACCTCGCTGGTGAGATTCGCGGCCAGCGTGGAGCGGACGGCGGCCACCGCCGAGAAGGCGCGCCCGCGCTGGTTGCCGATGACTTCCGAGCCGAGCACGATGCCGGTCCCCGGCAGGATCGGGATAGCCGTATTAATACCGTCCGGCAGCCGCAGGTTCCGCTGGTAGTTCCCGACGAACTCGACGTGATGCTTGGAGGTGGCGTTCCAGTCGAGCCGCAAGGTGGGGAAGTCGCGGTCGTTTTTGCCGCGGGTCTGAAAGTTGAAGTTGTTGCGGTTGTAGTCGTTGTTGCTCTGGATGCGGCTGTTCAGGTTGCCGGTGGCGGGCGTAGCGAGCTGCGCGATGCGGTTGAGCGTGCCGAAGATGATCGGATCGGGCGTGGCGGCGAAGGGCCGCACGCTGGCGGGCAGACTGGGGTTGCGGTTCTGCGCCAGCTGGTAGAGGTCGACCGTGCGCACCTGGCCGGCCGAGTCGCGGTAACGGTAGAGGCCTTGCAGCGCATCCGAGGTCAGCACGGTCTGGTTGGGCGAGGGGTAGTCCTGCGGGAGGCGAAACGCCTCGTAGTGGATGAAAAAGAACAGGCGGTCCTTCTTGATGGGTCCGCCGATGAGCCCGCCGACCTGGTTGAAGAGGATGCGATCGCGGGGCAGGCGGTCGATGTTGTTGAAGTAATAGTTGGCGTTGAAAACACTGTTGCGGTGATACCAGAACAGGCCGCCGTGCCAGTCGTTGGACCCGCTGCGGGTGACCAGCTTGATTTGCGCGGCGCCCTCGCCGGTGCTGTCGGCGCCGGCGGCCGCGGTGGTGACCACCATTTCCTCGATGGCGTCGGCGCGGGGAAAGATGGAGTTGAAAAAGCCGTCGCTGGACTTGTTGACGTTGTCCTGGATATTGACGCCGTCCATGGTGACGTTGAAGGCGCCCTTGGGCAAGCCGTTGATGGAGGAGGTCCGGGGGATGCCGGGTGTGGCGGCGCCGGCCTGCGTGACGATCAGCTCGGTGATGTTGCGGCTGGTGAAGGGCAGCTCGTGGAGCTGGCGGCCGACCAGGGTCGAGGCTACGGTCGCCACGGAGGTCTGCAACATCTCGGCGCCGGCCGACACCTCGACGGTCTCGGCGACCGCGCCGATCTCGAGCCCGATGTTCACGGTGGCCGGCAGACTGGCCTCGATCTTGACGCTATCTACGGTGGCGGTCTTGAAGCCGGCGTGGCTGGCCGTGACGCGGAAGGTGGCCGTCTGCATCGAGGGCAGCACCCAGTAGCCCCGTTCATTTGTGATGGTGCTGAGGGTTTGGCCGGTCTGCGTGTTAACCACGCGGATCTGCGCGGCGGGAACGGCAGCGCCCTGCGGATCGCTGACCGTGCCTTCGAGACGGCCGGTGGTTTGCGCGGTGAGTCCAGTTACAAATGCGGTCAGTAGCAAACACGAGTAGATAGGTTTCACAAGATCCCCCTGATATAGAAGCACAACCCCTCCCGCCAGATCGGTACCATTGTAACCGAGGATGACCAGAGTTCATGGCCCTCGACCTGTTAAACTTTCGATTCCGCCAGCAGGGGGCGGGGCCGACTCAGCGTTCAGCGCCTGGTTGCCGGCGGAAAGTCGGGGTCCAGGATCTGCTCCAGCGTGTAGGGGCACTTGGCCGGGAAGGCGTTGCGCGGCAGGCCGGTCTGAAGGCTGGCGCCGCGCACCGCCGCCGGATAGATCTTCGCGACGGACTCCGCCAGTGTGCGTCGGAGACTGGGGGAACGATCGAAGACGTCATCCAGCTCGGCTCGCTGCGTGTCGATCGTCGAGAGCCAGCTCGGGCCGCGCATCTCGGGCTGCTGATCCCACTTCAATAGGTGAATTAGCAGGACTCGCAGCCGGCTGCTTACTTCGTGCCGTTGGCTGGCGCCCATATCTTGGATCTCCTCAGCGAGGTGCTCGATATCGATCTCGGTCAGGTCGCCGGTCAGGATCAGCCGCGCGGTCTCGTCGCACCACAGCGCGAAGTCCCGGTCGTAGAGGCCGTCGAGGACGGCGGATTTCGCTGGTTTGGCAGCCACGGCGCTTGACTCCTTTCCGCGCACCATTATAACCTCCGCTCATGTCGCCCACGGACGGTGGGTTGAGGATCGACATAGGCGGCGCGACGCTGGGCGGCGGCTCGCCGCTGTGCCTGATCGCCGGGCCGTGCGTCATCGAGAGCGCCGGGCACGCGCTGGGGCTGGCGCGGCAACTGGCCGCCACGGCGCGCGAGCGGGGCGTTCCGCTGATCTTCAAGGCGTCCTACGACAAAGCCAACCGCAGCAGCGTTTCTTCGTTTCGCGGGCCGGGCCTCGTCGAAGGCCTGCGCATCCTCGGCGAGATCAAGCGCGCCACCGGCCTCGCGGTACTCACCGATGTCCACGAAGTCGCTCAGGTTGGTCCCGCGGCGGAAGTTTGCGACGTGTTGCAGATTCCCGCGTTCCTCTCGCGGCAGACGGATCTGCTGGTCGAGGCCGGCCGCAGCGGCCGCGCCGTCAACATTAAGAAAGGCCAGTTTCTGTCGCCGTGGGACATACGGCACGCCGCCGAGAAGGTCGTCTCCACCGGCAACAGGCGCGTGATCCTCACCGAGCGCGGCGCGAGCTTCGGCTACAATAACCTGGTCGTCGACATGCGGTCGCTGGTGGTGATGCGCGAGTTCGGCTTCCCGGTGGTGCTCGACGTAACCCACGCCGTGCAGCTTCCCGGGGGCGCCGGCGGGGCCTCGGGCGGCCAGCCCCAGTTCATCGAGCCGCTGGCGCGGGCCGGGGTCGCCGCGGGCATCGACGGGCTGTTCGTCGAGGTCCATGAGGCCCCCGAGCGCGCCCTGTCCGACGGCCCGAATGCGTTGCGTCTCGACCGCCTCAGCGAACTGCTCCAGCGGCTTCGCCAACTGGACGAGCTGGTCAAGGACTTCGCGGCGCCGGCGGCAGGTTCTCCATGACCCACACCTCAGAGGAATTCCGTCCCGCCGTGAAGGCGATCTGGCGGCCGTCGGGGTGAACAGACGCCCTCGACCGGAATCGCCCAGAGCTCCACCCTGTGGTATTCGACGCTATGCGGGTTAGAATCGCGGACCCTGGTGCGGTGCACCGGCAGGCCTTCCTTCTTTTCCCAGCGCATGACCGTGCGGACGTCGCGGCAGGTAGGCGGCGACTTCCTTCTAGGATTCAAGCTGTTTTTCGTCCGGCATGACGTCCTCCCAGGCGCCAGATTGCCGGTCCCGCCGGCGCTCCGCAAGAGGCAAGAGGCGTCGGCGAGGGCGTCGCCTGCTGTTGCCTGCTAATGTCGGCTTTCTCGGTGGCCGGTGTCAAATGGGGAGCCTGCCCGGCCACCGGGCTGCGGCCCGGAAGGCGCAGCGACCCAACCTCAGCCCCGGGCGGGAATCGGTCCATCTGCTATTGTGGGTCTGCACGAAATCCCGACGGCATGGACTGGTCCGCAACAGTAAGGCGGTGCTTCGATTCGGATCGGGTCTTGTACACGGGCCACGCGCGGCGGGAAATGCGGCGCGAGGAATCGGGACTCATTAGCGATTCGGAGATTCACCAGGCGATTTCCCAAGGTGAGACGATTGAAACGTATCCGGAGGATACGCCGTATCCAAGCGCCCTGTTACATGGAACGACAGATGCAAGCCGCCCGCTTCACGCCGTTTGCGCGTATGATGAGGAGGGAGACCGCCTCATTGTGGTAACGGTCTACGAGCCTTCGCGGGAACGGTGGTTGGATTACCGGAGAAGAAGAACATGACGTGCCTGATTTGCCATGGCGAAGACATTCGGGTTGCCGAAGTAAAGGAGGAGATGCACGTGGGCAACGACATTGTCTATGTGCCCGTTCGGGTTCCTGTTTGCCGAAGCTGTGGCGAACGGTACTATGACCGCCGCACCGTCCGCTTCCTGGAGGATGTCGAGACGCAGCTCAAGGAGGGCAGCGCCGGCTTGCAGGAGGTCGGCAGGGTCCTGATGTACGGGTAGCTGCTTCGCCCACGAATCCCTGCACGCCGGCCGCCCACGCCCCGTCATAGAATATAGTAATGACCTGGGAGGGTAGTATGTCTGGCCGCCGAAACCGAACCCTTGGATTCTCGCTGATCGAGCTGCTCATCGTCATCGCCATCATCCTGATCATCGCGGCAATTGCGATGCCCAAGCTCACCTCCGCCCGCATGTTCGCCTACGAGATGGCGGCCATCCGCACGCTGCACACCGTGAACACGGCCCAGACGCAGTACTTCTCTACCTACGGGCGATACGCGGCGTCGCTCCCCGAGATGGGACCGCCCGCCGGGGGCGCCGCGCCGACGGCCGCCTCCGCCGACCTGATCACCCAGGACCTGGCGCAGGGCAACAAGTCCGGCTTCAAGTTCGCGATGGTGGGATCGCCGCAGGGCTACACGGTGAACGCCGAGCCCCAGGTGTTCAACACCACCGGCAAGCGGACGTTTCTCACGGATCAGTCGACGGTGATCCGCGAACACCTCGGGAGCGAGCCGGCCACCATCAACGATCCCGAGATTAAGTAGCGCGGCCTTTCGCTAACACGGGGGGAAAAACTCATGAAACCGCCGATGCACGCCGATAAACGCCGATAACTTCTCTTTCAGTCTGCCCTCTCAAGCGATAGCGCGGAATGACGCGCCAGCAGCGGCACACCGCGCTTCCGTGGGGGCGTGCCCCCATCGGCGTTTATGGGCGGTTCCAACGGTTTTGGCCGCCCTGCTATCGGAAGGCCAGCAGCCGCGCCGTTACCAGGTTGTAGTAAAACAATCCCAGATCGAGCCGCGGCGCCGTGAAGGTCGTGGCGTTGGCGACCGACGAGTTGATTAGCATCAGCATGCCGATCGGGACGCCCGA
>Ga0247727_10002499_pt1 | contig 41988 bp, 32 predicted proteins | sample WisWelCaveWW1625_FD_202498 | JGI IMG/M metagenome (GOLD analysis project Ga0247727, IMG submission 202498) | Biofilm microbial communities from Wishing Well Cave, Virginia, United States - WW16-25 | ecosystem: Environmental > Aquatic > Deep subsurface > Groundwater > Cave microbial mat | place...
CTTTGTTGACAACGGCGCTGAGCTTGAAATTACAAAAACACAAATCACTCTTCACTTGCAAAAGAAAGCGCACAACCCTATTCTCTTTGAGGCAAAAACTTTTCAACAATCTTGGAACATCCCTTGGTTTAAGGGCATCCAATTGCATTTTGAACGCCAGAATACAACCTAAATTCTTTACCCTGATTTTTTAATGAAAATCGGTGTTCTAAGTACAAGTTTAGCCATTTGAAGTGTCTAAGAAGTTCCAAAAATTTTAATCGGGTGATTGAAAAAAAACGTTGCTTCTGGTTATAATTTTTTTAGATTGTGCCATTGCGGCTCTGCCCGCCCCACGTTGTTTTTGCGCCTACCTCTCTCGGATTTAAATTCAAACTTCGGTTTTGCAGGAGTCGTTACTTTTTGAGGCTGTGTTATTTATTATATCATCGACCTTTTCGGAATTTCATATCATCCCGTCACCGCTTTTCATGATGAAAGCCGTGTTGTCGGGGCAACATTTCAATTTTTCTCCAAAGGAGAACGTGCATGAAAACGTGTACCACTGTTTCCAAAATTTTTGTGGTGATTGGCTGTTTATGCTTGCAGGGAGCCGCGCTCGCCTCCGCTTCCGAAGGCGGGGTCAAAAGCATGCAGGTTAAACGGCCGGATACCAAAGTTCCCAGTTTCATCGGTAACGTGCCCGACGAGATTGTGGTGAAATTCGACAAAGCCACGACTTATCGTTTCGATCAAACCACGTTGAGTTTGGGCAAAGCCGGCGTGAGCGCGCTGGACCGGCTGAATCAACGCTATAACGTTGTGCTGATGGAACGCCAGTTTCCGCATACGGTGGAGCGCGTTTATAACGGCCGGGTGATCGATCTTTCCGGCTGGCATAAAATCAAATTCGCCGGCGAGGTGGACGTTCTCGCCGTGGTGGCGGAATATGCCAATCTGCCCGGCGTGCTCAAGGCCGAGCCCATCGGCATTCACACCGTTTCTGCCACGCCCAACGATCCGCAATTCCCCAATCAATATCATCTCAATCAAAGCAACGATCACGACGTGGACGGGCCTGAAGCATGGAATATTGAAACCGGCAACACCGGCATCATCGTAGCGATGCTCGACACCGGCGTGCGCTATTATCACAAAGACCTGGGCGGCTCGAGCGCGGCCGCGGGCAATTTCTCTTCGATTCAAGGCAACATGTGGCGCAACACCGCGGAAGTGATCGGCAATAGCATTGACGACGACGGCAACGGCTACGTCGATGACATTGTCGGATATGATTTTGTGTTTCAACCGATTGCCGGTTCCAATTCCTGCTGGCCGGGCGAGGATTGCACCACCAAAGACAATGATCCGCGCGATTTCAACGGCCACGGCACGCATTGCGCCGGCAACATCGCGGCGATCAACAACAACGGCTACGCGACTGCTTCCGTCTCCGGCGGTTGGGGCAACGGCAGCCAGCAACAAACCGCCGACGGCGTGCGCGTGATGGCCTGTCGCATCGGCTCTTCGGAAAAATATTTTGGATTCCTAAATATCGAAGTCGGCTACGTGCGCATGGATTATTGCGCCGAGGCCTTCAACTATGCCGCGAACAATGGCGCGCACATCGCTTCGTGTTCATGGGGTTCGTCCAACTCCGGCGGCCTGGGCGAGGCCATCGACAATTTTCTTGCCAGCGGCGGCTTGATTTTCAAAGCCGCAGGCAATGATGACACGGGCGATAGTCCGGATTATATGAACGCCCGCACTGACATCATCGCCGTGGCTTCCACCGAGCAAAACGACTTGAAATCGGATTTTTCCAACTACGGAAATTATGTCGACGTTTCCGCGCCGGGCACCGACATTCTGAGCCTGTATCACAATCATTCTGATGCCGCCAACGATTATGTCGCTACGGTCAGCGGCACTTCGATGGCGACGCCGATTGCCGCGAGCGTCGCGGCGTTGATCTGGTCGCAAAACCCCGGTTGGACTGCTGCGCAAGTGCGCACGCAGTTGGAAAATTCGAGCGATGATATTGACGGCTTGAATCCGACCTATGCGGGCAAGCTCGGCGCGGGCCGGGTAAATGCTTTCAATGCCGTCAACACCGGCACACCTTGCGACGTTACCGCGAACTTTTCCGCGAACAACACCTCCGGCTGCGCGCCGTTGAACGTGAATTTCAGCGATCTATCCACGGGCCCGGTTACTTCCTGGTCCTGGAATTTCGGCGACGGCGGCAATTCGACCTCGCAAAATCCGGCGCACACATACAATGCGGCCGGCAACTACACCGTTAGCCTAACCGTTACTTCGGCAAGCTGCAATGACACCGAAACCAAAACCGCTTATATCAGCGTGAGCTCCGTGCCCACCGCCGCTTTTGTGGGCAGCCCGATTTCGGGCAACACGCCGTTGACGGTCAACTTCACGAATCAATCCACCGGCAATCCCACTTCGTATTCGTGGGACTTTGGCGACGGCGGCACTTCCACGGCACAGAATCCTTCGCATCAATACACGGCGGCGGGCTCGTACACCGTGACTTTGTCCGTGTCGAACACCTGCGGCTCGGATAATGAAGTCAAGACCAATTACATCACCGTTAGCAGCACGCCGGTGAATGTCGCATTAAACAAACCGGCAACGGCCTCCAGCACCAATGGCAGCAATGCGCCGGGCCGGGCGGTTGATGGCAGCACCAGCACCTATTGGCGCAGCGGCAGTTTGAGCAGCACGACGATTGCATGGTGGCGGGTGGATTTCGGCTCGGCGCAAACCGTCAATCGCGCGGTGATCAGATGGCGCAGCAGTTATTATGCGCGTGAATACGACATTCAAGTTTCCAATGACGGCGCCAATTGGACGAATGTCTTTACCGACAACGCGGGCAACGGCGGCACCGACGACCGCACTTTCACCGCAGTTTCCACGCGCTACGTGCGCATTTACATGCGGCGCAATAATTCTTCCAGCGAGCGCATCAATGAAGTGGAAGTTTACACCGGCAGCGGCGCGCTGGCGCGAGCAGACGGCAACACCAGTGCGGCGTTCTTGCCGGAAGAATTTGAGCTGAATCAGAATTATCCCAATCCGTTCAATCCCAGCACCTCGATCAGCTACGGCCTGCCGGAAGAAGCGCAGGTGACGCTCAAAGTGGTAAATTTGATGGGCGAAGAGATTGCGACTTTGGTGGAAGGCGTGCAGCCCGCGGGCAAACACACCGCCGTGTTCGCGCCGGAGAATTTGCCCAGCGGAGTTTATTTTTACATTCTGCGCGCGAACGACGTCCGGCTGGTGCGGCGGTTGGTTTTGATGAAATAAGTTTTATTTGCAGACTTTGCAGAACGATCACGGCTGAACCGCCAGCCTCCCGGTTCAGCCGTGTTATTTAATTGGCTTTCATCTTGATACCACACCACCCATTCGGGAGGGGTTATGTTGCAATTTTTTTCTTGCGCAGGCAAACCTTGCCGTCAACGCGCGATTCATGCTTTTGACAGATCTTCTCTCTTGCCCGCGGTTTTTGTTCCACCTCGGTATCGCTCGTTTTCACCTCTATGGTTTTTCCGTTTGCGCACTTTGGCCGCGTTGCTAGTGTTGCTGTTCATCCTGCCGCAGGCACACGCGCAAAGCATTCCCTCACAAATCACGGTTTCTGCCCGTGTGAACACCGGCGCCGTCACGGGCGATGCGGATGATCCGGCGATTTGGATTCATCCGGACGATGCCGCGTTGAGCGTGGTCATCGGCACGGACAAGGTTGGCAACTATGTTTATGTCTGGGACATGAACGGCCTGGAACTGCAACGCGTTTCGGTGTCGAGTACGCCGAACAATGGCGACGTGCGCTATGGCATGGAAGTCGGCGGCGCACCAGTGGATATTTACGTCGTGGGCGCAGATAACCCCAGCCGGGTGGTGGTTTTCAAAATCAACCCCGGCACGCGCACCCTGAGCGATATTACCACGGCCGGCGGCATTCCCACCTCGCAAGTGAAAGAACCCTACGGCGTTTGCCTCTATCGCCGCGCCGGCGACGGCGCGATGTATGTTTTCGTCAACAGCAACGGCGGCGTGAAAGGCACTCTGAATCAATATCAATTGCTGGATGACGGTGCGGGCAAAGTTAGGGGCGTGTTCGTACGCTCTTTCGGCGGCGATGTCAACGGCGAGCATTCGGAAGGAATGGTGGCCGATGACGCGCTCGGTTATGTGTACATTTCGCAAGAAGATTGCTGCGTGCATAAGTTTCACGCCAACCCGAATATGGGCAACAGCCGTCTTGCCGTTTTCGCTCAAGGCGACGGCATCGATCCCGATCGTGAGGGCCTGGGCATTTATGGCTGCGCCGATGGCACGGGCTACATTTTGCTTTCCAGCCAGGGCAATCGCGAAGTCAAAGTCTATCGCCGCGAAGGCGACGCGGGCAATCCCCATAGCCATACTTTACTCACCACGATTTCCACGCCTGACGTCGGCGGGACCGACGGACTGGACGTGACCAATCGTCCGGCCGGGCCGAATTTTCCCTTCGGTTTTTTGGCCAAGCACAATAGCTTGCCGAAAAACTTTGCGTTGATTGCCTGGGAAGACATTGCGCAAACGTATTTGACGATTTGCCCGGAGGGGCCGACATCGTGCGACGTGACCTCGAATTTCTCCGCCGATGCTACTTCGATTTGCGCAACGCTCGCGGTCAATTTCACGGATCAAACCACCGGGCCGGTCACGGCCTGGTCGTGGAATTTTGGCGATGGCAATACCTCGACGGAACAAAATCCTTCACATGCTTATACCGCAGCCGGAACCTACACGGTGATATTGACCGCGACCTCTGCGGCTTGCGATGATATTGAGACGAAGACGAATTATGTCACCGTGCAAGGCGTGCCCGGCGCGGCGTTCGTGGGCAATCCCGTTTCCGGCAACGCGCCGCTGGCCGTGAATTTCACGGATCAATCCACCAACAGCCCCACTTCGTGGAACTGGGATTTTGGCGATGGCGGCGTCTCAACGTTGCGAAACCCCTCACACACTTACAACGCGGCCGGCGATTATACCGTGATGCTGACCGCCGACAATGCTTGCGGCTCGACGGCCGAGACGAAAGTCAATTACATTCACGTTGATCCCTGCGCCCCGCCCGCGGCGAATTTCGTGGGCACGCCCGTTTCCGGCGCCGCGCCGCTCACAGTGAATTTTACGGATCAATCCACCAATAGTCCCACTTCGTGGAGCTGGGATTTCGGCGATGGCGGCGTCTCGACGCTGCAGAATCCTTCACATGCTTATAATGCTGCGGGCAATTATACTGTGATGCTCACGGTCACCAATTTTTGCGGCTCGGATGCCGAAACCAAAGCGAGCTATATCACCGTGACCGCGCCGCCGCCTGGTAATCTCGCGCTCAACAAACCGGCCACCGCTTCGAGCAGTTATCTGTCTTTCACCGCCAACCGCGCCGTCGACGGCGTGGCTTCCGGAACCTCATATTGGCGCAGCTTGATCGTGAGCAAAACCTCGCCCAAAACCTGGCTGCGCGTGGACCTGGGCGCAGCCTATCTGCTCAACCGCGGCGTGGTGACGTGGAGGGAAAATTACTTTGCCAAAAAATATCGCTTTCAGATTTCCACCACCGGCGGCAGCTCGGACGCGGAATGGACCACGGTTTATACCAACAATGCCGGAAACTCCGGCACGCAAAACCTGAGCTTCACCTCGCCTTTTGCGGCGCGCTATTTCCGCATTCGCATGGATGAAAACAACAAAGGCAACAACCAGGTTTATGAGCTGGAATGTTACGCCGGCGGCGCGCTCGCGCCGCTGCAGTTTCTGCAAAAAGAAGCCGCTGCCGCGCTTGCAGAGCCTGTTTTGGGGCCGAATCATCCCAACCCGTTCAACCCGAGCACGACTTTGCGTTTTGATCTGCCGCAAGCTGCGCACGTTGCGCTCAAAATTTATAACCTCGCCGGCCAGGAAGTGGCAACATTAATGGAGGGCGAGCTCGAAGCCGGCAGCCATCAATTTCGCTTCGAGGCTGCGCATCTGCCCAGCGGATTATATTTCGCGGTTTTGCAAGCCGGGTCTTTCCGGCAGGTGCAGCGGGTGGTGTTGATGAAGTAGCAGAACCGAGCCCGGTTTTCACAGGATGAGAGGAGCGACAACAATGAAATCATCAACATGGCATTCCAAACGCCTGCTACTTGTCCTGGTGTACTTGGCGCTATTGGGAGGCGCTTATCAAATCGGTTCGGCTTTCGTCGCGTTGACACGCGGGCCGTATTTGCAAATGGGCACGCCCAACAGAATGGTGGTGCGCTGGCGCACCGATCAAGCAACCAACAGCCGCGTGCGCTACGGCCTCGACTCCGGCAATCTCGACGGCATCGCCGACAACGCCGCGGTGACCACCGAACACGAAGTCGCGCTGGCGAATCTTTTGCCCAATACGAAATATTATTATTCCGCAGGCAGCACGGCGGCGACGCTGGTGAGCGGCGTGGATTATTTTTTCATGACCGCACCGACGACAGGCACCCGCCAAAAAGCGCGCATCTGGATTATCGGCGACGCCGGCACCAACAATGCCAATCAATGGGCGGTGCGCGACAGCTATTACTCTTTCACCGGCGCGGCGCACACGGACCTGTGGGTGATGCTCGGCGACAATGCTTACGACAGCGGCACGGATACGGAATATCAAGGCGCGGTTTTCAATACTTATACGACGATGTTGCGCAAATCCGTGCTCTGGCCCGCGTTCGGCAATCACGATGCCGGCAGCGCTTCTTCATCCACACAGACCGGGGTATTTTATAATATCTTCACGTTGCCTAACAATGCCCAGTCCGGCGGCGTGGCGAGCGGCACCGAGGCTTATTACTCCTTCGATCACGCCAACGTTCATTTTATCTGTTTGAACTCGCACGATATTCCCCGCGCTTCCAACGGCGCGATGTTGAATTGGCTGCGCAACGATCTCGACGCTACCACGCAGGATTGGATCATCGCCTTCTGGCATCATCCGCCCTACACCAAGGGCAGCCACAATTCCGATAGTGAATCGCAGCTTATCGAAATGCGAGGAAACGCTCTGCCGATTTTGGAAGAGGCCGGTGTGGACATGGTGTTCTGCGGCCACAGCCATTCTTACGAGCGCTCTTTTCTTTTGGACGGACACTACGGCTCTTCCAGCACGTTGACCGGCGCGCACCTGCTCAACAATGGCAGTGGCCGCGAAGACGGCGACGGCGCTTATACGAAACCGGTGTTGGGAAAAGCCAGCCATCAAGGCGCGGTTTATGTGGTGGCGGGAAGCTCGGGCAAAACCAGCGGCGGCGCGCTCAATCATCCTGCCATGTATCTTTCGCTCAACGTGTTGGGCTCCGTGGTGCTGGACGTCGATAACGATCGCGCCGAGGTAAAATTTCTCGGCACCGCCGGCAACGTGCAAGATTATTTTACCATGGTCAAAGGCGGTCCGCCGCCCATTGCCGCGCCGAGCAATCTCACGGCCACAGCGGTGAGCGAAAGTCAAATCAATCTCGCATGGACTGACAACTCCGGCGATGAGAGCGGCTTCAAGATTGAACGCAAGACCGGTTTGAGTGGAACTTATGCGCAGATTGCAACGCCGGGCGCAGAGACTACGAGTTATTCCAACACCGGCTTAACGGCGGGCACAACTTATTACTATCGCGTGCGTGCTTATAACGGCGCGGGCAACTCTTCTTATTCGAACGAAGCGAACGCCACGACCTCAGGCAGCAGCGGCAGCGGCAATCTCGCGCTGAACAAACCCGCAACGGCCTCCAGCACGAATGGCAGCAATTCTCCGGGCCGGTCGGTCGATGGCAGCACGAGCACGTATTGGCGCAGCGGCAGTTTGAGCAGCAATACCGTGGCGTGGTTGCGGGTAGAATTGCAATCCGCGCAGAATATCGGCCGCGTGGTGGTGAAGTGGAACGGCAGCTACTATGCCAAGCGCTATCAGATTCAAACTTCCAATGACGACGCCAATTGGACGGCAGTGCACAGCGACAATTCCGGCAACGGCGGGGTCGATAATGTTTCTTTCACCGCAACCGGCGCGCGCTACGTGCGCCTTTATATTACACGCAACAACAAATCCAGCGAGCGTGCCAATGAGTTTGAAATCTATGCGCCGGGTTCAACGATCGCACCCATTTCTTCCGAGCCCGGCACGGATGAAGATTCCGAGTCTTTGCAGGTTGAGCTTGAACCGGCTTCTCCCAATCCATTTAATCTCTCAACCTCGATTTCCTACTTTGTGCCCGCGGCCGCGCAGCTCACGCTGAAAATTTACAATCTTGCCGGGCAGGAAGTGGCGACTTTGGTGAATCGTTATCATGAACCCGGAAATTATAAAATCACTTTCAACGCGTCGGGCTTGCCCAACGGGCTCTATTTTTCCATTTTGCAAACCGGCGCGGAAAAACGCATGCAACGGCTGGTGTTGATGAAATAAGGCGGTGAGTGTGTTTGGTGCTCAGTGTTCAGTAATCACTTTGATTTTGGAGGATTCCTGCCATGGAAAAATTTACCCTGTTTCTCGCTCTGTTATTTCTGAGCACCGGAACTGCGTCCAGCCAAAACCGGCATACAGGCGGACCACCGGCGATGGAGCTAAACAAGATAGAGCCACTGGCTGTGTGCAAGACCACAACGCAAAGCGGCCTCGCACCCTTTGTCGTGTGCTTCGATGCTTCTCAATCTCATGATCCCGATGGTCAAATTGTGAGCTATGCATGGGACTTTGGGGATGGAGCAACGGCCACAGGCGCATTGGCGCAGCACGTTTACACCAGGCCGGATTCCTATCGCGTTACGCTGACGGTCACGGACAACGACGGCCTTGCCAAGACCACGACCTCCTTCGTGCGCGTGAACCGCCAACCGCTGCCGCGCATGCCGATCTGCGGCGATCAAGACGGCTCCGAATCTCCCTTGGTTTTTAATTGCACCGAATTTATCCCGGCAGGAAACGTGCAGACTTTTCAAGTACCAAACGCGGGGCCGGTGGAGCTGCGTTTGGATTTTGTGTTTCGCGAAGCGGGCTTCAACAATGAATTCGGCTTGATCGTTGTAGACGACCCCTCCGGCTCTGTCGGTGGCTTGCCGCCGGGAACTCCCGGTTATTACGCAGCAGCCTTTGCCCGCGCACGGGTTATCTTTCCCAGTGGTTCTACCGCCTTCACACCCGACGTCACGCTATCTTTGAACGGCGGCGATTTTCTGATGTTTTTCATCATTCAAAATAACACGCTCGCCAATTTGCTGGCAAACAATCCCAATAACCTGCCCAATCGCACACCGCTGGCGTTTTTTTCGCTTGATGCATTGAATCCGGACAACTTCGATCACTTCGTGGGTTTCTTGAACACGGTCAACAACTATACGCAATTCGGTTTCGAGGATCTCACCAGCGGCGGCGACCAGGACTTCGACGACATCGTTTACAACATCAACGTCGTTTTACGCCCACTTGAAGCTTTGGCCGCCACCAAAATTGCCGCACAACCTCTGTCGAGAATCCTGGAAAACAACGGCTACAAGGTCACCATCAGCAACGCAAATAACGCAGCGGTTACCATCGCAGCCATCATAGACTCGTTGCCCGCAGGGTTTTCGTATCGCTCCGGCTCAAGCAGCGGCGCGACCACCAGCGACCCCATGATTGCCGGACAATTCTTGACTTGGAACGGTCCGTTCATCGTATCGGCTTTATCTAATCTCACGCTGAGTTTTGGCGTTGTGGTTGCCGCGACGCCGGGCGAGTATTTTAACAACGTCACGGGCAACGCCGGGCTACTGCCGGTGACGCCCAGTGGCAACACCGCCAAAATCACCGTCATTGCCGATACCATGCAATGCAGCGTTAAAATCACCTCTCCAGCCGAAGGCGAAGTGATTTGCAATGATTCGGCGCTGGTTTGTCTTGCCACACAAAGCAGCGGCGGCATTCCACCAATTACCAGAGTATGCACAATCAACGGCGCCACGGTTGTGGATTCGTGCGCTCTCGTCGCGCTCGTAAACGGCCGCAATATGATCGTGGCGCAATGTACCTACACCGATGCTCAGGGCAATACCTGCACGTCTTTAGATACTGTTACGGTATTGGCAAGCCTCCTCAAAAGCAGCATGGCTATCACCACCCCCAAGGACAGTTCTTTCATCTGTGCAAGCTCCATCAACGTCGTCGGCACTTCGAGCGTGAGCGGAGGACATCCACCCTATAAAACCGTGTGCACTATCAATGGCGATACGGTTAATTCAGTTGGCGGCGTGTTCGGCGCGACGGTCACGCTCGCGCCCGGCTATAACTCGATCATTGCCGCGTGCACGTTCACGGATAGCTTGGGATGCACCGTAACGTGCCGCGATACCGTTACCGTCTTCTCCGATCCAACCCCGCCGACGGCCACGTTCAATTTCAACAATCTGCCCATCATTACCGGCGAGGCGATTGACGAAGAAAGCGGCATCGCGAAAGTCGAAATCGTCGACCTCAACAATCGCGTGGTGACGATCAATCCCTTCAATGTCGGCGATACGCGCGTCACGTTCAGCAGCGATAAAATCGATCTCAATCTGCGCTCGGGTTTCATGTTGAAGATCACCAATCGCGCAGGCTGCGAGATTCTTGCTGATCCGGTTTATGTGCGGCTCGATCCTGTCGGCGGGCAGCGCGAGTTTTCCTTCAACATGCTGCACACCGACCGCTTTCTCTATGTCAACAATCACGGCTTGCCGAAGATTCAAGTGTTAATCAACGAACGCGAGTTGAAGCTCGTCGCGAACGAAGAGGGCACGGGCCGCAGCGGCAACACGTATTTCATGCCGCACGAAGGCCAGCGGCTCATCGACATCTCGAGCTACTTGCACGAAGGCGACAATCAAGTTTATGTGAAGTGCGATGCCGCCGCCACCGGCAGCGCGGACTTGCTCTTTGCGGACGTGCAGATCGGCGATATCGACAACACGGAAATTTTGCCCACGTCGTTCGCGCTCAATCAGAATTATCCGAACCCGTTCAACCCGGTGACGCACATTGTGTTCGACATTCCTGCGAATTGGACCGCGTCGGTGACGCTACGAATTTACAACGTGCAAGGCCAGTTGGTGCAAACGCTCGTCGATGGATACTTGCCTGCCGGCCGCCATGAAATCATATGGAACGGCCGCGATACCGCCGGCCAACCGTTATCAAGCGGCGTTTACTTTTATCAATTCATTTCAGGAGAGATAAAAGCCGCCAGGAAAATGCAGATGGTCAAATAGCAATCGGAGCGTCAAACTTCAGTTTGACCCGGGCTTTGGCTTGTCAAACTGAAGTTTGACACTCCGGCCTCAACCAGGGAGGAGAAGATGAAACGATCTGCCCGCTTTCACGCGTTCAGAGCCTGTCAAACTGAAGTTTGACACTCCGGCATGGGCATACATCTCGAACGACATCAACCAAGGAGGAGAAGATGAAACGATCTGCTCGATTCCACGCGTTCATGGCTGTGGCATTATGTTGTGCCGGCGCTTTGACGCAAGAAATTCAAGCGCAATCTCCCACTGTCCCCCCGCCCAATTTGAAAGTCGCCTTTCTCGGCGGCCAGGGTTTCGGCGACAATGCGCGCGCAGTTTTGCATCTCATTAAAACCGAAGGCGCGCAGGCCGTCATTCACCAAGGCGATCTCGATTACGATCACAATCCCTCGGGCTGGGATCAAATGATTAGCGACAGCCTCGGCTTGAATTTTCCCTACTTGGTTTCGATTGGGGACGCGGAAAGCAATGAATGGGACGGCGCGGGCGGTTATCAAACCAAAATCGAAGCGCGCTTGCAACGCATTGGCATTCCCTGGAACGGCACGCTCGGCCTCAAATCTTCGCTTTATTTTCAAGGGTTATTCATCATTTTGTCCGGCGTCGACATTCGCGAAACCGGACACGATCTCTACATTCGCGACCAGCTTGCCGTCGACAATTCCATCTGGCGTGTTTGCAGTTGGCACAAAAACATGCGCCTCATGCAAGTGGCCAACAAAGTGGATGAAACCGGCTGGGGCGTTTATGAAGAATCCCGCCTCGGCGGCGCGATCCTCGCCACCGGCCATTCGCACACTTACAGCCGCTCGCATTTGATGAGCAGCATGCAGAACCAAACCGTGGCCAGCACCGCGAATGAATTGCACATTGAAAAAGGCAAGTCTTTCGTGTTCGTGCACGAGATCGGCGGGCAAGGCATTCGCAATCAGGAATTATCCGGCAATTGGTGGGCGAGCATTTATACCAAAACTCAAAACGCCGTTTATGGCGCGCTGTTTGGAGTTTTTCACGTCGACGGCCAGCCCAATAAAGCGCGCTTCTATATGAAGAACCTCAACGGCCAAATCATCGACAGCTTCACCGTCATCAGTCACGTAAACGAACAACCGGGTTCTCCGAGCTTGTCGCTCACTTCTCCCAACGGCGGCGAGAATTGGGAAATCGGCACGACGCACAACATTACCTGGAGCAACAGCACTTTTAGCGCTCCGGTCAATCTCGAATATTCCGGGGATGGCGGTTTGAATTGGAGCACGATTGCCGGCAACGTGGCCAACACCGGTTCGTATGTTTGGAATGTCAACGCTGCGGCTTCTTCGCAAGCGCGCGTGCGCGTTTCCGAAGCCGCGGACGGCGACCCCAACGACGCCAGCGACAATGATTTCACGTTGACGAATATTCCTTTTGCGCCGGCGAATCTTTCTGCTGCGGCAAACAGCAGCACGATGATCACTCTAAATTGGAATGACAATTCCAATATCGAGAGCGGTTTTAAAATCGAGCGCAAAACCGGCAGCGGCGCTTTCGGTGAGATTGCCACGGCTGCGGCGAATGCCAATTCTTTCAATGATACCGGCTTGAATTCCAGCACCCAATACACCTATCAAGTGCGCGCATACAATGCCAACGGCAATTCTTCCTATAGCAATACCGCCGGCGCGACCACGCCGGGCGCAGGCGGATCGTCAAACTTGGCGCTCAACAAACCTGCAACCGCTTCCAGCACCAATGGCAGCAATGCCCCGGCGCTCGCGGTCGATGGCAACACCGGCACTTACTGGCGCAGCGGCAGCTTGGGCAGCAGCACCGTGGCCTGGCTGCGTGTGGATTTGCAATCGGAACAAAATATTGCGCGCGCCGTCATCAATTGGCGCAGCAGTTATTACGCGCGGCGTTATCAAATTCAAATTTCCCATGACGACCTCAATTGGACCACGGTATACTCCGACAATGCCGGCAACGGCGGCATTGACAACGTCGCTTTTGCCGCGACCACGGCGCGTTATATTCGCCTGTACACGACGCGCAACAACCAATCCAGCGAACGCGTCAACGAATTTGAAGTTTACTCCAGCACCGGCGCCGCGCTGCAAATTTTTGCTGCTCAAGAAACTCTCGCGGCGCCGGCGGAGCTGCATCAAAATCATCCCAATCCTTTCAATGCCGCGACTCGCATTTATTATTCCGTTCTGCAAGAGACCCCCATCACCCTGAAAGTTTATACTCTTTTTGGCCAGGAAGTCGCAACCCTGGTGCAACGCACGCTGCTTCCGGGCGATTATTCCGCGATTTTCAATCCCGCAGATTTGCCGACGGGAATTTATTTCGCAATATTGGAAGCAGGCAGCTTCAAGCGCATTCGCCGCCTGGTGTTTTTGAAATAATTCGCGGTCCTCTTGAAAAGAACTTTTTAAGGGTTCTATGTTGTTTTGTATGCGTACGCCCCAAACTTGTCATTCTGTAAGAATCAGACTGTGTGAAAACGCTCGAATTTGTCATTGCGAGCGGAGCGAAGCAATCTCTAAATCCAATACGTGCAGGCACCGGGATTGCTTCGCTCCGCTCGCAATGACGTTTTCACACAATCTGAATCTTTTTGAGCACGGGGAAAGCTATTCATACAACCTGAATTTTTGCACCTAGTAACATATCATTCTCCCTCATGCTGTGAACCTCAAAACCAGGAGACGCTTTATGCAAACTGCTGCAATCCGCCGCCGTGTTGTGCTCGGGATCTTCGCCCTCTGCCTGTGTCCCGCATTTCTTTCGGCGCAAATGGAGAAAATTCCGTTTCACGTGCAGCCCCATTTCTGGCGTTCAGCCATACACCACGGCGGGCGCGGGTCCCCGGGGCATGTTCTGGCAGAAAGCCATCGTCTCGAAGTTACGGGCGCACCGTGGTTGCGCTTCAGTTTTCCCGGCGCATATTTGGGTGCCAAGAGTTATATTACCATCACTTCAGTCCAAGACGGCGCCACGCAGCGCCTCGACGCGGCCACGCTGGAGCAATGGTATAATACCAGCGCGTATTTCAACGGCGACGCAGTAGAAGTGCGTATTTTTCTCGATCCTGAAGATCGCGGCATCTTTTTGCATGCGGGCGATATTATCGTGGGCGATTGGGTGAATGACAGCGCCCTGGCCAAAGCCGGCGGCGACAAACCGCCGCAGATTGAAAGCCAATGCGGCACCACCGATGATCGTGTGCCTTCCAGCCACCCGGCTTCCGGCCGTATTGTGAGCGTCGGTTGCACGGGCTGGATTATCAGTAACGGCAAACACATTACCGCCGGCCATTGCATCGGCAGCTCGGCTGCGACTTTGGAATTTAACGTTCCGGCTTCGCTTTCCAGCGGCACGATTCAACATCCGGGGCCGCAGGATCAATATTCCATCAATCAAGGCACCGTGCAATTTACCAACGGCGGCGTCGGCAATGATTGGGCTGTGTTTGCGGTTTTCAACAATTCGCAAACCGGTTTGCAGCCTATTCAAGCGCAAGGTTCGCCGTTTACGCTGGTGCAAAATCTTAATCCCGCCAATATTCGGATTACCGGCTTCGGCGTGGACAGCGGCACGCGCAATCAAACGCAACAAACGCACGTCGGCCCGAATAACAGCTCTTCTGGCACGACCATGCGCTATCGCACCGATACCGAAGGCGGCAATTCCGGCAGCCCGGTGATTGACGATGCGACCGGCAATGCCGTGGGCGTGCATACGCACGGCGGCTGCACTTCCACCGGCGGCAACAACAGCGGCACGAGCACGTTCAATACGAACTTTTGGAACGCAGTGAACAGCGGCGGCGGCTCCACCAATCTCGCGCTCAACAAGCCGGCGGCGGCTTCCAGCACCAGCGGCTCTAACGCTGCCAGCCGTGCAGTCGACGGCAGCACCAGCACCTATTGGCGCAGCGGCAGTTTGAGCAGCACCACGGTGGCGTGGCTGCGGGTGGATTTGCAGTCCCCGCAAAACCTCAACCGTGTCGTGGTCAAATGGCGCAGCACGTATTACGCGATCGATTATCAAATCCAGGTTTCTAACAACGCTTCAAGCTGGACTTCGGTTTTTTCCACCACTTCCGGCAACGGCGGCAATGACGACATTAGTTTTACCGCCGTGTCCGCACGCTACGTGCGCGTGAACATGACTGAAAATAACCGGTCGAGCGAGCGCATCAACGAGTTTGAAGTTTATGGCACGGGCAGTGGCGCGATTGCGCGGCAGGAAGGCGAAGAGGATACCGTGGCAGAGTTGCCGGCGGATTTTGCCTTGTATCAAAATTATCCCAATCCTTTCAACCCCAGCACTAACATCACTTTTACGTTGCCGAGTGAAGAGTATGTCTCGCTCAAAGTGATCAACTTGCTCGGCGTGGAAGCGGCCGTGCTGGTGAATCATCGCCGCCCAGCCGGCATTCATACGGTGACGTTCGACGCGCAGCATTTGCCCAGCGGCGCATATTTTTATGTGCTGGAGGCCGGCGCCGTCAAGCTCGTGCGGAAGCTGTTGCTGGCAAAATAATTCTTTCTTTTTCTCTTCTGCATCCTTTTCTCCCTGCTATTGCTCGCTTCTTGAAATTGGAGAAGCGAGCAAGAGATGGAACTTCAACGAAAGAAAATAGAGAGGCTTGGAATAAAGCTTCTAGATAAATTCTTGATTATGGCAATCGCTGTCTATACATTAAAGGCAAACTTTAATTAACTGTGGAGGGTAGTGCTCATGTCTCGTTTCATGGATGCGACCACGGATTTCGGCTTCAAAAAACTTTTTGGCGAGGAAGCGAACAAGGACATCACCCGAAGCTTTCTCAACGATCTGTTGCAGCTCGAAAGCCCGCTACGCGATCTGGAATTTCCCAACCCGGCGCAGCTTCCCGAAGCCTTCGAACGCCGCAGCGACGTTTATGATCTCTTGTGCCGCGATGCCGCCGGCAACTACTTTCTCGTCGAAATGCAAAAGAGCCGGCTTCCGTTCATCAAAGATCGCATGCTTTATTATTCCACCTTTCCCATCGCCGCGCAAGCGCGCAAAGGCCGGCCCTTTACTTCTGCGCCTTCTCCTTTTGCCGGCCGCCGGATTCGCGAAGGCGCGGCGGCTTATGGCCAGGTTTGGGCAGAAACCGAAACCCAGCCTTCGGCGTGGAATTATGAATTGCAGGGCATTTACTGCCTGGCGATTTTGGGCTATGCTTTAACCGGCAGCAAAACCGCGGTCAATCGCAATAGCATCAGAAACGACCGGCCACCGCACGAGCTTTTTTATGACAAGCTCAAATTCGTCACGGTGGAATTGCCGATGTTCGACGAACGCAAGCCGGAATACAGCCTCGATCTTCGCCTCAACAAATGGCTTTATTTTCTGAGCTATCTCCCCGAGCTTGAGCGCATGCCGGATTTTTATAAGAACGATAAAATTTTTCAGAAGGCTTTTTTGATCGCGGAGCTGGCGAATTTTACGCCGCAAGAGCGTGATCTTTACGAAGCCAGCTTGAAGCAATTGCGCGATACTTACGCCGCGCATTCCGCCAGCTACGAGACCGGCATGGCGAAGGGAAAGATTGAAGGAAAAGCTGAAGGAAAGATCGAAGGCAAAATCGAAGGCCGGCTGGAAGAAAGCCGGGATTTGCTGCAAATTCTGTTAGTTCAAAAACTCGGCGCTGTCCCGGACGACGTTGCCGCACAAATCAATACCTGCGCTGATCCGGAAAGTATCCGCGGAATAGTAACGCATTTGCAGGGAATTGCAGATTGGGAAGGCTTGCGGCGGCTGCTCCGCCACGACCACTTGCATTGAACTCAGCTCATTCCGTCATTTTCATTGCCTCAAAAAAAATCTGCGCTGTTCTGATATAGAGACAAACGGCAGCTTCCACTTCCGCAATAGCAATGGATTCCTCCGCCGAATGCGCCAGCGACAAATCCCCGGGGCCGCAAACGATACAGGGAATGTTGGCTTCGCACGAAAGCAAAGCCGCATCGGTCCACGCCGGAAAGGCGGTGAGCGCTTGTTCCGCGCCATAAACTTCGCGATAAGCTTTTTGAGCGGATAAAACCAGGGGATGCTGCACCTCAATTTCCAAAGGCCCGTGCACCATTGTTGCCATGCCGCCAGGTACGCGGCGCAGCTTGGTTATAAGACCCGGCATGGCAGCACGCACGCGCGCCAAGATTTCTTCTAATTCGCTGAAAACAATTTCCACACTTTCCGATGGAACCCAGCGACGATCCAGTTGCAACACACAGCGCGCGGCAACGGTGCTGGGCTGGTCGCCGCCGTGCATCGTGCCCATGTTGATCGTGGGCGCACCCGTAATTTCATGTTTGCGCGACTGAAATCCCGGCGTCAGTTCTTCTTCCACCAAACGAATGAAGCGCGCCGCGGCGGAGATGGCATTGCAACCTTTTTCCGGCGTGCCGCCGTGCGTGGCCTTGCCGATAAATTCGATTTCCAACCATTCCAAACCTTTGTGGCCGACGGCAATGCGATTGTTCGTCGGCTCGCCAATAATCGCGCCGTCCGCTTGCATGCCCTCGCGAATGAGCGCTTCCGCGCCGAGGCTTTCCATTTCTTCATCAATAACTGCGGCGAGCAGCACTTCGCCGGCCGGCAGCATCTCGAATCTTTTGAGCGCGACGAGCGTTGCAGCCATCGCGGCCACTGCGCCTTTCATATCCACCGAGCCACGGCCATGCATTCTGCCTTCGCGAAGTTCTGCTGCAAAAGGATTCATGGTCGTGATCGCATTGGGAGGAACGGTGTCGGTGTGGCCGCATAAAAGCAAGCGCGAGCCCGGTTCTTTGCCGCGAACGCGGGCAATTAAATTGGGGCGGCCAGAACGAATTTCTTGAATGGAAAAATCAACCTGGTGTTTTTGGAAATATTCGGCGAGTACTTGCACAACTTGCTCTTCTTGCCGCGGCAAGCCGGGATGGCTCGGCGCTTGCACAAGATTGCGCAGAAGATCAATTACGCCGAGGGCAGGGAGAATATGTTTGAGCTGTAAAGAGCCGATCATTTTTTTCGATCCTCGACCTTCTATCCTCTAACGGTTCACGGCGCCAGCATCACCTTCCCTATATTCTTCCTCGCTTCCAAGTGTGCATGTGCGGATGGAGCTTGATCGAACAAAAAAATGCGATCGACGTGCGGCCGCACCCAGCCGGCTTGCACGCCGTCGAGTATGGCGTTCATCCACTCGCGCACTTTTTCGCCTTCGTGCCACAAGTGCCCGAGATTCACGCCGAACACCGATTTGTTCCCGTTCATCAAAGTGATGGGATTGAACCACGGCATTTGCGCAATCATTTTGATCAAGCCGAGCTTGGAATTGCTGCCCGCCGTGCTGGCAGTGGAAATGCCGAACATGCCCAGCCGGCCAGTGTGTCGCAGCGCTTTGTAATTTTGTTTCCAGGTTTTGCCGCCGATGGGATCGATCGCCAATTCCACGCCGCGGCCCTGCGTGAGCTCGCGCACGGCTTTTTGCCAATCTTGCGTGCGGTAATCAATGGCATGATGCAATCCGCGCTCGCGCAGAAAAGCATGCTTGCCGGCGCTCGCGGTGCCGATGGTGAGGGCGCCGATTTTTTTGGCAAGATCGAGCGCAGCCAGGCCCACGCCGCCGCCGGCGTTTTGAATCAGCACGGTTTCACCCGGGCGCAGCGCGCCCATGACTACCAACAATTGATAGGCCGTCAAATAATTTACCGGCACCGCCGCGGCTTCGGCAAAGCTGAGAGCTTGCGGCTTCGCGAAAATTTGTGACGCCGCCGCTTTCACTTTCTCAGAATATCCGCCAAAACGCGTGAGCGCGATCACGTGCTGGCCGGATTGCCAGGCCGTGACTTCTTTCCCCGTCGCTGCGATGACGCCCGCAACTTCATAGCCGACCACGCACGGCAATTTGGGAGCATCCGGGTAGATGCCTTTGCGCGCCATAATGTCCGCGAAATTGACGCCCGCCGCTTTCACGGAAATAACGACTTCATTTTCACCCGGCTCGGGATCGGCGCTTTCCCGCACTTTTAAAACCTCGGGGTTTCCCGCTTTGCTAATCCAAACTTGTCGCAAGCTCCAATCCTCCGTCACGTGTTGCTTGATGATGCTTTTCGAATGCGCTTCCAAGTAACTACCCTTTTCAAGGTTTTACACCTTGAAAAGGGTGTGATCAAAGTTTTCTTGTAGTGCGAATCCTGATAGTTCGAGGTCAATCGCTTCCAAGTAAGTGTCATTCTGTAAAAATCCTTTTCAGCATAACCATTGTGCCCGATGCTTAAAAAGTTCCTTACAGGATGACAACAAAGGTGTTACATGGTGAATCACCTATCCTCAATCTTTTTTATTTACCCTCGGCCGGCGCGTTGCCGCCAATGCCGAATTTTTTTAGAATGATATTGAACACTTCCGTGCCCAGCCAGCCGCCGATAACGGAGAGCGCCAATCCGCTCAAAGGATTCAAAGCGACGTTGCGCGGCACCAAAGGCAGAAGATTGAAAACGAAGCCCCAATAAAAGACAAATCCGGTGAGCAAGCCGATCAGCACGCGCCACCATTTAGAATTTTGTTCGCGCCAAAAGGCAATCACGCCGCCGCCCAAGCCGCCCGCAATCGTCAACAGCAACAGTGTGGTCGGCAACGAAACTTTGACGGTCGCCGTGCTCGCCGGCAAATTAGGTGTGGCCGAGGCGAGCACCACTTGCCCGCGCCACGTGGGCCGAAATGTGGAACGGCCTTGAAAACTTCCCGGCGCAATGGTAATTTCTTTGTTTTCGATTTCGCCTCGTCCTTGGTCGATCTCAAAAGAAATCGTGCGCGGCAAATCGGTTGCCAGCGCCTGCCCCTGGCTGTCCAGCAGCTTGACGTTGAGATCGCATTGATCGACGAGCGTAATTTCCGCCGGGCTGGGATCAAGCACGATTTGTGTGATCGCCGGCCCGAATTTGATTTGCAGTTTCTTCTCGCCTTCAACCAGCGCGGCGGGCTGCGAGCGCACGTATTCCACCGTGATCGTTTGCACGTCTTGTGAAGTCAGGATCGCCGGGGCCGAGCTTTCTCCTGCGGGAATGACCAGCGGCTGCGGCTGCAGCACGCCGCTGCTGTTGAATGTTTGAATGCGAATATCCGGCGTGAGCGAATCGCTTTCATCCAGCAAAAATGCCTGTATCGTAGCGCCGTCTTTGCCATCGGCGAGCAGTGTGCGCTGCGGGCTATAACGAAAAGTGATAGTCGGCTTGAACGAGCCTGACGATACAACGATTTCGCGCTCCGCCGGAGCATTTTGCAGCTTGGCGCTGGCCGGCCGCACGCGCATGAACGCGCCGCCCTCCTGCAAACGCTCGTGCTGCGCTTGCAATTGCAACAATCCTTCCTCGTGCGGCACGAAAGTAACTTTGCCCGAAGTTTCACCGGAATTGACGGTAACGACGCTAGTGTCGACTTTGCCGGAAGGAAGATGCACGGCGAGCTTGATGGTATAATCACGCGGCGCAGGCGCCGCCTCGTTTTCCGGATCGAGGCAAACGATCTCGATTTCCACCGGGTCGCCCGCATAAACATGTTGGTCCGGCGTATTGATTTTCAGCTTGAGAGGTTTGCCTTTTGCAGATTGCGCCGGAGCGCTAGCGCAGAAGAACATTGACAGTATCAAGACTGCCAAAAACGGGGCTCGCCAAGCGGTAGTGAAAGGCTGCAGCGTTTTCATCTCGTCTTTCCTTATCTTAAAAAACGATCGGAGTTTTCGGCTGTGAGCGTGGAAATAAAAAAGCCTCTGTCGCAGAGCAGAAGCTTGGCAAAGTATTTTTCACGTGGAAAGAACCCTCGTGCGGCAGAATCGGGAAAATGGAACGAGCAAACAGTAGCAAAACCGCGTTGCATTGTCAAGCAGAATTTGGCGGCGAAATTCAATTCGCGCTTGACATTCTCACGCGTGATGGCCAAAATAATAATTATTTAATGGTTTTTCGAAACGCGGCAACAGCCGCAAGCGATCGATCAAAGGCAAAACGACTTAGGGCAAAACTATTTGATTTTGTTTTTAATGCGAATGACCAGTTATAATACCACAAGGTTTAAAGCAAAAAGTCAAAATAATTAAAGTCAAAATCATTGAACCGCTTTTAATCATTTTGACTTCAATGGTTTTGACCTATATCTTTTTGCTCGCCCTTCGCATCTTTAATTGTTTTGCCCATAATGGTTTTGCCTTTAAAAAATCTTCGCGGTCATGATAGTTTTTTCAGGGTAATACTATATATCAAGCAGGAGAATGAGAACAGCTATGTCGCATTACCTCAAATTTCTCGGCACGGCCGGCGCGCGCTTCGTTATGATTCAGCAGTTGCGTTCGTCGGCGGGCACGATCATTCATCTCGACGGCCAAATGATCCTGCTCGATCCCGGGCCAGGAACTCTTGCGCGCTGTGCTGCCAGCCGTCCCAAAATCAATCCCGCGGAGCTGCAGGCGATCATTCTGTCGCATCGCCACGTCGATCATTCCACCGACGTCAACGTGATGATGGAAGCGATGTCCGAAGGCGGCTTCAAAAAGCGCGGCCTCCTGTTCGCGCCGGAAGATTGTTTGGAAGGAACAGACCCGGTGGTGTTGCGTTATGTGCGGGATTACATCGCGAAGGTCGAGACCTTGCGGGAAAACTCTGTTTATGAAATCAATGGCCTGCGCCTCCGCACCGGCGGCCGGCATCGCCACGGCACGGAAACTTACGGGTTGATTTTTGACAGCAGCCTCGGCAAAATTTCTTTTTTGGTGGATACGGAATTTTTTCCGGAATTGATCAAGTGGTATAAAGACGCGCGCGTGCTGGTGCTGAACGTGGTGCGCTTGAAGACTGCCGATGACGATCGCATCATTCAACATCTCTGCCTGCCCGAAGCGAAACAAATCATTTCCGAAATCAAACCCGAAACCGCCATTCTCACCCATTTCGGCGCGACCATGTTGCGCGCTAAACCCTGGGAATTGGCCGAACAAATGAGCCGCGAAACCGGCGTGAAAGTGATTGCCGCTTCGGATGGGATGAATTTTTCGTTGGAAGGCTAGTGCTTCAAACGCTCCCCTCGGCAATGTCATTTGTAAGAATCAGACTGTGTGAAAACGTCATTGCGAGCGGAGCGAAGCAATCCCGGCGCATGCACGTATTGGAGTTCGAGATTGCTTCGCTCCGCTCGCAATGACAAATTCGAGCGTTTTCACACAGTCTGAATCTTGTGAAGCATTGAAGCCATTATTTCCCAACAAAATCAGTTGATGAGTTGCGTCATGAGTTAAAAACAACTACCTGGGGCTAAGATTTTACGTCACCCGCACCCACACCACCGTCGCATCATCTCCCAAACTTTTTTGCTGAGAAAAATTTTTAACCGCCGCGATAACCGCCGCGCCGGCGTTGCCGGCAGAAGCATGCCTTTGTGCGAACGTGGTTTCGCGCAGGCGCTCTTCCCCGAATTGCTCGGCCGCGCGGTTGCCGGCTTCGATGACGCCGTCGGTATACAGCAAAAAGCGGTCGCCCGGCACCAGCGGAATTTCCAGCTCTTCGAACACCGCGTCTTTCGCCATACCCAATCCCAAACTGGGCGTGCGCCGCGCCGCAATGGTTTGTGACGCGGCTTGATAATGCAACACCGGCGGATGCCCGGCCGTGGCTAGCCGCACCGTGCGCGTGCGTTGATTCAAATACACCCCGGCCAAAGTCACAAAACTGTTCTTGCTCGTCAAGCGGCAAAGCGTGCTATTCAAGCGCATCAAAACGTTGCCGGGAGACCCGGCGAGATCAAAATGTGAATACAACGCACTTTTCGTCATCGCCGCCAGAATGCCCGCGCCCAGCCCGTGGCCGGAAACGTCGCCGATCACGACGAGAACTTCTTCCTCCGACAAAGAAATCACGTCGAAGTAATCTCCCCCCACTTCCGCGGCGGGAACGCACATGCCGGCAATTTCACACCACGCCAATTGCAGCGGCGCCACCGGCAGAAGCGAGCGTTGAATGTTTTGCGCCATGTTCATTTCGGATTCCAAACGCGCGCACCGCTGCACTTCTTTGTTAATGACGAAGATGAACACCGCATATCCCGCCGCGATCATCATAATGCCGGACATGCCGATGAGCAGGCGCAAATTGCCTTGTTCTTCGATCTGCTCTTTGCTCAAGATCGTCGTACCGTCTGCAGCAGTGCCTGGCGGTTTTTGTTCTTCCAGAACGAGGTGAAAGGAAGCCGGCAGGGAAAAAATAAGGGCAAGAAAAACGGCAATGGTGATCAAAAGGAAAAGCAGCCTTTTGCCAAACAGGATGATGCTGGCGGCAAAACCGCTGCTCAACAGAGTGAGGGCGAGCACACGATACCAAATATCATCCGGCAACACGGGTAACATCAGCACTTGTATCGGCCCGAGGGCCGCAAAGATCAAAGCCACGGCCAGTGCGAGCTTGCGTAATGCCGGCGGTTTCATATCTTCCCAGATCGGCGAGCGGTGAGGCCGCGTGATTTTTTTCATTTCGCTCTCACTTCCGCAATCCATCCCAAAATCCGGCGGACGTTTTCGCGAATCGCTGCGAAGTCAACGATCGAACCAACGCCCAAGATGAGTCCGGGAAAAGTTGCGGGAATAAAATCCGTTGAGTTTTTCAATCCGTTGGAAACTATTTGCTTCGCGAACTCGTCGGTTTGAGGCGAAGCTTCGCTGGACTCTTACAAGCAATCTAAATCTCACCGTCTTTGCGTGTGCTTTTTTCTTTTTGGTTGCAGCTCTTGCGTTTTCTAAATAATGATACTATTTTTTGTAAGAAAGGCAAACGCTATTCCAACAAGCCAACCATGTTCATCTGCGGCAATGAAGCGAACGGCAAAAAAGAGGCGAGCAAAATACTCGATCGGTTCGGCTTTGAAGTGGAAGATCTGGGAAGTGCCGAAGCCGCCCGCGCCATCGAGCCGTTGTGCATCCTGTGGTGCATACCGGGTTTTCTGCGCAATCAATGGACGCATGCGTTGAAGTTGCTGAAAAAATAATTCATTCATTGAGCTGACGGCAAAATAATTTTTAGGCAAGATAATTAAATCTTTGAGCCTCATTTTAATATGAATCATTTTGCCAGAAATTATTTTGCCTTTGTTTTCCTTCAGGAGCGCTTTACGCTATGTCCGACAAAGTCATGACTGCCTACCGGATGAAGAAGCTGATCAAAGCCATCAAAGGTTACATTTATACGGTGAAAGTGGAGAATGGCGTTGCGGTAGAAACGTATCACGGCGAAGGCTGCGCGGAAATCACCGGTTACACCTCGGAGGATTTTCGCACCGATCCCGATCTATGGTTTCAAATGGTTCATGAAGACGATCGTGAAGCGGTCAAAAAACAGGCGGCGAAAGCGCTTGCAGGTGAAGAGCAATCGCCGCTTGAGCACCGCATCCTTCATCGCGATGGTTCCGTTCGCTGGGTTAAAGGCACCATCGTATTGAACCAAGACAAGCAATTTCGTTTGAATTCTTACGACGGCTTGATCACCAACATCAGCGTTCGCAAAAGCGCCGAGGAAGCGCTGCGCGAGAGCGAGCAACGCTACAAACGTTTGCTGGAGCTTGCTGAAAGCCGGCGGCAGAAGCTCGTTCAAGCGGATAAATTGGCGAGTCTCGGCATTTTGGTGGCTGGCATGGCTCACGAGATTAATAATCCCAATAATTATATTTTGCTGAATGCCAAATTTTTGTCGCGAGGCTGGCGCGAAGTCAAGCCTATTCTCGATGAATATGCGGCGCGCCATGGCGATTTTATTCTCGGCGGTTTGTCCTATTTAAAAGCTTACGATAAAATCACGCGACTGTTCGAGGGGCTGGTGGACGGTTCTCAACGCATTCAAAAAATCGTACAGAGCTTGAAGGACTTTGCCCGCGAGGATGGGCGAGGCGCGAAAGAGTTGATGGACCTCAACAAAGTGGTCGAGGCGTCGATTACCATCGTGCAAACGCTGATTAAAAAATGCACGAATAATTTCAGCGTGTGTACCGGAAAAAATATTCCAAAAATTATGGGCAATTTCCAGCAGCTTGAGCAGGTGCTGATTAATCTCATCACCAACTCTTGCCAGGCGCTGCAACGCCAGCAGGCGCGGCTCTGGATCGAAACCGTTTATGATGCTGAAAAGAACGATGTGGTCGCACGCGTTATCGATGAAGGCCTCGGTATTTCGGAGCCGGATTTGAAGCGCATTTTCGACCCTTTTTTCACCACCAAACGCGATAGCGGCGGCACCGGTTTGGGACTGGCGATTTCATACCGCATTGTGAAAGATCATGGCGGGGAGTTGAATTTAAAATCTCAATTGGGCCAAGGGACGACGGCGATAGTGACGTTGCCTGTGGCAAGTTAGTACTATTTACAGCGTTTTTAGTTTGTGTGAAGAGACACCTCTTTTCATGTCATTCTGAAAGAATCTTTTTGAGCACCAAGATACACGTTGAAATTAAGGTTTTGTCAAGCCCTTCAAAAGATTCCTCCTGAATGACAATATTGGGGTGAAGCTACTCATTCGTTCCGAAACCGCTATAAGTTGAGAACTCGCGTAAAATGACCCTAACCACCTACCCCGAACATGCGGTGCTTCTTATCGACGATGAGGAGCAGTTTTTATTCAGCGCAGAAATCACGTTGAACGCCGGCGGGCTGAATAACGTGATCAAATGTCAGGATAGCCGGCAGACGCTGGAGCGGCTGGCGCAGCAGAAGTGCTCGGTTGCCGTGCTGGATTTATACATGCCGCATTTATCAGGAAAGGAATTGCTGCCAAAGATTGTCGAAGAATATCCGGAAATACCGGTCATCGTCTTGACTGCGGTCAATGAAGTAGAGACGGCGGTGGAGTGCATGAAAGCCGGCGCTTTTGAATACCTCGTCAAGCCGGTTGATGATGCGCGTTTGAATACGACTATTCGTCATGCGATTCAGATGCAGGAAATGCGCAATGAAAATAATTTGTTGAAAAAAAGCTTGATGGCGGATCAACTGAGCCATCCGGAAGCGTTTGCGGAGATCATGACGAATGATGAGGCCATGCGCGGCATTTTTAAATATATCGAAGCGATTGCCACGACGCCGTTGCCGGTGCTCATCACCGGGGAGACCGGCGTGGGCAAGGAACTGGTGGCCAAAGCGATTCATCATTTGAGCCAGCGGAAGGGCGAGTTTGTTGCCGTCAATGTTGCCGGGGTCGATGACAATATGTTTGCTGATACGCTCTTTGGCCACCTCAAAGGCGCATTCACCGGCGCGGATAAACCGCGCAAAGGTTTGATTGAACAGGCGGCGGGAGGAACATTATTTCAGGATGAAATTGGCGATCTGAGCAAAGAATCGCAGGTCAAACTCTTGCGGCTGCTGCAAGAAGGCAAATACTATCCGCTCGGCGCCGATATGCCGAAAATGTCGGACGCACGAATCATTGCGGCGACCCATCAAGAGTTGGCGGCGATGCAAGCCTCCGGCCAATATCGCAGAGATTTGTATTATCGCTTGCAGGCCCACCACATTCATATTCCCCCGCTGCGCAAACGCCTCGATGACATTCCGCTGCTGATTGAACACTCTTTGGAAAAAGCCAGCCGCACGCTCAATAAAAAAAAGCCGACTGCGCCGCGCGAGCTGACAAATCTGCTGCGCACGTATCATTTTCCCGGCAATGTCAGGGAATTAGAAGGGATGATCTTCGACGCGGTGAGCCGCCATATTTCCGGCGTGCTTTCGATGAATTCATTTAAAGAAAAAATCTCGCAAAACTCCGGCAATCATATTGACGCTATTCCGCAAAATGAGGGAGAGCAACCCGTGATCACATTTCCAGATCAACTCCCGACGCTTGATGAAGCGGAGCAAATGCTGATCGACGAAGCGCTGCGCCGCGCCGGCGGCAACCAATCCATCGCCGCGAAGCTTCTGGGATTGTCACGCCGGGCGTTGAATAATCGGCTGAGAAGAGCGGAGGAGGAGTAATCGTTTTAAAATTCTATGACGCCTACTACTTTATTGGATCATTTTCAGGGGGATGGCGACCAATCTCCAGGTCAGCTTTGCGAATAGTGATGGCCCGATTACGATTGAGCTCTAACGTATTGCCAAATTTCAGAAACGTGGCAATATTCGCACAGAAAATTCGCTCTTTCTCGGACTGCTTTTTGAATGGATGATGGGATTTTACGCCGCACGGGTCAGAGTTCTACTCCCAAGGACAATGTTCCGGATGATTCGATTGGCAAAACTAAGGTAATCATCCAATTCTTCATAAAGAGAAAGCTCGTGGTTTTCTTTTTTTGTCAGTTTTAGCTCTTTTTGTTTGAGCAACAATTTTTCAATCCTGCTTTGAATGCCAGAGGACGCTTTGAAGATAGGAACACCTTCTTGCAGCTCAATACAAATCGCATTTTCCAGCGGCAATGATTTTGGCAAAGCTTTTAATTTCGGCATCGGGCTCAACATTTTCTTTGCTCCATGTTCAATTGAAGTATGAATTTGGAGTTGCGAATTTACACGAATAAAATTAGCAAGATTTTTCTAAAAGTCAACCATCGAAATGGTGGCTCGCGCCCTTAACGCTTGAAATAAGGATGCCACAAAACTGCAAGCACGCCACTCTTTCCTTTCACGTTTTATCTCAATAATTTTTATTTACACAATATCAAATAACCCCGTCATCCTGCCTCACTTTTGTTGCATCCTCTGACAATTCCAAAGACCCCGTCAATCCGTACAAATTCCTTATTCCTGCTGAGGTTACTTCCTTTTGTTTTGTTTGGTAAGTCGTTTGCATTATACCCGGTGAATAAAAGGATATTTTGACGAACGAATGAAAGCTTCTTTTGAAACAGCAATAACAGGGAAAAAATGAACATGGCAATTTTGCGAACAACGGCGAAAGGCCTTCTTCTGCGGAAGCCTTTCAACGGAAAGCCGATATCGACGAATAGGATAGTGCGCCGTAGTGAATCCGGCCGGATGGTCAGGTTGCTTAACACTCTCGCAAAGCGTATTGAGGATTCGGCGAATCTAAATGCCGATGTCGCAATTCCCCGGCCGGAGTGTCCCGATGATCATAAGCACGAGCACTTCGACTCTATTCGTCATCGACAAGCTCTGGCCTTCGGCGTGCGATTAATTTATGGATAAATTCAAAAACGTCGCGCTGGTCGCGCATGACAACAGAAAAAAGGATTTGATCGAGTGGGTCGAATGGAATTTTGAAGTGCTGCTTTCGCATCATTTGATTTGCACCGGAACCACCGGCAGATTGGTCGCCAAAGCGATCAATAAAAAATTGGCGGAAACCCGGGACGGGTTCGCCAAGAAAGCCATTACCCTGCTGAAATCAGGTCCGCTCGGCGGCGATCAACAGCTTGGCGCATTGATTACCGAAGGCCAGGTTGATTTCATCATCTTCTTTTGGGATCCGATGAGCCCGCATCCGCATGATGTTGACGTCAAAGCTTTGTTGCGTATCGCGGTGGTTTACAACATTCCCATGGCCTGCAATCGCGCCACCGCAGATTATATGATTTCCTCGCCATTGCTGAATGAAAAATACATCCCGATGGTCAAAAATTATATCGGGCATCTTGAACGGGAGATTGAATGAAACGTATTGCGGTTTTGACCAGCGGCGGTGATGCGCCCGGCATGAATGCCGCTATTCGCGCCGTGGTGAGAACCGGCGTCGATAAGAGGTGGCAAGTGTTTGGCATCCGCCGCGGTTATGCCGGTCTCATTGAAGATAATTTTATCCCGCTTGGCGCTCGCGAGGTGGGCGGTATTTTACAACGGGGCGGCACCATGTTAGGAAGTGCGCGTTGTCCGGAATTTAAAACCGAAGAGGGGCTGATGAAAGCGTTGCGCGTGCTGCGTCAACGCGAAGTTGACGGCTTGATCGTCATCGGCGGTAACGGCTCGCAAACCGGCGCCAACGCGCTTGCACAGATGGGTTTTCCGGTGGTCGGCATCGCTTCAACGATTGACAATGATTTGTATGGCTCGGAAGTTGCGATCGGCGTTGATACGGCGCTCAACATTGCGCTGGAAGCGATTGACCGGCTCAAAGTCACGGCGTCGTCACACCGGCGCGCTTTTTTGGTTGAAGTGATGGGCCGCGACTGCGGATATTTGGCGCTCATGGCAGCTATCGCCGGCGGCGCCGAGGCCGTCGTCATTCCGGAAGTCGAAACCGATCCGGAAATCATCGCGACCGAATTGCGCGCCGCTTACGAACGTGGCAAAACGCACGCGCTGGTTGTCGTCGCCGAGGGCGCAAAATATAATGCCGAGGCCATGGCGCATTATTTTGCCGGCAATCGCATGCGGCTGGGATTTGACTTGCGCGTCACGACGCTTGGTCATGTCCAACGTGGCGGCGCCCCCGGAGCATTCGATCGCTTATTGGCCACACGCTTGAGTGCGGCTGCTATTGAGCAACTGGCAAAAAACCATCACGGCGTTTTAGTCGGCCTATTAAAAGGTGAGATTGCGACCACGCCATTGGCCCAAGTTGTTGCAAAGAAAAAACCGTTGGATCTGCATCGACTTGAATTGGCGAAAGTATTAGCAAAATAATTTCTTCACTCGGCTTTGTTTAGGAGCGCCGATTAAATAGCTTGCTCATTTGATCTGTCATGCCCGAGTGCTTTAATCGGGCATCCAGACGGCGTAAAATGGATTCCCGCTTAAAGACCGCGGGAATGACAGCCCGACGCAAATGGGAAAATTATTTAATCGGCATTCCTTAATTGCGAGACGTCGCTTGAGCACGGCATCGATACCGTCATGTCCAGTGGGATAGTTCTTCATGTCATAAAATGCACCGGCTTGCAAGAGCAAATCAACGACACGCGGAAATTCGCCTTCCGGGTGTCGTTTTGCTTCATGACAACTATAACGGGCCCAACCAATAGGCGTTCCATTATATTCAGGATCTTTTACGTCGACCGGATGACCGCGTTCGATCAGTAACTCCACCAGCTCGGCATTGCCACACCATGCCGCATTGTGCAAAGGCGAATAGCCATGATTGTGTTCAGGCACGTCAACGGGAAATCCAAGATCAAGCATCAGACGAATCGCCGCAATATTCTGATTCGTTTCCCAGCACAATTTGGCAAGCAGAGAACGATCTTCATTGTCCATTTCATCGAGGAGGTTGGGATGCTCGCTTGCAATGCTTTCGGCTGAAGGGCGATCAGCCATCATACAAGCAACCAAGAGCTGATTTTTAGGCGGCGTATGCTCCATTTCAATATTTGCCCCCTGGTTCAGCAGTACCTCGACCATTTCCGTGCTGCGACAAGCTGCTAACAAGGGTTTATTGCAACTAAAGAGGTCTTCATCAATGCGTTTTGCGAGAGAACCGTGTTGGATCAAAAGATTGGAGACCGCAGCGATATCGTTATTTTCGAGGGGTGCCTTAAATTCATCGACGAGATTGTGAGCCATAATTATCCTTCCTGAATTTTGCATTGATCGCTTGCACTATTCTCAGAAATCTCCTGACCAAACTGGAGCAAGTAGCCGTTATTGTCATAGATGGCGAACTCTCGCATGCCATACTCAAAATTCTCGATGGGGTAGCAGATCTTTGCACTATCCTTCAACTGTTGCCACATGGGAGTCAATTCTTGAAGTTTCATATTCGATCTCCTGGACGTCCGATGCTATCTGTGGCCGCTCCCTCCAGATCCGGTTGCCGCTCGGGCTCGGCGTGCGACCTCACGCGTCGCAACATGACTGCGGCCAGGATGGCGATGCCCACCGCGATAGCGGCGCTTGTTGCGGCGGTTAGTTGCAACGACTGGGTGAACGCCTCGCGGGCCGCGTCGAGCAACCCTGCGCCGAGTTGCTCGGGCAATTGTCCGGCCACCGCCAAAGCGCCGCCGAGCGTGTCCCGCGCAGCCTCCGCGGCTTCGGGCGGAATCCCGACCGGGATGGCGTCAGTCATCTCGCTTCGGTACACGGCGATGCCGATGCTACCGAGGATGGCGATGCCGAGTGCCCCTCCAAACTCGGAGCCGGTCTCCGAGATCGCCGACGCCGCTCCGGCCCGGTCAGGTGGGGCGGTCCCGACGATCAAGTCGGTTGCCAAAGTGAATACCGGAGCGAGACCCAGGGAGAAGACAACGAATCCGGTCACGAGGACCGCGAGTCCGGAAGCCCCTTCGACCTGGGTGAGCATCGCAAAGCCGGCGACCGCGAGGGCGGATCCGGCAGCCATCACGAAGGCCGGGCGAACCCGGCGCACGATCATCGGGGTCAGCATGGAACCGGCGATAAACCCGCCGGCGAAGGGCGCCGTCCACAGGCCCGCCTGCAATGGCGACAGGACTAACACTAATTGCAGGTACTGTGCGATGAAGACAAAGGCTCCGAACGCAACGAAGGTGGCGAGCGTGTACATCGCCAATGAGGCACTGAAAGCGGGCGCCCGGAAGAGCCGTAGGTCAAGCAGCGGGTTAGCCAGCGTTCGTTGCCTGCGCACGAACACGGCGCCGGCCGCCAAACCTGCCACGATGGACAGCGCGGGCAGCCACCCCGGGCCGTCCTGGGCGATCTGCTTTAGGCCGTAGATCACCGGCAGCACTGCAGTCAGCGATAGGGCGGCGCTCGTCAAGTCCAACCGGCCCGCCTTGGGATCCCGGTACTCGGGGAGCAGCATCGGGCCCACCGCCAAAAGCAGGACCATCACCGGCACGCCCACCAGGAACACCGAGCCCCACCAGAAGTGCTCCAACAGGAATCCGCCGAGCAGCGGCCCAATCGCGGCGCCGACCGAGTAACTGGAAATCCACACCCCGATGGCGACCGTGCGCTGGCGCGGGTCGAGGAACATGTTGCGAATCAAGGACAAAGTCGACGGCGCCAGGGTCGCCCCGGCGATGCCGAGCACTGCCCGAGTCGCGATGAGCATCTCGGCGCTGGTTGAGAATGCGGCGAGCACCGAGGCGCCGCCGAAGGCAGCGGCGCCGATCAACAGCAGCCGGCGGCGACCGATCCGATCGCCCAGTGTGCCCATGGTAATCAACAAACCTGCGAGCATGAACCCATAGATGTCCACGATCCACAGCAGTTGAGAACTGGTGGGTTTGAGGTCCGCGCTCAGGGACGGCACGGCGAGGTTCAGAACGGTCAGGTCCATGGAATAGAGCAGGCACGGCAGGGCAATCACGGCGAGTCCAATCCATTCGCGGCGCGTTGCCTTGGATGGACTCATGGTGGTGCTCATAAAAGTTCTCCATAAATCTTATAAACTTTCCATCTAATCCGCACAATCCGTGTCATCCGCGTTCAAAAAAGGACGGAGAAACTTTCAGGATTTTATAGGGTTTTCCTACAGCCAGTCCACAATCCTGACAAGCCGGAACCAAACAGAACACAAAACTAAACGAACACAAAAAATATTTCGTGCCCGTTCGTTTTTGTGTCCAGAAAATCTTTGCTTTTTTTTGCACTGATTTGGCTCTTTAGGCACTAGCCACCGGCAATCGCCCCGATGATAAAAAAAGGCTCCTTCCCTGACGCCACCGCGTCGGGCAGCGGAGCGTCCGGCGGCTCATGGGACAGATCTTCTTCGCAGGCAAAGAACCGCAAGAACGGGCGGCGCTGTTGCGTGACGTGGTCGCGGATCGTCCCGGCCAGCATGGGATAGCGGGCTTCAAGCGCATTGAGGATTGAGCGCTGCGTGACCGGGCCTTCGACCTCGAGCTGCACTTCGGCGCCGGTGTGCGCCAGCGTGCGCAGATGATACGGGATTATGACTCGGATCATGGTAGGCTCTTCAAATTCCAATAATCAAATCAAACCTTTTTAAAAGGCAAAACAATTTGGGGCAAAACCATTAAGGCTTTTAGAACAATTGTTTTGCCCTTAATGGTTTTGCCTTGATTTCTTCGCTTTCGTCAATACTCCCGGTTACGACAGGGTCTGGACCTCCACAGACAGCACGGCTGGAAGATCGCGGACAATGGGCGCCCAATTGTCTCCGGCATCGGCCGATAAGTACACCTGCCCGCCGCTGGTGCCAAAATACACGCCGCACTTGTCGAGCGAGTCGACGGCCATCGCATCGCGCAACACGTTGACGTAGCAGTCCTGTTGCGGCAGACCTTTCGTGAGCGCCTCCCACTCGTTTCCGCCCGTGCGGCTGCGATACACGCGCAGCTTGCCTTCGGGCGGATAATGTTCCGAATCGCTTTTGATCGGCACAACGTAAATGGTATTCGGCTCGTGCGCGTGAACGTCGATCGGAAAACCGAAGTCGCTCGGCAAGTTCCCGCTGATGAGCTGCCACGACTCGCCCGCGTCATCGCTGCGCATGACGTTCCAGTGCAATTGCATGAACAGCACGTTGGGTCGCGCGCGGTTCATGGCGATGCGATGCACGCAGAAACCAACCTCGGCATTGGGATCGGGCATGTATTGCGATTTGAGTCCGCGATTCATGGGCCGCCACGTTTTGCCCGCGTCGTCCGTGCGAAACACGCCCGCGGCCGAGATCGCGGTGTAGATGCGATTGTGATTGGTCGGATCGATCACGATGGTGTGTGCGCCCATGCCGCCTGCGCCGGGAGCCCATTGCGCGCCGGTGCCGTGGCCGCGCAATCCCGCAAGCTCGTGCCACGTTTGGCCGCCATCAGTGGTGCGAAACATGGCCGCGTCTTCCACACCGGCATAAACGGTGTCGGGATCGTGCAACGAAGGTTCGATGTGCCACACGCGCTTGAACTCCCACGGATGTTGCGTGCCGTCGTACCATTGATGCGTGGTGAGCGGCGCAGCGGCAGTGTCATAAACGAATTTGTTGCTCTCGCCTTTGGGCATGCCGTCCGGCGTCGTGGTCGGCTCGCCCGGAGGCGTGCCGGGTTGATGCCAAGTTTTGCCGCCGTCGTCGGAGCGTTGAATGATTTGCCCGAACCAGCCGCTGGTTTGCGAAGTGAAGATTCGATTCGGATCAACCGGCGAAGCTTTGAGGTGATAGATTTCCCAGCCTGCGAAATGGGGGCCGTCGACTTCCCACTTTTCGCGCTTGCCATCCGCGCTCAAAATGAATGCGCCTTTTTTGGTGCCGACTAAAACTCGTACTTTGCTCATCACTTTCTCCTTTGTAAGATTCAAAACCAATATGTTTTCGTTAAACGCTTCGCGGAAAAAGCAAACCGCCAATCAGAAAAAGTATTGCAGCAGCCGCAATCAGAATACTGCCCGGAAAAATTCCAACAAAACGCAACAGCAGCAGGGCGTCAAAAACAGGCATGAGCGCGCAAACAAGAACGACCCATTTTCCTCCCGAGCTTCTGCTCGCTACGACGAATACCAGACTCAAAATAATAAGGTGAGCAGAGAACATCAACCACAGCCCCTTCACGGCGCTGACGAGAAATGGTTTGGCGCCGGTGGCTGCAATGGCATTTGCAACACCACTATAGCCGGAAGCATGCAAGAGCGCCGTGCAAAACAGTATGATACTCCCGGCGATGATTAACCACTGCGCGCGTTTCATAACCATTGAGCCTCCTTTCGAATTGATTGTTTACGCCTTGCGCCAGGAATCTGTTCTGTTTCATCAATTCCACGAACGACCATGCTCTGTCAGAACGCTTTCGTTGATTTTTCGGAGATGCCTGGGAACACCCGTTTGTTACCGGAGGTCTCTGCGTCACGCATGCGCCACTGCTTTTGCGCCTTTGCGCAATTTTTTGGTTGCGAACATGATCAAGCTCCCAACGAGCCAAGCCACAAGAGAGCCCACGGTCGTTCCGATGAACAGATGCGCGGCCACGTGAGCCCAGGTCTTGCCATCGCCGCCAAAGCTGTACTCAGGCGCGCTATAAATGTTGTCAACACCGGTGAAGATTGCAAGGATGATTCCCGGAACGATGACCGCCTGCGCCGCTAGGCTCTGGAGGACGAAGATGGGCAGGAGTTGTTTATAGCTGCCGAAACCGCTGGTGTGGACCCGGATCGAATAGTACACGATTCCGATCCACATCACAGCGGTTATGCTAAGCCACTTTGCGGTCGAATTCGGCGCGCCACCAAGAGACAGCGCGAGTCGGGCAATCCCGACGACAAGAATCAAACCGAGAAACGGCTTCGCAAGTGCGACATATTCAGACAGACGCTTGCCAAAGAAATTCATGAGGTGCTCCTTTTTTATTGGTTGACTGTTGACACTATATAGTCGTTCGGCGACGCTCGAAATCGACAATGGCTTTTTTTAGCGAATGCGGGGCAAATCGAATTCCTCCTCGCAACATTAGCTTGCCGCAGCTACTTCGTCCGCCGGTAGTGCGCCGTCATGAATTGGTTCCACTTGCCATCGTCGCCAAGAAAGCTGGAACTGAACACCCGATGGTCGTCGCTCTTGAACTCGATCACATCCTTGTACTTCGCCGTCTTCCCCTCATCACTGAAGCTCGGGCCTTCGGAGTCGAGCGTCAACACTTTGTTCGTCGCGTCGAGCGCCCCATCGTACAGCCACAGACTTGCCATCATCGAACCGATAAACGTGCCGACGAAACGCTTCTTTTGAGGATCATAACCAAGGGTCATCAACGTCGTCCCCATCTCTCCACCAGGCATTTCACCGCGCCCCTCGCACAAGACCCAAATGTCGCCGAGTGCGCGCACGCTTTCCGTGCCCGCGTACTTCTGTGACGGCTGGCCCGGCTCCGCCGGTATCTCGGATTCATAGGTCCATTCACCGACAAACTTCTGCAGCCACTGGTGTTCCTTTTGAGGTTCTACAGCCATTGTTTCATCTCCTTTCGAATTGACGGTTTATAATATCTAGTCGTTCAGTGGATCTCAAAATCGACAACGGTAATTTTCATTCGATTGTCGCGCGCATTCGTGTCGATCAGTTTGTTGTCGGGATCAACGCCTGCTATCATGGGCTGCTTGTCAACCACGAGGGTTATTTTGTTGTGAATTTGAGTGATCTTATGTTTGATCAAATATAATTCATTCTCTTCATTTCCGCCCATATCATTTTTACCAAAGATGCCAACCTCGAGGTAGTCCTTCAAAGGCACTGATAAGATTGAAGCTTTTGCTTCCTCCAATTTCTCGGAAAGAGAATCTCCCCGTTCGTCTTCATAAATCTTCATGCCCTTCTCATCCATGCGGAATTTACTGGCAATAAACTCGATCTCAACTTGATACTTTCCGTTTTCGAGCCGTGTGGTTTGAGCCGCAATCATCTTGTTGTCATAAAACGTGACCGTTTCAAACAGGTCCGTGATCAAATACTTTAATGAGTCGGGTGTGGCCTTGTTGAGGTAATCGACCATTTCAATGGAGGTGGTATAGGGGGGATTTTGCAAGCGCACTTTTTCTACATAGGCGTTCAAAGCATGATTCAAATTCTCTTCACCGATAAAATCGCTCAACGCATAAAACACGAGAGCGCCCTTTTGATAAGGAATGTAGCTTTTGCGAAGGCCGACATTATACATCAAAGGCTGCTCTCCGCCCGCGTCATTCGCTCTGTCTCTCAGGTAAATGTCGCGAGCTTTCGCCAGGAATTGGCGCAGCTTGGTTTTGCCATATTCATGCTCCAACACTTTGAGTGAAACGTATTCCGCCATGCTTTCCGTGATCATTTTAGCGCCGAGCACGTCTGCGGGCAGCACTTGATGCCCCCACCATTGATGCGCCAATTCATGAGCAGCGCCTAAAAAAGGCAGATTCAATCCGCCGGCTTCGGTGTCGTCGATGTCGAGCATAAAATTGACTTCGGAATACGGTATCGTGTTGGCGAAAGACTGCGCGAAATTGCCTTGGGTTCGGGAGTATTCGATGATGCGCACTTGCTGATGTTGATAAGGGCTGAAATGTTTTTCGTTATAAAGCAGCGCGGCCTTCAGCCCGCGCAGCAAGTGCTCCAAATTATGTTCGTGCCCTTCGTGATAATAAATCTCAAGCTCGATGCCGTTCCAGTTCTCACGCTTGACCTGATACCGCCCGGAATTGAAAGCATAGTCGTTCGTCACTTTGCCCTTAGATTTATAATGAAAATATCTTCGCCCGTTTTCCGTCCATTCTTTTTGTAGATATCCGGGAGCAATGGCGATTTGATTAGCCGAAGTGCTGACCGTTGCTTCAAAAGTGATGTAGTCTGAATCAAAGGAACGATGATGATTTCGCAAAGCCAGACTATCCGTTGGCAGCGCAGTTGATTGGTCCGGGCGATAGCCGATTCCCGGATAAATGAGAGACGTGATGTATGTCCCATTTTTTTCAACGCTGGAGTTCTTGCGCAAGAGCGTATTCGGTATATTCTCGACTTCAAATTTCAATTTCAAACTGTCTCCGGACTGCAAACCTTCGCGCAACTTGTGAATATCGAAATGTGCGATCGTGTCTCTACTCACGAGGGAAGTGGCTCGGTCGAAACGGTAATTGGTATTCACGTCAAAAGCATGCTGCACGAGGAGTGTGTCGATGATTTGATCGGACTTATTCAACAATGCGTACACGCCGTCCGACTTAAAGCTCAGAGATTCGGGGAAGAGATTCATATTCACACTTACAGCTACCACTCTCGGTTGAATAGCCTTCTCGTATTTTTTGTAACGCTTGTCCGCTTTCGCGATAATTTTCCGTGTCTCTTGCTCTGTAAGAGTTTTGGGCGAGTGCTTTTCTGCATAGTCGATCCCAAATCCCACACACAGAAAAATGGCGAAGAGAGGCAGAACGGCAAGCGTTCGTTTGTTCTGCAGCCGCGCTCGCGCCATCGCCAGCCTTTCTCGAAATGACTCGGGCAGGCCTCTTGTCCAAAACAACAAAGCTCCACAGCTTAGCAGTAGCCCGGCCAATAGCCAATGGAATTTGTAAACGAAGTACGGAATGAGCGCATGACCGTAGCCGCTCAAATCCGAATACCTCATGAAGAAATCAGGTTCTGGGGTTTGATTATAGCGAAACAAAAGTCGTTCAATACCCAATTGCGGCAACTCCCCAATGCCGAGCGCGCCGAGTATCAAAAAGAACAAACCCAAGTAGGGATTTGTCAAAACGGCTTGAACAAAAATAGCCGCACACGCTGCAATGACAAAGCCGATGAGATGGATGCCATACAAATCAAACAAATAATGGCCAAGCTCAAAGTCGTGCTAGCCTTTGTGCGTCTGCACGAGCACACCGGCGAACATGATAATCGCCAGCAGCAGCGCCTGCATTTTGATGAGCGCGATGACTTTTGAAAGCAGCAAGGCCCAGTTCGGAAGAGGAGTGACATCTACCAGTTCATTGATGCGCGCAACTTTCGCGCGATGCACCAATACCCCGGCATACAGGAACGTCAAAAGATTGATCACCAGAGAAAAGAAGAGAATGGGAAACGCCAGCATCACCCACGTTGCGGGAAGGAGTCTCGTGCCGTGCTGCGGATTCATCTGCAGCATGGAAAGCACCACAAACAGCACGCCGACGATGAAGAGACTGATAAACGCCCCGCTCGTCACGATGTATTTAAATTCTAAATGGGACAGCTTCCACGCGGCTTTTAATCTTTGCCAGAACGAAAAATCGCAGCGCACGCTGGGCAACGCCACTTTGGTGATACTGCCAAAATTATTTTTCACCACGCGCTCTGCGTTGCGGCTCTTGCGCTTGAAAGACAAAGCGGTTTGGCTGAAAGTGAAATATTTATGCACGACCCCAACGAGCGCAGCGGAAATTGCCAGTGCGAGAAATCTGTTGTAAATAATCGCACCTTCGAGCGGCAACGCGCGTTCGTTTTGCTCCGCCAAAGTCCAGCCGCGCGTGTAAAAACTCGTTGCGACCTCACCAAAAGGCTTTAATAACGCAGCCAGAAAGCGGCTGTCCATACCCGCGAGCGCTCTGACCAAAACCTCTCTTGCGATCAACAACAGCACGACGGTAATGAAACCGGCATAGATGTTCCGCGAGAACGTGACGATGGCAAAAACCATCGCCCCAAAGAGCAGCATATTCGGAAGCAAATACACCGCATAGATCTGCGCATAGACGCTCATGTTGAAAGGCGCCAGCAGCGATGAGTTAACGCCCGGCAATTGCGCGCCCAGCACGAACCCCGCGCCAATGGTTACGCGATCACACACACGATACAGAACGCGCTCAAAAACTTTGCTGATAAATACTGGCTCTTCGTGAAGGGATAGGAGTACAAAACCGCATGAACATTATTTCTGTAATCGCGGTAAATCGCGGTGCCGATGATCGTCGGCAGCAGGAACAGAATGAGTTTGTTGAAGAAGTTGAAGAACCCATAAAGGCTCATGGGTGAGTTTGCGATTTTCACGGCGGAGGCGGATTGCTCTCCGAAAAAACCGGACGCCCCGGCCATCGTGCCCGCCGCCAATAAAAAAAAGACCGCCGCGTAAATATAGGTCGAGGACGTCGTGAACCAATACTTCAATTCGTGTTTGAAAATCGTTTGGAACATGCGCGTTTTGAGAGAAGAGAGAAGGTTCTTATACTTCGGCGATCCTTAACTTTGAATGGGCGCCTGCCGGGCTGTGAACGCCGCCCTGAGCATCAAATGCAAAGTGAACTCCTTTCACTGCGATCATGTCCGCTGCGCAATTCTGTCAACAACCTGCGCGCTCGTGTGCAATCGTAACCAAAAGCAAAAGAAGCGCTCGCTTGCAGAAGCAACAAACCCGCTCTAGGAACGCCGATTAAATGAGAATTAGTTATCCGCTTTCAACGCGATGAAATAGGCGTCGTCCAATTGCGGCTCGACAGAGATGAAATCCGGCGCCGGTTTGTGCGCGGCATGCACGCGAAGGTTGAGCGTGTTGTCGGGATTGTATTTGGAAGACAACACGTTATGGCGCACCTCCATTTCTTCCAGCCCTTCACGCGTGATGCTCTTCGTCCAGATTTGCCCCTCTATTTCTTTTATCGCGTGGGCCGGCGTGAGTTGTTTTAGAATGCGTCCGCCATTCATGATCGCCATTTCGTGGCACAACTCTTTGACGTCATCGACAATGTGCGTAGAAAATATGATCGTGTTGTTGGCGCCAATCTCGCGTAGAACATTCAGGAAGCGATTGCGCTCGGCGGGATCCAAACCCGCAGTGGGTTCATCAACGATAATGAGCTGGGGATTATTCAATAGCAACTGCGCAATGCCGAAGCGTTGTTTCATCCCGCCGGAATAGCCTTCGACGTGCTTTTTGCGCACTTCGAAGAGATTGGTAATTTCCAAAACTTCTCGAATCAACCGGGAACGCTCCGACCGTGAAGCAATGCCTTTCAGCGTGGCAAAATAATCCAACAAGTCCTCCGCTGACATTTTAGGATAGACGCCAAATTCCTGTGGCAGATAGCCCAAGATTTTGCGCAGACTCATGGGGTCTTGCAAAACATTGATGCCGTTAAAAGTGATGCTGCCCGCATCCGCGCTTTGCAAGGTGGCGACGGTTCGCATCAAAGAAGATTTCCCTGCGCCGTTGGGCCCGAGCAAGCCAAACATGCCCGCGCCGATCTCGAGATTTAAGTTGTCAAGTGCTTTAACGCCGTTTTTGTAGGTCTTGGTGAGATTTGATATTCGCAAAGTCATTCAAATATCCTTAAATCATTCGCCACGGATTTCTTGACGAAAGCCGAGCTATCCGTTTTCAAGATCTCAGATGGTTTTTTAGTTCTTACGCCATCAAATGGACTCTTGCTTTCAGCTCCAAATCGCGGACGGTTTTACGGAGAATTCTTTCTCTGTTTGCTCTGTTAGCTCCTGTTCAACCTGCTTGCCTTTAAAATTTTCTCAATCGTATTCCAATTTCGGGTCGTAACCTTCCGCCCAAATTCTTTTTCGAGAATGCTCATGAGATCAACCGTCCGGCTGTTGGGCGAGAGCGTTAAGACACTGCACACTTCGCTTCCGGTCGCGCGTATGATTTTGAAATTCTTGTCGGGAGATTCATACGGGATTTTTAGGCCCCTCCTGGGTTTTTCCGAAAGGAAAGTAACATACAGCCTCGTTTGAGGAGTAACTTTAACTCCTGTGAACGGATTGGCCTCGGCCAGGCGCTGGAGTTCTTCAATCTTGCGAATGAGCACGCCGATTTCATGTCCAAAGGTCTTTTCTAACTTTTCCTCGACTTTTTTGGTAAGCGTGCTTGCGCTCGCATGCGGCGCTGCAAAAAGCACATTGCCGCTCGCCAGCAGCGTTTTAACATTCTCAAATCCAAGCGACTCAAAGGCTTTTTTCAATTCTTCCATTTTAACGGCTTTGTGTCCGCCCACATTGATTCCGCGCAGAAAAGCGACATACTTAATCATGAAATTTCTCGCCTCTTTTTAACATATCATGTTTTTTTCCCCTTATGATTTGATAGCTATATACAGTTCAACAGTGACTTTGTCAGGATCAAGCCCGGCATTCCCCATGCCTGGATATGTTTCAAGATCAGTTGTATAAGCGCGTTTTAGCGAACCATCTTTCTCAGCTTGCCAGACCGCTTTCCAGGCTTCAATGACAACCTCCGGCAGTTTGCCGCTGTTGATAAATTTAGCATATCGGCCTGCTGGAATCTTCGTGAGAACCTCACCAGGACCAAAATCGTTTGCTGAATTACGCCTAAAGCCAACGACTTCGGTGAAATAGCCGTCCTTGTCGCTTTCGTAAT
>Ga0247727_10002500_pt1 | contig 41967 bp, 34 predicted proteins | sample WisWelCaveWW1625_FD_202498 | JGI IMG/M metagenome (GOLD analysis project Ga0247727, IMG submission 202498) | Biofilm microbial communities from Wishing Well Cave, Virginia, United States - WW16-25 | ecosystem: Environmental > Aquatic > Deep subsurface > Groundwater > Cave microbial mat | place...
AGGATGCCTTGGGTTAGAGCGGCAATACCGCCTATCTTCTGTAGACTTTTCATCGTTTATTCCTTTCAATGATAAAAAATCAACGTCTTCACGCTCAATGGGACAACGCGTTCGGCGGATTCGGCGGGATAAATCCCTGCCTCAGTTCGTGGAAGTCCGCTGAAGCGGACTCCGTTGCGCGAGCGTGGAGCGCTTCCATGTACTGAGCAGGCGGCTTCAGCCCCGCTCAATTCGGCAGGCGAATTTTCATGCAGATTGTTCGTCATAACCTCAATGATAAAAAATCAATGTCTTCACACTCAATGGGACGACGCGTCCATCCATGAGCGGAGCCCCAATGTCAATGTAATCGCCTTCGGATAAGCCGACCTGGTCAATGACGAGCAATGGACGTAATGGCGCAAGTCCCTTCACGGTTTGACCTAATGCCTGAGCGTAATCGCGTTCGATAATCACAATCAACGGTCTGTCGCTTGGCATGGTGTTTGAAAATTCATTCAAGCCGTTTGCCAGTTGCGATAACGAAGTATAGTCTAAGGGACGATTGAGTTCAAGCGCAATCGCAAATGGGTCGGTGGTGAGGTTCACGTCCCAGCGGCGCACAGCCTCGGCAATCGCGGTTGAAATAAAAGTAGGCTCAATGCCCGCTGGTCGAGTAGCCGAAGGCGTATCGAGACCAGGTCTTATCACAGGCACATTCTTCATCGGCAAGATTTCCTTCTCTGCCCAAATCGTCGAGCCTGATAACGTCACTGTTTGCGTGCTGGCGCCCAGCACCGTCGCGCGCAACGTCTCGGCAGGCGGGATGATTTCATACGTGTTTAACACCGTGTGCGCCCGCAAAGATTCAGCCAACAGCGGACCAACGTCATCGTGGATGGTCGCGTCCGCAACCGAGTTAATTTGCAGCGGATTGTAGTAATAATGTCCGATCCCGCCCGAAAACATCAGCACTGTGCCTTTTCCCGAAACACCCACAGGCGGCGTGAGATATAACTTTTGCGCGAGCGGCGAATTTGTGCCTTCAATCAATTCGACGGTCAAGTCTGCCATACGGTCGGTGAAGCGACGCAACTCCTCAAGCGACGGCGAATTACCAATTACCAATTCCAAATTACAATCTTCTAAAATGTGTCGCGCAGGTTCAGCAATGTGCCTCACCTTGCCAGTCGAATGTTCAATTTCCAGTATGCGTCCGCCATAATTCATCGCCGCCGCGCCGATTAAGTTTCCGCTTCGGAACGTCGCGCTGTTGGAACTTCCGCCGCCGATGTCAACGTTTGTGACGGTTGTGAAATTCGTCTGTGAATATTGCGCCGCGCCCGCGCCCTTGCCTGCAATCAAACTTTCAACATTCGGTCCCGCCACGCTGACGACAAACTCGCCAGCGAGTCCTGAAAGCGCGCGCAGGATTTCATCCGCATTCTTTTTCTTAGCGGTCTCGCCTGTGATAATGACCGCGCCTGTCTCGACCTGGCTTGGGTCAATGCCTGCGGCTAAATACTCGCCTCTCACAATCTCATTCAATTTGTCCGCGTCAATCGTCTCCGCGTCAATCAACGGCGTGAAGACAATCGGACTCTGATAAATCACTTTTCTGTCCGTGATGTTGATACGCGGGATTTGTCCCGCCCGCGCCACATCCTGTAGATTGATGCGCGAGAAAACGATTTGTGTGGTCGTGGTGCCAACATCAAGTCCAACGGATAAGAGGGCGCGGGAATCACTCATGGCAGAAACCAAATTACCAATTACGAATTACGTTTTCACATAATCGGTAATTGGTAATTCGTAATTACTCCTTGCGATACGTGACCTTGCCGCTCAATTCCAGCGAATCAATGACGCCAACGATGACAGCGTCCACGGGCGCGTTGGTGGTTTGGGTGGTGTAGCGGGCGGAGGAGCCGTCGGTGACCATGACCAGGTCTCCCGTCCCCGCGCTGACCGTGTCAACGGCAATGTATGGGTCGCCCGTGGCTTTCCCTGCCGTATCCGTGTTTTGCACAATGAGCAGTTTCCGTCCGCGTATGACTTCATCCTTGATTGTCGAAACCGTCGAACCGATGACAAGCGCTATTCTCATGCGATCTCCGTAGGTGGATCAGTGGAATTTCCTCTTATTACGTTGAATGTATCATAGATTAAAAACACCGGCAATGAATTATTGATGCGCCTTTTTACCGGCTAATATCGGGGTGCTTGATTTGAACTTTTCATACGAAGCCAGGGTTGAATACATCGGCTGGTACAACGCGCCCACCCTCCCCACCAGCGGACCAAATGGCGTGAACCCAAGATGACGATATAAATCCAATTGCAGGGTCGTCCCAGACATGATGCCCAAATCATATTCGTGCTCGTCGCAGTATCTACTCAAGAATTGAATCAAACCCGTGAACACGCGCGTCCGGCGGCGGTCAGGTTCGACGGCAAGCAGTCGAATCTCACAAATCGAACGATGCGGCGGGAGATAGGAATCCAAATTCTCAAGTTTCAAGTCCAATGAAAACGGGCGCTTATCCCTCACAGCCAACATCCCAAGCAGTCTGGCGCCATCCATGCAAATGAGATACGTGTTCTCCGCATGGAATTTATCCACGAGCCGCCGTTCTTCATTCCGCTCATGCTGGGGGATTTCCTCCACGAAGGTTTTGTAATTCAGGCGAAAAATCTGCTCGAACTCTTCAGGCTGATCGGCGATTTTGAAAATGAGACTTGGCATATTAAGATACGACCAATTGTACCGGCTCGCCTGAAAAATCAACATGGCGAATCCACTCGCTCGAAAAATTCGTTTGAACATTCGCAAGCAGATGCTGGATTTTCTTTGTATACAACATTTTCCGGCCCTGCCAAATTTGTAACTGCACATGACCGCAGAATTGATTTGAGCGGATTCGGAATCGCTCGACTTTCGAATCAGGCGTGATGACATTCGGACAAATCCACGCCAGCGGCGCTTCAACGCGGACCTCAAGCCTGCTCGCGGACCATCCGGCATTTTCCAAGTACCGGGCGATAGACCGCGCCGCGCCGCGACCTTCGAGCGCCGCCCAATCCGCAGTCTCGACTCCGCGCAAGAGATTCCCCGCCGCAAAGACTCCTACCTGCGAGGTACGAAACGCCGCATCCACCTGCGGGCCCAGCGACGGCTTAAACGTATCCACCTCTCCCCTTCTGGCAAGGTCATTCTCTGGAATCCAATCGCCCGTAAAGACAACCGTGTCGCACTCGATGATCTCTGTTAAGACTTCCGGAGTCTTTGGAGACTTCGGAAGTCTCGCAATCTCAATACCCTCCACGCGTTCGCGGCCAAAAATATTTGTGACGCGTGCATTCGTCAGTATCTTAACCTGCGCAAGAATATCCGCATACAAGATTTTCGCGGGAAGAAAGATTGGCAAATACAGTTGTTGGCGCGGCAATTCGGTAACCATATTCATGACTTTCACGTTCGCGTGCATCAGCGTCAACACCGCCGATAAACTGACAATCTCCGCGCCAACAATCACAGCCCGCTTCCCAACTGGCAAATGGTCCTGATACACAAATCTCTGCAATGAGCCTGTCGTAAACACTCCTTGCGGACGCGTCCCTGGAATCAACCGCGCCGACCTCGGTCTCTCACGTACACCCGTTGCCAACAAAACCGATTTTGCCTCAATTGTCCCAAGTCCGTTTGGGGAAGTGTAATTGAGCGCGGCGAGTCCTCCTCTCCCCTCGGGAGAGAGGCTAGGAGTGAGGGAGGTTATCGTCGTAGACGTATGAATCTCCACCCCCGCGCGTTCAGCCAGCTCACAATACTTTCGCGCATACGACGGGCCCGTCATCACGCGATGCAAATCCCGCAAACCGAATCCCGTATGCCCACACATGCGCGGAATCCCGCCTGCCTCGCTTTCGCGCTCTGCAACAACAATATCTTTTATGCCAAGCCTCGTCAACTCCAACGCCGCTGCAAGCCCTGCTGGTCCCGCGCCCACGATCAAAACATCTACCGCGCTGAGCGGAGCGGAGCGCAGTCGAAGCGCAGACGCCGAAGCTAGCTCCTCGCGATGTTGGAGATTGCTTCGCTCACAATCGTTCGCGAGCAATGACGAAACGAGAGCCGCCTGACAATTGAATCCTTGACACCTCCCCTGCATGGCTCGTGTTCTTCTTCGTAAAGCATCCAAACTCGCGGCAGGGATTGCCGAATTCATCGCATCACTTAACTCACCCAAGGTCACGCGCTCGCAATGACAGACGATTTTTCCGTAATCTGAATTCTCCGCGATCATCCCCGCGCTTTGATACGGACGTGTAAACGCTTCACCGATATTCGGCATTTTTATTGTCTTGAATTCAGGCTTGCGCTTCAACTCAACGCCGCCCTCTTTCAACAACTCCACAACATACTCCGCAATTCCCAAACATCCCGAAATCCCTGTTGACCGAATCCCACCGACGCAAATATATCTCTGCCCAGCATGAAGTGCAATTTGATAGTCGCTATACTCTGTCGCCGCGCGCAGACCTGAGTACGTAGCGGTCACCTCTTCATCCAACAACCCTGGCAGAATCTTTTTCCCTTTATCCAACAATGACTGCAATCCAGTCGCGCTCGTATTCGTCGCGGACTTATCTTGCAAATTCTCAGCAGTCGGTCCTAGCAAAATATTCCCGTAAATCGTCGGGCTGACCAACACGCCCTTCGTAGTGGCAGTGGGAACTGGTAACAACACATGGTTAACCAGCCTCCGCGCCAACTTATCATAAACAATCAACTCCCCGCGTCGCGGCGTGACCGTGAATTCATCATGACCAAACAATTTATTGATATCATCCGAAAACAACCCCGCCGCATTGATGACCCACCGCGCGTAAACTTCCCCTCTCTCTGAGGGAGAGGGGTTGGGGTGAGGGTGAATCATGTGGAAATCGCCAACTTTGGAAGTCCTCTCAACTTGAAAATTCAACTTCAACTCCACCCCATTCACCACCGCCTGAGTAGCGCACGCCAGCGGAATCGTAAACGTGCATAAGATACCTTCGCCTGGCACAAACATTCCGCCCAACGCGCCTTCGCCGAGATGCGGCTCTCTTCGATAGACTTCATCTTTATCAATCAGATAACAATCCACATCCCCGTTTTGCATTGCCTTCTCCAACAAATCGGGCAGCGTATTCAACTGCACTTCATTCCACGCAATCAGCAACCCGCCTATTCTCTCAAACGGACTCCCCGCCTCTTTCATAAACTCTTCCATCAACGGATAACTTCGTTTCAACAACTTTGACTCAAGCGAACCGGGCGTCGCGTCATAACCTGTGTGCCATATCGCCGCGCTGGCTTTCGACGTCCCCATGCCCACGTCGGAATTAGCCTCAAGTAATACGATTTTCAAATCGTATTTCGACGACTCACGCGCAATCGCGCTCCCCACCGCGCCCGCGCCGATGATGGCGATGTCGTAGATGTTTTCCATATTCATAAGGTGGTCGAGTAGCCCCGTGTTTGTCGGGGCGTATCGAGACCACTCGATTCAGTTACTTATAATCAATGGTTTGAATGTTGCCTGCTGGTCTCAATACAGCGGCGGTGGTCGAGTAAATCTGCAATGACATAACGAAACCACCGCGTACTCGACCAGCGGATTATGCGTGAAATCCCTTCACCGCCTCCACCGCCCTCCTCCACTGCTCCAGCTTCTTTTCTCTTTTGCCCTCCTTCATCTTCGGCGTATAAACTGTTTCCGCTTTCCAATTTTTCGATAATTCATCAAAATTAGTTCCCAGCGCCGAAACGCCCGCGAGATTCGCAATGCCAATGGCTGTCGCTTCGAGCGCCGCCGAAACGCGGACTTCGAGATTCACCAAATCCGCGATCATTTGCATGAGATATGGATTCCCTGAAGGACCGCCGTCCACTTTCAGGTGCGGAGGCGCCTGACTGGCATCCTGCGACATCGCTGTAACGACTTCATAGACGCGACACGCAATGCCATCCAGCGTCGCTCGTACAATATCATCGGACGTCGTACTGCGGTTCAAACCAAACATCGCGCCGCGTACGTCTGTCCGCCAGTGCGGCGCGGCGAGACCTTGCAATGCAGGGACCATAACCACACCTAAATCTATGGAACGATTTGCCGCGTCGTTGCTTGAAGCAGAATCAGGAATCGCCTTCAAGTTGTCCCTCAGCCATTGGACAGCGGATCCCGTGACAAAAATTCCGCCATCGAGCGCGTAGGCGGTGTGCCCATCGAAATTCCATCCAACAGTTGTGAGCAATCCGTTGTTGGAAAGGCGCGGCTTGTCACCGATATTCATCAGAAGAAAACTACCTGTTCCGAATGAGCACTTCATTTCCCCGGCATTGAAACACGCCTGACCAAATAGTGCGGCTTGCTGGTCAACTAATAAAGCATGTAATGGCAGAGGCTTGCCATTGCCAAAATCAATATCGCCAATATAACCAGCCGATGGTTTCACTTCAGGCAACATGCTTCGCGGAACATCAAATAATGTCAGTAGTTCATCATCCCACTCAAAACGATTGATATTGAAGAGTAAAGTCCGGGAAGCAGTTGATGAATCAGTAATATGCAGTTTGCCCTTCGTCAGCGACCAGATGACCCACGTTTCTGTTGTGCCAAATTTGAGTTTACCTTCATGTGCCTTCTTGCGAATCTCCGGATCATTTTCAAACACCCACTTGAGCTTGGGCGCGGAGAAATAACTGTCGAGGAGGAGTCCGGTCTTTTGGCGAAGCAGGCTTGTGCTGAGCTTGGTCGAAGCGTTCAAGTCGACGCGGGAGGCGTTGTCCTGAGTGCTTCGCAATCGAAGGGCGAGCGCGTCACAGACTGATTGCCCGCGCGTATCCTGCCAAACAATCGCGGGAGTCACGGGCTCCCCTGTATCCTTATCCCAAACAATGAAGGTTTCGCCTTGATTATCGAATCCTACTGCAGCGACATCGTATTTCGCAAGCAAAGGCGCGCATGCTTCTTTCACAGTGCGGAGAATGTCATCCGGTTCCTGTTCGACCCAGCCTGGGCGTGGAAACCGCGCGGGTAAAGGAATCGAGTTCTTTTCCACGAATGAGGCGTTTTCATCCACCACAACGGCTGTGGTTTGAGTCGTACCCTGGTCAATGCCGAGGAGATACTTCATGCCCGCTCCATCAAGTGACAGTCACCTTCAAGGTGACTGTCACTTTTTACTAAATCGCGGCATCCCACAGATGTGAGATGCCGCGATTGTTAAATCATACGTGATTGGAAAGATTTAGTCTGCGTATTTCTTTTCGATCTCGGCGATCATCTCCTGGCGTTGCGTGATCTTGTCGCCTTGGGGAACACCCTCAAACGATTTGTTGATCCCGGCAAACCAGAGGATGGGCAATATTATTACCATCCCGAGGGTCAAATAGAAGACGGGCACATTGGGCGGGAAGAAACCTGTGGTGGCTAAAAGCGCTACACCCAGGCCGGCGGCAAGCGCAACTGGCTTAGACCATGCGCCTAAATTGAACGGACCTTTTTCTTTCCAGGTTTTGCCCTCTGCGAGGAAACCTGCCAGAACAGGTATTACGTACGAAATATACAGAAAGACCGCGCAGCCCACTGCCAAGACGAGGAATATGTCTACTCCCTGCAAGCCAAGCGCAGCGCCAATAATCCCCGTCAGGGATGTGATGAACGCCAACACAGCGCCGGTCCAGATGGCGTAGGTGGGGGTGCGATATGAGGTGCTGATATGAGAGAGGAAGTGCGAAGCTGGCAAGCCGCCATCACGCGCAAAGGCAAACATCATGCGCGAAGTGGACGTAAGACCAGCCAGGGCGCAGATATAGTTTACGACGACGAATCCTACTGCCAGGAGCAACTTGAGTCCATAAGGCATGAGCGAGGCAGTAAATGGCACCAGGTAGGAGTTAGCTCCCGCCGCCGCGGCTTCATCAATGTTGGGCATGGTTAAAACGAACGCCGCAACCATCACGAGTCCAAAGGTCCAGGAATAGAACACGGAGGTCCACATTCCCTTTGGAACATTGACCTGGGCGTCATGCGTTTCTTCGGAGGTATGACCTGAGGCGTCGAAGCCCGTGATGGTGTACATTACGTAGATCAACCCGAAGAAGAAGGCTAGAAACAGGCTGCTTACAGCGTTCGGAATTACGCTACCGCCTGGCTCACCTGTATAGTTGGTGAAGGTCACGAGGCGCGAGAAATCCAGCGAGACGGGTGAGAAGGCGAACAGCGCGACGACAAAGATGATCGTCAGGGCAAAGATCAGATAGCCGCTGAGGTCGGTGACCTTGGTGGTGACCTTGATGCCATAGTGGTTGAGGAGCGCCTGGGTAATCAGGACGATGATCACGAAGATGTGTTGGGCGTTGATGTTCCAGGTTGTGGCGTCCATCCCCAGGAACCTGCCTCCAAGCACGGTGTCAACCAGAATTCCTTTGAAGAAGACCTGATACAGGAAAACATCCACCGAGGAGACGACGAAGAGCAAACCCAGCAGGTTGAACCAGGCTGCCATCCAGCCAATGAATTTTCCACCGAGGATGGATGCCCAGTGATACAAGCCGCCAGCCGTGGGATACGCGGAAGCGATCTGGCCCATGCTTAACGAGACGAGCAGTGCGAAAAAACCGCCGACCAGCCAGCCAATGAAGGCGCCACCCCCGCCTGTGGAATTGAAGGCGGCAGCGAAGGTGGAAATTCCGCCGGCCAGGATACAAATGATCGAAAACGAAATCGCGAAGTTCGAGAACCCGCCCATGCGTCGGGCGAGTTCCTGGGCATAACCCAGGTTGTGCAAAACTTTCTTATCGTGCTCCATACTTTTATCAGCCATGTCTCAATTCTCCTTTTGAAGTTGGACTTGCAAAACAGAACAAGGTGTACTGAATATATTCAACTGCCCTATCGCAACCTCCTCATCCCGGCAAAGCAGGGAAATGGAATTGGTCTTTTGTGGTTGAAACACAGGGTTTTAGGAAAAGGTACGGGAATTTTTTCAACGGAAGGGAGGGAATTTTCCGATTGGGAAATAAAAATCGGCTCAGATTTTCATCCGAGGCGACCCGCCTCACTCTTTCACAACTGCCTGGATGCCCCCATCCAGGGTTTCCCCAGCCTGTGATTGTCCGAGACCATCACCTTGCTAAACTTCTGCGCGAGTTGCGCGGTGAGCATCGCAACTGTTCCCCAGTCATCAGCAAGGACGGCAGTCTTCATCTTATCGGCGTACTGACCGGACCACATCCACTCCATGCGGAACTTGTCCGCTTTGACCCAGTAATCGCGCTTCTCCCACGCGGCAACAGAGGCATCAATTCCCTCGGAAATCGTTTTCAACGCGAGCGAGATAAACGCGGCAAGGTCTTTTGCCTCCTGGTTCACTTGAGTTTGTTTTGCGAGTTCGCGCACAGCCAGAACGATGGCTTTCGTTAATCGGGCTCGATCTTTTCCTGCGGAGTCGGGGTTGATCACGCGGCTCAATGGTTTCTCCAAAATTGGTGTATGTCATGGCGAGGGCGCTCTTGTTCTATTGCCCGAAGCAATCCCCCACGTAAAAGAGATTGCTCACCTGCACTGCACAGAACGCACGATTTGCTTGGCAAATCGGGTGCAAGTGTCGTCGCGGCGCGCGGCGCCGCTCCTCGCAATGACATGGATAATTACAAGCGCCGGATTATACCAACGAAGTCAGGAATTTTTCACAACAGCCACACCTTACGGTATAATTTTAGCACTCACCCGCATCGTTGAACGTTCCCGCAGGTTTTACGGCGGGGACAAAATATATACATGCAACCTGCGGGACGGTTAACCTCGGGGACGTGTTGGAATTGGCAGACAAGCATGACTTAGGATCATGTGCCGCAAGGCATGTGGGTTCGACTCCCACCGTCCTCACTAGCCATCACCCCATCCCTCTACCCTAAAGGGCACACGTCCGATAGGGAATGGAGGGTATTTTTTGGAGACAAAATTGAAAATCGAAAAAACAATCGAAGAGAACCACGAAGCGAAATTAGTGGTTGAAGTTGAACCTGAAAAAATGGATGTGTACAAACGCCGCGCGGCGCGCAAGATATCCGAGCGCGGCAAGATTGCAGGCTTTCGCCCGGGCAAGGCGCCTTATCACATGGTCGTGTTGAATTATGGCGAGCAAGCCATCGTCGAGCAAGCCATTGATTATTTTGTGGACGCCGAATATTCGAACATTCTCAAAGAGGCGGATGTAAACCCGGGTGCGTCCGGCGCGTTGGAATCCATTGACTCGCTCGAGCCGCCGAAGTTGATCTTCCGCGTGCCTCTCGCACCGGATGTGGATTTGGGCGACTATCACTCGCTTCGAGTGCCGTACGAATGGTCTGCTCCTGAACAAAAAGAAGTGGACGCCGCTTTGGAAGACCTCCGCCAAAGGTACGCGACAACGGAGAACGTGGAACGCGAAGTGCAGGAAGGCGATTATGTAATGGTCGACATCGTCTCCGACACCACGGAATTAAACAGCACAGGCTTCGCCGCCTTCGTCCGCAAGGAAGAGCGCGACACCGAATGGCCCTTCACCGGATTTGCAAAAGAACTTGTTGGGCTAAAGCCCAACGAATCGAAAACGATCACTCACGAGTTTCCGAAAGACCATGATCCCGCTCTCCACGCTGAAAAGACCCAAAGAGGAGAGCGGGATGATCTTGAAGCCCTGCAAGGGAAGAGCGCGGAAATGTCGGTGACAGTCAAAACCGTCCGTGCGGTGACATTGCCGGAACTCGATGATGAATTTGCAAAGACGGTCGGCGCAGGCGAAACGCTTGAGGAATTGCGCGAAGCAGTGACCAAAGACGTGGAAACACGCTCCAAAGCCGACTACGACGACAAATTCTTTGTTGATTTGATCGAGAAGATCAAGGAAGGCGCAACCCTGAAATATCACCAGCATTCGCTCGAGCATGAGGGCGAGCATGTGCTCGAAGATCTACGTCAGCGGCTTGCACAGCAAGGCATGGATTTGGATACGTATTTCAAGTTACGAAACACAACGCGGGAGGATTTCATGGAAAACGACATCAGACCCGTTGCGAAGAAAAGATTTGAACGCTCGCTGATTCTCGATGAGATCGTCCGCGCGGAAAAACTCGAAGTGGATAATGAAGCCCTTGACAGCGAATTCAACCAAACCTTGAATGCTCTTGCGATGCAAGGCTTGGACCTGGGAAAGATTCGCGGCGGCAAGAAGGGTCAACAGCAAGTGGCGCAAGCGGTTGCGATGGAATCGGCGAACCGCGTCCTCACCCGCCGCGCGCTGGATATGTTGAAGTCCATTGCGGTGGGCGGGTACAAATCGCCCGAGGAGCGCGCGGCTGAATCAGAGAAGGCAAAAGCCGAAGAAACAGAATCAGCCGTCCCTGAGGTTGAGGCGGGTTCTTCATCCGAAGAGGAAACAAAGAGTTAACGTAATTCCAATACTTGCGCAGTATCATCGACCAAATATATAAAGGAGATAACCGATGATCCCTAACTTTAAAAACATCGTTCCAATGGTGGTGGAGAACACCGGCCGCGGCGAGCGCGCCTATGATATTTACTCTCTCCTGCTCAAGGAGCGCATCATTTTTCTCGGCACGCCGATAGACGACCAGGTTGCGAATGTGATCGTGGCGCAGTTGCTGTTTTTGAATCACGAAGACTCTGAGAAGGAGATTCAGATGTACATCAACTCACCCGGGGGCATCGTATATGCCGGTTTTGCGATTTACGACACAATGAAGATGATCTCAAACCCGATCAGCACTGTTGCAGTTGGAGTTACCGCTTCTTTCGGAACGGTTTTGTTAACTGCCGGAACGAAGGGCCGGCGCTACGCTTTGCCGCACGCGACGATCCATATGCATCAGCCGCTGGGTGGCGCCCAGGGACAAGCCACGGATATCGAGATTGCCGCCCGGCAGATTCTCCGTCAGAAGGCTCTTCTGAACAATATCCTTGCCACGCATACCGGTCAACCGCTTGAAGTCATCGAACGCGACACCGACCGCGACTTCTACCTCGACGCGAAAGCCGCCGTGGATTATGGCTTGGTGGATCAAGTGTTGGAGATGCCGGAGAAAGTTAAATAGTTGAGTAGTTTGGTCGTTGGATAGTTTGTTTATTTTGATGGTTGTGTAGTCGAGCCTGTCGAGAAATCGGCAGGTTTTCGTTTAAAGATATAATCGTCGAACTATGCTGCCTTCACACATCAAAGCGCTGATCCTCGATATGGACGGCGTGATCTGGAAATCGGACGCGCCGATTGGAGATCTTCAATCCATCTTTGCCCGAATCGAAGAACGCGGATTGAAATTTGCCTTTGCCACGAACAATGGGACGCTGACGCCGCAAGCGTACCAACTCAAATTAGCCGGACTTGGGGTCAACGTGGAAACGTGGCAAATCGTCACGTCAGCGAAGGGAGTGGCGCACATGCTTGCCCAGAAGTATCCGCACAAGACAAAAGCATTTATGATCGGCGAAGATGGGATCCGTGAAGCGTTGGAGCAAAAGGGATTTGAAATCCTCTCACTGGAAAACGCGCAGGAGGCACAATTCTTTGTCATGGGCATTGACCGCGACATCACCTTCGAAAAAATGCGCGAAGCGACTTTGCTTGTGCGGCGAGGCGTTCCTTTTTATGCGACCAACCCAGATAAGACCTTCCCCACCCCACGCGGCGAGATTCCCGGCGCGGGCGCGTGGATTTCGGTTATCACCACGGCAACAGGCGTCGAACCGATCTACGCGGGCAAACCATTTCCGTTTATGATGGAACTCTCGCTCGAACGGCTGAAAACTAAAATAGAAGAGACTCTTGTCGTCGGCGACCGGCTCGAAACCGACATTGCGGCCGGGCAGGCGGTGGGTTGCCCTACCGTGGTAGTGTTGACCGGCGTGTCTACACGGGAGCAGGCGCAGGCTTGGAAGCCGAAGATTGATATTGTGGCTAACGATCTCGCGAGTTTGATCGGATAATTTTCTTCATGCTAATTTACGATCTGGATTTAGATTCAATAACCAACCTCTTGCAGGAATGGAACGAACCCGTCTACCGTGCCAAGCAAATCTGGCAGGGGTTGTATCAGCATCTTTACGATTCGCCGGAGCAGTTCACCAATTTGCCGAAATCTTTGCGAAAGAAACTGGCAGAGCAGGTTATCTTTTCTCCGTTCAAAGTAAAAACGTATCTCGATTCATCCGATGGAACCACGCGCAAGACGCTCTTTGAACTGCCGGATAAGAATCTGATCGAAGCGGTGCTGATGCGATATGGCGACCCGGCAGATAATCCGCAAATTACCGCTAACGCGCCGCACAGCGAGAATTTACGCGGCGCAAAGAATCGCCGAACGTTGTGTATCTCAACGCAGGCAGGTTGCGCGATGGGATGCGTTTTCTGCGCGACCGGGCAAATGGGGTTCAAGCGTCATCTTTCGAGCGGCGAGATCGTAGCGCAGGCGCTGTATTACGCGCGCATGTTGAAGGAAGAGAACCAGGTCGTGACCAATATCGTCTTAATGGGTATGGGCGAGCCTTTCCACAATTACGACAACACGATGGAAGCCATTGACACACTCAACCACCCAAACGGATTCAACTTCGGCGCGCGTCGCTTCACGATCTCGACCGTGGGCTTGGTTCCACAGATCAGACGTTTTGCCGACGAGAAGCGGCAAGTCAATCTCGCCATCTCCCTCCACGCGGCGGATGATGAGTCGCGCGTGGCGATGCTGCCTGTCAACAAAAAATACAACATTGACGAAGTGATCGATGCCTGCCGTTATTATGTTTCACAAACGCATCGCCGAATCACTTTCGAATGGGCGTTGATTAAGGGAGTCAATGACACACCTGAAATTGCAAAGAAGCTTGCGGCGCGGCTCAAAGGTTTGATGTGCCATGTCAATGCCATCCCCCTCAACCCGACAACGGGATATAACGGCCAAGCCACATCACGCGAAAGAGCCGCGGCGTTCAAAGTATCGCTGGAGCGGGCTGGGATCCCGTGTACGATCCGCATGAGGCGCGGGATAGATATCAATGCGGGGTGTGGCCAACTTGCCGGGTCAACTGTTTCTGTTTGAAGATTATTTCATTAAGAATATGTTGTGCTTTAATGGCTACACGCAAATCAGTAATTAATATTCTTGCGTGATGTTATTGAATAAAGTATAGTTTAAACAAACCATATCAAAACTTTCTTATCGAAGAGATCATAAATGGATAACAAAACAACTCCCTGGCTTCAACGAGCAATCCACCCTGCCCTACCAGCCATCACAAATGAAATCGCATTATTTGCGGGCATCGTGATCCTGGCATTGATCACAAGATTTTACGGTCTTGGGACTCGCGTGATGAGTCACGATGAAAGCCTGCACACCTATTTCTCATGGCTGTTGTATCGCGGGCAAGGCTACCAGCATACGCCGATGATGCACGGACCGTATCAATTCCACATTGTGGCATTAACCTATTTCCTGTTCGGGGTCTCGGATTTTACAGCCCGCATTCCCGCTGTGCTGTTCAGCATAGCAACCGTATGGATGGTATGGTATTGGAGGCGTTATCTTGGGAAATGGGGCATGATCGCCGCAGGTCTGTTGATGGTCATTTCGCCGTACATGTTGTATTACGGCAGGTACGTCCGCAACGAGTCGTTTGTTGGGTTTTCGGGAATCCTCTTGCTATATTCGATTCTTCGTTACATTGAAGTCGGCGAAAAGAAATATTTATACCTGGTCACCCTGGCGACCGTCCTGCATTTCACATCAAAAGAGACTGCGTTTATCTATACGGCTCAGGCGTTGTTGTTTCTGGGCGTTTATTTTATTGCACGAGTCATCCGCCAACCATGGGAAGAAAAATATGGTCTTTATCGAGCGTTTGTGATTGCGCTGGCTATTGCGCTCCTCCTAGCAAGCGTTGGCGCGGGGTTTGCGTTGAAGAATCGTAGTTCCGAAACTTTAACCGCAACAGAGACTGCCGCGCCAGCAAACCCAACCGGTGTGACATCCCCGCTGGCTGACTCAAGCGGTGATTTTTCAGTTTCCTCCATTCTGTTTGGACTAGCGGCAGTTGTTTTGACCGGCGCGCTTGTCATATTATACGTCGGGCACGGCTGGGAAAATTTACTGAAAGAACGTTCATTTGATCTGATAATCCTGCTCGGCACTTTTGTATTACCCATGCTGATCCCCTTCCCCATCAAATTTCTGGAGGGGCGGCTCAACGTCATCATCCCCACGGATGGGGCATCTGTAAATTCACTGGATCAGAGGTCGCTTGCGATCATCGCCGCGTTCGTTGTAGGATTCTTTATCGTTTCCATCGTGATTGGCTTGCTGTGGAATCGCGACTGGTGGAAATATGGGGCTTTGTATTGGGGTGTCTTCACCATCCTGTACACAACAGTCTTCACCAATGCGCCCGGTTTCTTCACTGGCTTGATCGGCTCACTCGGTTACTGGCTGGTGCAACAAGGCGTGGAGCGAGGCAGTCAGCCTGATCATTTTTATTGGCTGGTACAAATTCCGATGTATGAGTTTCTGCCTGCCATTGGCAGTTTAGTAGCCATCGGATTCGGCTTGAAGAAACTATTCGGACGGAAGCAAGCAGACCCGGGGGTAGAAGCGGAATCCAATCCCGAATCCAACGATTCGCTCTTTGGAGTTTTCTTCAGTCTGTTGGCATGGTGGTCAATATCCAGCATTGTGGCGCTTACACTCGCAGGTGAAAAAATGCCCTGGCTCACTTTGCATATGGCATGGCCCATGATTTTATTGGCGGGCTGGGTGATCGGGCAGATCATCGAATCGGTTTCAATTAAATTGACAGATGAAGGACCCTGGCGATCAGCGTTGTCGCTGCTTGTGTTGGTTGTGTTTGCCATCGCGGCATTCAACATGCTCCGATCCTTGTACGGAGCAGCACCGCCATTCCAGGGCACCGAACTCGCGCAGTTACAAGCCACATCTACATTTATTTTTCCGCTGCTCACCGCAATTGGATCGGCCTCATTGCTTGTCTATTTGATGCGCAACGACCTGTTGAGTCTCGGCATTATCTCTCTGTCGATATTGGGAATCATCACGACCGGCTCGAGCATTATCAATGGAGCGATGGTGCTCTCGGCACAATCCACTGCCGGGTTTGACCCATCCATGCTCACGTCGTATTGGGTGAAATTTGGTTTTGCTTTTGTGGCACTACTTGGAAGTATTGCGGGAACGATCTATCTTTCGCGCACGCCGCGTACAAGCCCGTTCGTTGGGCTTGCCGCGCTAACCATTTTTGGATTGTTAACCGTGCAAACCGCACGTACCTCCTTCCGCGCGAATTACATCAACTACAACGACGCGACGGAATATCTGGTATACGCACATGGCGCAGGTGGAATTAAAGAGGTGATGGCACAAGTGGAGGAAATTTCAGAACGGACCGCTGGCGGCCTCAATGCGATTGTTGCGTACGACGCAAGCGCGCCGGATACCGGCGTCTCGTGGCCCATGGTTTGGTACCTGCGAGATTACACGGCCTTGCGCTCCTTCGATTCGCCCACGCGTTCCCTGCGCGATGCCGTTGCCGTGATCGTTGACCAAAAGAATTTCGACAAGATCGAACCCGCGCTCGGCGATGGCTTTTATCGCTTCGATTACACACGCATGTGGTGGCCCAATCAGGATTATTTCAACCTCGATCAGGCAAGGGTGGTGAACGCGATCACAAACCCTGATATACGTGCTGGAATTTTCGATATCTGGTTCGACCGCGACTACACGCGTTATGCGCAGGCAATCGGAAGCACGACCATGACGCTAACGACTTGGAATCCCTCAGACCTGATGAGACTGTACGTCCGCAAGGACGTGGCATCACAGATTTGGAATTACGGAGTCGGGCCCTCGGAGGCGCCCCTCGCCTCGGACCCCTACGAAGCGGGTACGGTTATCCTGCCTGCAGACCAAATCTTCGGTAGTGACCGCTATCTCCCACTCGGACTCAACGCGCCGCGCTCCATCGCCGCAGGACTCGACGACGACATCTACGTTGCCGATTCGCGCAATCACCGCATCCTGCACATCGCATCGGACGGTAGTTTGTTGCGGGAATGGGGTTCATTTGCAGACCTCGCTTCGGGCGACGCGCCAAACGGCACATTCAACGAACCCTGGGGCGTTGCTGTCGGACCCGATGGCTCGGTCTATGTAACAGACACATGGAATCATCGCGTTCAAAAATTTACAGGAGATGGCAGGTCAGTCAAAGCGTGGGGGAAATTCGGTCAGCCCCTGCCCGAAGACCCAGCCTCGTCCGAATACTTCTGGGGTCCGCGCGGCATTGCCGTTGACTCAGAGGGGCGCGTCTTCGTCGCCGATACTGGAAACAAGCGGATCGTTGTCTTCGATTCGAATGGCAACTACCTCACCGAATTCGGCACAGGAGGTTTTGACCCGGGTCAGTTCGATGAGCCGGTCGCTGTGGCGGTTGCAAACGATGGGACAGTATACGTCACCGACACATGGAATCAACGCATTCAGTCTTTCATTCCAAGCGAAGGAACCGATGAAGTTTTCTACCTCCCCCTGACCCAATGGGATGTGAACGCGTGGTTCGGTCAATCGCTCGATAACAAGCCGTTCATCGCGGTCAGCAGAGATAACCGTGTATTTATCACCGACCCCGAAGGCTATCGCGTGATCGAATTCACTGCAAGCGGAGAGTTCGTCCGCACGTGGGGTGACTTTGGTGTAAATTCAGATGAAATCGGGCTTGCGTCGGGAATTGCTGTAGACCCGTTTGGAAACATCTGGGTAACGGATACAGGAAACAACCGGATATTGAAATATCGGATGCCGTAAAATTATTAACCTGCGCTCGCCGCCGACCTCGGCGGCGAGATGCTTTTAGCGCAAGTAAGTGACGTGGCGCGGGATGGCAAAGCGCCTCGAAGAGGTATCCGCTTACAGTTGAATTCGCGGGATAACACATCGTAGTAGAAGGGTATCCCGCCCCACGAAACTCATTCCTTCTTTGAGCTTCCCACCCACGAAAAGATTCCGCCGCCGAGCAAGGCAAGCGCGACAATTCCCATCACAACGGTCATGAGCGTGCTGTTTGTTTTCGGTGAAGCCGAAGAAACGATGCCCGGAGTTAATGTGGGTGTTGCCGGCAACACTGGTAATGTAGATTCAATAAAAATTGTCGGGGATGCCGTGGGCTCACCAGTCACAGTTTCAGCCGGGGTTACACTCACCGTCACCTGCTCTTTTTTGATCAACAACGTATCTCCCGGGTAAATATTATTATCCACAATCACATTCAAAGCCTTGATGTCATTTATCTTGACGTTGTACGCGATCGCGATCTGCCAGAGTGTTTGCCCCGCCTTCACTTCATGGATGACCTCCCCCGCTGCATTGAGCGTGACGGTCGCAACGGGAATGATCACTTCATTCACCAAAGGGACCGTTGACCCGCCACCCACAACAGGAGTGTACGCCTCGGGCGCTCCGCTTGTCGTAGGGCGCGCCGCGTCGATGACGTAATACACCCTTCCGCCGTTTACAGACACTCCGGCGCCGATCTCCGTCAGGTTTGGCGAAAGCATCGTGTTCAAGTGCGGCGCGTCGCCAGTCCATTGGTTCACCGCAGATTGGGCAGACATGCTCTCGCTGCCCCCAGTGATATTCTCGGAGCGGAATCCCCCCAGCGATAAGTCACCCGCAAGCGGATACCCCGCTGAAAGCAAACGATCCGTCACACTTGACCCGCCCGCGCCTGTGTGCGACATATTTCCAGTTGCCGCCATGAAGTCTGCATGGGATTGCGCGGTGTACATCAAGATCAAGCTAATGCTGTAAGCAGGGAGGCTGTTGGAGGCGCGCAATGCATTGACCGCGTTAATCAAGTCGTATGGGGATCCTGCCAAATTCGGCTGTCCATTTGACTCGGCGCGGGATATGGAGGGAAATGCCAACGCAATCAACATAACGAATGCGAACAGAGTAAATATAGTCTTGCGAGACACGAAATGATTATAACGCCATCGCCCCACTCACGCTCCTTCGGGGGCTGAGACCCCGAAGGAGCGACCGATGTTATTCTTTTGAACTCCTGCGAAAGTCGCTTTGCCACAGAGAAAATGAGTTTTCTCAAAGGTCTTTGCGAACTCTGTGGCTAAGCAACGGTTCACTTATGCAAGAGGTCTTTTAAGTAAATTGATTTCATTCAAAGTCAACTCGCGCCACCTACCCGATTCCAAATCGCCTAATTGAATCGGACCAATCGCCACACGGACGAGCCGCAGAGTGAATAAGCCAACTGCTGCGGTCATATGACGGATCTGTCGCTTCTTGCCTTCGCGCAGTTTGATCTCGATCCACGCGGTGGGGCCGTGGGGAGTCACGGGCTTGGGTCGAGGAGGCAGGCTGGGGTTAAGAATGAGGCGGACTTTTGCGGGTAGAGTCTGATGACCCTTGATTTGGATGCCATTTTCGAGTTGAGTCAATTTGTCATGAGTCGGATCGCCTTCGATCATCACCCAGTATGTTTTTTCGATATGATGTTTTGGATCGGTCAATTTTTTGATTAGCGCACCATCATCAGTAAGTAACAACAAGCCTTCACTGTCGCGATCCAGCCGCCCCGCCGCGTACACATCCGGCACGTTGATGAATTGCTTGAGTATGGGATGCCCCGTGCCTTCGTCGGTAAATTGCGAGAGCACGCCATAGGGTTTGTTGAACAGGATGGTTCGCATGGTGAGTATAATCATACCCGATGGGCGAAAAAACTTTTGAGATGCGGGTATGTGAAAGTTGCGGACTGCGCTACCCGCTCGTGGAGGGACATTCATACGGAACGCGTTGCCCGATTTGCATGGGAAATACACGCGTCGTTCTTAGCCGCGAGTTGATCGTTGAGCCAACGCGTCCCCTCACCGCTGACCTCACCCCCTCTCCCAATCGCGCTGAGCGGAGCGGCAGCGAAGTCGAAGCGGGGAGGGGGGCGTATTCTGTCTTGCTCGATAACATCCGTTCAGCGTGGAATGTGGGTTCGATTCTGCGAAGCGCAGACGGGTTCGGATTCTCACACGCGTATTTGTGCGGCATCACGCCCACGCCAGAAAACGACGCGGTGCGGAAGACTTCGCTCGGTGCGGAGGATTCAGTCTCGTGGTCGCATCACAGGGACGCGGTGAAGTTGGTTAAAGGATTAAAGGTTGAAGGCTGGAAGGTTTTCGCGCTGGAGGAAGTTACGCGCGCGGTTTCAATTACACGCGCTTCGACTACGTTCGCAAAAAACGTTCAGCGCGGAATATTAATTGTCGGCAATGAAGTGACAGGCGTTGACCCCGAATTACTCGACTTGTGCGAGCAAATATTTTGCATCCCAATGCACGGGGAGAAGAAATCGTTCAACGTAGCGGTCGCATTTGGGATCGCGGCGTATGAATTACAAAAATAAAATATCCAATTGTATGCAGAGGAATTCGTAGAGGAAAAAAGTCAGCTTTCCTTTGGCTTGTTTAACTTCGCGAGCTGCTCCCGAACCTCAACAAGTAAGCGCTGAATCCCCTCCCGCTCGCTGATCGCACTCTGTAGTGATTGTTCAAAGGCTGGCTTTTCTTCCTCCGAGAGATGACCCAGGAGACGCTCGTCGCGCGCGATCTGCACATTTTTCTGGGCTAGTTTTGTTTCAAGTCGTTGCTGATACCCGGTGTAGAATTCGAATTCCTTGAGGGGCGGAACTGTGGCTTGCGCGCCATACTTCATTAGTCTTTCGACGATAGGCAGGAAAGTATCCATGTCCACTGGTTTTTCGATAAAACGCGTAACACCGATGCTGAGCGCAAACGCCTTATCTTCCGGCGCCACGTATGTTGCGGAAAGAAAGACGACCGGGATCTGGCGCGTTTCGGAGTTGATCCGCAACCGATGGACCAGGCTGAAACCATCCATCCTGGGCATCAGAATATCTGCGATGATCAAGGCTGGATGTTCCTTCTGAATAAATTTCAATGCTTCCTCCCCATTCTGAGCTGTGACCACGCGATAGCCTTTAAATGTCAACGTCGCTTCCAGCAGGTTCAAGATATCCAGAATGTCATCCACCACAAGCACATAGCCTTTTTGAGCATCCATGGTCTAATTGTAATCCCATGCGGCGACTTTGATGATATTAATTTCATTCCTGTGTTATGATTCGCAACAACATCCAGCGAGAGGAGATTAACGATGGCGATCAAATTAACCCTTCCTGTAAATGGACCGATCACACAATTGTTCGGTGAGAATCCGCAAATTTACAAGAAATGGGGGTTCCCTGGTCACAACGGCATTGACTATGGAGTCCCGAACGGGACTCCGATCAAAGCCGCGGTGGGAGGAACAGTGGCGGCGGTTTCTTTTGAGAACGGCGGGTATGGCAATTACGTCAAGCTCAGTCACGTGGATGGAAGCAAGCCCTACTATACCTATTACGCACACCTCGCAAGCGCGGCAGTAACTGCGGGGCAAAAAGTTAAAGCAGGCACAGTCATTGGAAACAGCAATAATACCGGCGCGAGCACGGGTCCGCATTTGCATTTTGGCTTGAAGATTGATGGGGAAAACCCTCCCTACAAAGGCTATGTTGACCCCATGCCCTATTTCACTGCCGATGCAGGAACTGAAGAAGCCGCTTCCGGCGGCGCGGATTACGCGGATGCTGTGAAGTTAGCTGGTGTGGTGTTCGAGGTAATTCCAGATTCGCTCAACGTCCGCAATGGACCGGGCGTGGAATTTACTATCGTTGGTCAGTTGGCAAAAGGATCAAAGATCACATCCAAAAGACTGCACTCCAAAAGTGTGTGGATCGAATACGAACCCGGCAAGTGGTGCGCCCTCGCCTTCAACGGGATTGTCAATTTGCAAGTATCGAAGTAATCAGATAGACCCTAAGAGTTTTATAAGCCTTTTGAATCTTTCCAATTAAACCTAGCAATCCCGTCGCGTCGAGCGGAGGCTTTTGTGTTCGTTGAAAGCCGTAGACGAGACGCAGTCCTTTCAAGAAACCTGCGTTTGATCTGCGCTCCGCTCACCTCGTCCCGACACTTGCACCTGGCGCACACCTGCCCTGGTACGGCTTAAGCCGCACGGTGCCAGGGAGTACAGGTGTGTATTTCGGGAGCGCGAAGATTTATTGTTAGATTAATTTGTTAATCTGCAAAAAGGTGGTGAAGTCGAAAGAGGTTCTTATCCTATCCACCAGGCATGAAGGGATTCTTCTGCTTCTTTTCCTTTTTCAATTTACGTTTTTCCTTTAGGTTGTGCTTGGCTTTTTTCTTTTGTTCCTTATTACCTTTATCTTTACTGCCACTGCCAGCCATGACTGTCTCCTTTCGGTGGGGTTACTTTGCACTAGTGGGGATTTTACTCCTCATTTTGTTTTCCGTTTCATGAATACTCTTATTTCCCCTTCCCCTCGCGGAGCATCCTGTAAGGGCAAATCCGCACTATGGATTTGGGGGTAGACGGGCGCCGCGCTGACTGCCCAAGGGGCGTGTCGAAGCGAAGGGGGTCACATAAACACCTCCGCCAGCAAACGCTCAAACAACCCCTCCACCTGCCGCTTTGACTCCCCCATCCTCCCCCGCAGGGACTCGATGTCTCGGTGAACTCGACACGCCGCCCGCGTCACCACGCCCGCAAACTCTTCTTGCAGGCTCAGCGGAGGGGCAGGCGTAATCAAGCGCTTGAATATTTCCATGCTTTATTTGCTACATGGTACTGCGTGACGCTCTAAAGCAGTATAATACCATCTGTCAGCGACATGCGGCTGGCAAGGAGATCGAAATGTTACAACAAATTACTATTCAAACGCCAAACGCCAAACGGCTTAAACCACTGATCCGCTCGGTGATTGAAAACGCGGTGTATGACGTGGAACAAGGCGTAAAAAAAACACGCGCCAAACTGGAAGCCTTCGAGAAGCAATTCAACATGAGCACCGCCGAATTTGAACGCCGTTTTAAGCCTGGCGATTTGGAAGAAACGCTCGACTTCATCGAATGGGAAGGCGAGATCAAAACCCTGCGCCTGCTCGAAGAAAAACTCAATGCCTTCAAGGAAGCCAAAGTCAAATGATCGAAGAGTACTTCGAAAGCGTCAAAACCTTCCTGCAAAACATCGCCCTTTCTCAACCGCCTGAAGTTGACTATGACTACCGCGACAGAGAGACGGGTTTCATCAAGGGGGTCTTGGTTTTTAAAAACGGTTCACGTTTACATTTCCGTGAATTTGTGCAGGTAAAACAAAACCAGCCTGTTCATCGTTATATGTATGCTTTCCAATATATGGATGCCGATGAAATGCTGATTTTCCGCTACGACGATACAAAACACTTCCCGCATTTATCAACCGCGCCGCATCACAAACACATTGGGCAAAACGAAGTTGTTGCGGCAAACGCTCCAGATTTGGAATCGGTGTTGAAAGAAATCAAAGCGTTCATTGAACCTTAAACCCGAATCTCTCACTCAACAACGATTCGAACAACGCCACCACGCCCGCAAACTCTTCTTGCAGGTTCAGCGGTGAAACAGCACGAAATTCATTTCTTCTTAGATACATCTTCCAATGCATTCATGACGGCGAGTATAACGCCATTCACATTTTTCATCACATCATTATTCCAAAAACGAATCACTTTGTAGCCAAGCGACTCTAAATACTTTGTGCGCTCCTCATCATACTCTTCCTGTTCCAAATGTTGACTGCCGTCGAGTTCAATGATGAGCTTGGCTTTGGGCGAACAGAAATCGGGAATGTAGTTGCCAACGGCGTGCTGCCTCCGAAAAGTGACTCCCAATTGGTCGTTTCTGATTCGCGACCAGAGTTTGCGCTCTGCGGGAGTTGATGCTTTGCGAAGTTCGATGGCTTGGTGTTTGGTTTTAGGATTGCTTCTTTGAGAGCGTGGCACATTTGCCCCCTTCTAGCTTCCCCCATTTGCATCCCGCAAAAAGCAGCGGGACGAAAATGGGGGAAGGACAATTTCAACTTGGGCATTAATCAATATATTCATTCCGACTTCATGTTCACCTTCCCCAAATTCGGCGCTTGCCCGCATTTGGGGAAGGACGGGATGGGGCAATTACCCAAAACTCTCACTCAACAACGATTCGAACAACGCCTCGACGCTTCGACACTGCTTCGCCAGTCAGCGCAACGCCTGCCTCTTACTTTCCCCCACCCTCCCCCGCAGCGCGTTGACCTTCGCCAGCAGGCACCCCTTCCCATTTGTACCTTTCCAAATTAATCGAGCAATAAACGCTTGTGGAAAACGCCCGAGCCTGACCACGGAGTCACTGCGTCACGGAGTTTTTAAAAGATTTTCTCAGTGTCTCCGTGTCTTAGTGGTTTAAAACGGGTTGACCGGATTGCTCGATTTAATTCTTAATCTGCAATTGGGAAGGGGATGGGGGAAAGGTTCTTCATAGTTTTCCCTTAAACGCCCTATCAAACACGGACTGTAGAAACATTTCCAATTCCTTCAGATTTGAGTTTCGACAAAACTTAGGTGTGATGAGTGTCGCGCATCGTTCATTGTCTTGTGTATTATGAGTCAAGCATACAACCAAATCCACGCTCACGCAAGGTTATTTCATCGTGGCATTACAACGCAGATAACCACGAGAATCAAAGTGATATAATTCGCTTCATTCAATAAGAAACGAATCAAACTGAAGCTCGTACACTGAAAATGCAATAACGATCGGATGGTTCCTCATGAACATCGGCAGATATGAAGTGATACAAGAGTTAGGTCAGGGCGGCATGGCAATCGTCTACCTGGCGCGCGATCCCTCCATCAAACGGCAGGTGGCGGTGAAGGTGTTGCCGCGCCAGTTCACGTTCGACCCGCAATTCAAGGCGCGCTTCCAGCGCGAAGCCGAAGTGATAGCCACGCTCGAACACGCCTCCATTGTGCCCGTGTATGATTTCGGCGAACAGGATGACCAGCCCTTCATCGTCATGCGCTATATGTCTGGCGGGACTCTTGCCGATCTGTTGGGCAAGGGCGCGCTTCCCATCCCTGAGATCGCGGCGCTCTTTCAACGTATCGGCTCCGCTGTGGACTATGCTCACAGCCTCGGTGTGATCCATCGCGATATCAAGCCGGGGAATATTCTGTTCGACTCGCAGGGCGTCGCCTGTCTGTCCGATTTTGGCATTGCTAAAATTGCAGAAGCCAACGCGGCGTTTACCGGCACAGGCGGCATTGTCGGCACCGCTGCGTATATGAGCCCCGAACAGGCGCTGGGCGAGAAAAACCTCGATGGACGTTGCGATATTTATTCGCTCGGCGTTGTGCTCTTCGAGGCGCTCAGCGGAGAGCTCCCCTTCAAGGCGGATACGCCCATGGGTGTCGCGGTTGCCCATATCAACGAACCAGTTCCCAGTCTGCTCGAACGTCAGCCCAATTTGCCTCGGTCATTTGAGGCCGTCATCCGCAAAGCGCTCGATAAGGATCCCGCCAGACGATTCCAGTCTGCCGGTGAACTCGCGCAAGCGATCCATGACAAGGGAACGAGAGCAGCGGATGGGACGGTTCCTAAGCAATCTGCAGGCACGATGATCGAATCTCCCCTCGGAACGATGGTCGAATCGCAAAGTTACTCGCCTCCCTCCCAGCCGCCGGTTGGTTCGACCAAACCTGAAGTCGCCTTACCTGTAGCCCCTCCGTCTGCCGGAAGGAAGAGGGCGTTTCCAAAGCTGATCGGTCTTGGAGGAGGAATCCTTGCCCTCTGCCTGTGCATCGGCGTCATCGGCGGATTCGCCTCCGGGCTCATTCCAAATCCGTTCGCCAGCGCCGCTACGGAAATTTCTGCGTCCTCCCCTTCTGAAACTCCAGCCTTGCCGAGTACAACTGAAGGACCTGCACCAACTCAATTTATTCCAGTTGGTTTGAGCACCACTTATATTGAATATATCCTCGATGCTTCCGGCAGTATGTTGCAAACTTTGCAAGGCAAGACGCGCCTGCAGATTGCGCAGGAAGTTTTAACTTCGCGCTTAACAGCACTGCCACCCAATGCGCAAGTGGGTCTGAGAGTCTATGGTCATCGCGTACCGTATCAGGGAAGGGAAGCCGAAAGTTGCGAGGATATCGAACTCATCGTGCCAATACAAGCAAACGGCGCGCAGGCGATCATTGACTGGCTGCCGGGTATGCAGGCATTGGGCATGACTCCCATGTCTGCATCCATTCAGCAAGCCGCCAACGACTTCACCTTTGAGCCCGGGCGAAGAAATTTCATTGTGCTCATCAGCGACGGGGAGGAAACCTGCGGCGAAGAGCCAGCCACAGTCGTGGAATTCCTGAAAGAGATCGGTGTTGATTTCGCCATTCACGTCATCGGCTTGGATGTGGATGCACAGACCGCCGCGCAACTCAAGCGGATTTCAGACGCGGCTGGCGGCGTCTACTTTGACGCGAAGAGTGAAGAAGACTTGAATGCCGCCCTAGGCAACATCAACGAGACGATACTCCCGGGTGACGTGCCACCCACCCCGTTAGTATTACCCAGCGCAGCGCCCATCGTGGCTAATGCCGAGATCGCCTCCGAAGGGGTTGTGGATGCTTCCTCGATTTACGACTCTACCTTCCCCGCCGCTCTCGTCCTCGATGGTGATCTCAGCACTTCCTGGTTTTCTGCCGGTCCTGATGCAGATGGCACATCCACTTTCGTTTGGACGGGCGTTCAGGAAGATTTGATTGCTTCCATCGAATTAATCTCAAACCGTGAAAATCAGGTGGTTGATTTCCGCACGGGGTACGGTTTTGGAAGCGTGACCGTTCAGGTGTTCAATGCGGAAGATATTCTGGTATTCGAAGAGACCGTCAACCTCGACGGGACTCCCGACCCGGATGTTCGCGTGGAACCCAATGTGGTTGGGCAATGGATCTGGCTTGTCTTTACCGGCAGTGAAGCCCTCGATTGCGGCGGCTTTGCCGAGTTGCTGGTCGGCGTGGTGAGATAAGTTTTCGAAATTCCTCTTCACAGAACAAACTGCACGCCGCGGCAGACCTGTAGTTACGGGCTGCCTATCTCGCAGGGTCAATAAACAAAGGCAAATCCCTTATATATCTCTCGGAAAATTCGATAATAACCACATCAGGTTTTTGCTCGTCCACCCACGAAAGATTCCATAACCCGCCTCCGATGTAATTCTGAATGTAAAAGCCATTGTGAAAATGCTCGCCCAGGAGCGGTATTACCCTGAAGAAGAACGAATCGTAATAAAGAATTAGCTTCGGCAAACTAACATCGGAGTTGTATGAAAACATGAGTCTTCGACCACCAACATTAATATTCTTATAAGTCGTTCGCAAGTCGAACCGTGGTACGAATTGGATTTTGGATTCGGGCAGCCAGGTTGCGCCAATAACAGCGGAGAGGTCGAGCGGTTCGGGAGATCGAACAATCACTTCAAAATCAGAATCTGGGCGAGCAACAAGATTCGGATAGTTCTTGTTCAACTCACCCAGGATTGCGGAATATGCGATATACGCGCCATAATCATTCCAATGGGTATCCGTGGCATAATATATCTCGTGATCTGCTCTGGCGGTTGTGAGCGCGGGCCGCAAGTCAATCAATTGGTTTTGTGCGTTTGCGTGAAGGTAGGATATTAACTGATCCAGCCTGGATTCACTGCCAATGACGGGTATTTGCTCAGGCACGCGATCTGGATAAATAGTGTTTTTGCCGGGTGCAATTATTACAAGCAATGTAATTCCCTCTGCGGCATAACGCGCGGAAAGAGAATCAAGATGCTGCTGAAAATTAGCCAATTCCTCATCGGCGAACAGGTCCATTTTCTGGTAATCATCCGTTTCTCCTTCCGCCGTATAAATCAACCAGTTATCTTCACCCACAAGCACCTTACGGAAGACTCGGTCTCCAATTGCAAGGCGCAGATTTGAGGTCCAGGTGATGAGGCGTGAGCGAGGATAAAATGTCTCTTCAATCGCATTCGGATTAAGTTCAAAAGTCCGTAACGGGACCAGCAAGACCCCAATAAAAACGATGATGACAATAAACGGGTAACGATCTCTCATCCTAAAAACTCCCGTAAATTCCTGGAAGAAATTTACTACTTGTCATAAACCCTATTCCAAGTATGAACAACCCAAATAGAAGAATGTCACCCGCCACTGTCAATGGAACGGATTTATCCAGCCGCTTCTGTATAACTGGCCCAAGAGGCAGGGACAGGAAGATACCGGCAACCATAGCCAGCACGAACGACGGATCAATGAACGGAAGCGGGCTGGTATCGGCAAATGCCAAATGGATTTGACCCTGGGCATTCCCAATTAAGAGATTAAGGAATTGAAAAACATACTCAAGACTCGGCGCGCGAAATACCAACCAGGTAAGCAGGAGCGCGACCAGGGCATAAAAATGTCGGATGGGCTGAATCATTTTTTGTAACCAGCGGTTGAGAAACAAACCCTCGAGAACGATGAAGAATCCATGGAGCAAGCCCCAGACAATCAAGTTGACAGCGACTCCATGCCATAACCCCGTTAATAGAAAGACTACCAGGATATTGAACGACTGACCGATTACAGGTATCCTTCGCCGCTCAAGGGGGTAAAAAACATAATCACGGAACCATGTTGAAAGCGATATATGCCATCGCCGCCAAAAATCGGTAATGCTTTGAGCAACATACGGATAATTAAAATTCTCAATAAATCGCAAGCCCATCATCGAGGCGAGCCCGACCGCCATATCGGTGTATCCTGAAAAATCAAAATAGATTTGCAAGGCATAAGCAACCAATCCAAGCCAGCCAAATAATGGCGTTAAAGCCTCAACCGGCAAGCTGAAGACTGCATCAACCACATTGGCAAGGACATCGGCGATCAGGATTTTTTTTGCGAAACCGGCAAGAAAACGGCGAACACCAACCGCCATTTCGTGCGAATTAAGCACAGGCGCCGATAATTGCCCGACAACGGAGCTGAAACGAACAATCGGACCAACTAATATTTTCGGGAACAACAAGACGTAAAACGCAAAAGCGACAAAATTCTTCTCAGACGTGATTGTCCCTTTTTGTACATCGAATAAATAAGAGATGAGTTGAAAACATATATAAGACAACCCGAGCGGAAAAGTAATTGAGTTTAACCCATCGGTAAGGAGTTGTGGAAAGTGTACCTCGGACCCTAGAAATAGATTCATGCCATGCGTGATGAATAACTTAAAGAATACCAACGTTCCCAAATTTACAAATAACCCAAATGAAAGTAACCACTTTTTTAAAGGGCTGGAACTCACAAACAATGCCACCCAATAATTTATCAAAATTAAAGCACATAGCAAAATGAGGTTACTTAAATCTCCCCAGGCATAAAATACGATACTGGCTGAAATCCCAATCACCGGTCGCCAGCGCGGTTGGGCAAAAACATAAACGATAAGGAAAAAGGGCAGAAACAGGAATAAGAATAAGGCTGTGTTGAAGTTCATAATGATGTCGCTCTTGAAATTATAATTGATTAGTTCACGGCATGGGCAACCCAAGCCTTTCTCGTAAAAGTAATGCAGGATGTTTCGCAACTACACCTGCGCCATGCAAAATCTGCATCCTGCACGCCGCCCCTGTTGACGCGATAGACCAATCTCCGATCTCCAATCTCTGCTCTCTAATCTTCGGAAACAACTTCAACTCCCCTATCCTCATCGAAAGATCATAATGCTCGGCTTCGTAACCGAACGTCCCTGCCATGCCGCAACAACCCGCGTCGATCAACTCCACATCGTATCCGCACGCACGCAATAACTCAACGCTGGCATTTGACCCGCTTGCGATTCCATCAGATGCAAGTCCCTCTGCGCGCTGGTGGCAATGCGGATGAAATTTTATTTTTTGTTTATTCTTTTCGACAGTAGTATGGTTTTCTAAAGTGCCTGCACGAAGAGCATAGAATTCTTCTGACCGCAACAGGAACTCATCCAATAGCCACGTTTTTCCTGCGCGCTGATTAATCTCCCCTGCGCGTTCGGGAAGCAAGTCAACATAATCATTTTTCAGCAGATAGATTTCCGGAGGCTCCACGCCGACGACCACCGCCTCTCGCGTCGGGTCAACTTGATTCAACGCATCGAGCGCTTTCCTTGCGTGACGGCGCGCCGCGTCCACAAATCCCTTTGAGAGTAATGATGCCCCGGCGCCAATGACAGGCAAAACATGCACGGCATATCCGCATCTGGATAACACATCGAACGCGGCTTGTTCCACCTGCGGCTCGATATATCTCGAAAACGCATCGGGCAGGAAAATTATCTTCCTCTCCGAAGCGGACTGTGGCTTATCTTCCCCGATGGGGACCGTGGCTGCATTTTGGGCTCGCTTATCAGCAAACTTGGGAAAAGGGCGTTGAACGGCGAGACCTAATAGGTTTGCGATCACAGTCTTGAACAACGGCTCACTTATCATCGCATTGGCAAGCGGCGCAACTGGCGCAAGCAAATCCGCAACGACATGAAAATATCCAAAGAGATAATCCCGCAAAGATCGGCGATGAGTCTTGTAATATTGATTCTCAAATTCATATTTCAGCTTTGCCATATCCACGCCACTCGGACATTCTGCCTTGCATCCCTTGCACGCGAGACAAAGATCTAATGCTGCATACGTGGCATCTACGATTCTCGATTCCTGATTCCCCATGCCGGTCTTTATCATTACCCTCAGCAAATTCGCCCTGCCGCGCGTGGAATGCATCTCCTCCCGTGTCGCTTGATACGATGGGCACATCACGCCAGTGTCTTTTCTGCACAAACCTTGTCCATTACAATGTTCAACTGCCACCGCAAAACCGCCGCTGCGCTCGAACGAAAGACTGGATTTCCACTCGCGGGTTTGATACTCAACGCCGTAACGCAAATTCACATCCATCTTTTGCGGGTCAATGATCTTACCAGGGTTCAACAAATGATACGGGTCTGCCGCGTCCTTCAACATGCGCATCGCATCCATCACCTCAGAGCCATACGCCTGCGCAAGATGTTCGGAGCGCGCCAGTCCGTCGCCGTGTTCACTGCTCATGGCGCCGCCTAGACTCAAGGTCAACGCGAGAACCGCTTCACTGATCCCGCGTAAAGCTGTCACCCTGTGTACAGTCTTCAAATCCAATATTGGGCGAATGTGCAAACATCCTGCAGAAGCGTGCGCATATATCCCGCCTTCAGTTCCGTGTGTTGACAAGATCTTTTCGATCTCTCGCACAAACTCGCCAAGCTTATCCACAGGGATGGCGCAATCTTCAATGAAAGCGATTGGTCTCGCAGACTGCGGACGCGAATCCAAAATCCCCAGTCCGGCTTTGCGGATGTTCCAAACGCGCGCCTGATCTTCTCCGGATTCTGCCAGCGTCAGGATTTCGCCAGTCTTACGCGCCGCTTCTTTCAACGCCGACGGTTGATCCCCGCTAAACTCAACGACCAGCAGCGCGGCTGGGTCACCGGCCACCCATCCCATCTGAAGCGCATACGCTGGCACACCACGAGCCAGCTGAATCATCATCTGTGGGATCAACTCCACCGCGGACGGATGATGAGTCAACAAACGCGGTACGTCGTCACAAGCTTCCGCAATACTTCGATAAGCAAGCACGGCAAGGACCGTGTGGTTAGGCTTCGGAACAAGATTAACTTTCGCACGGCGAATGACGGCTAGCGTCCCTTCACTCCCTGCCAATAGAGATGCAAGATTTAATCGCGATGGCTCAATGGGGGGATATTGCCCATCCCATTGTGATGGTTTGGTCGGCGACCACGGCAGGAGATAATTCAAACGATAACCAGCCGAGTTACGCCACGTGTGGGGCCAGTTTTTTGCAATGACATCCACGTACTTTTCGCGGATCTCCAGAACAACTGAATAAAAGTTACTGATTAGCAGATTATCAAGTGTGCTTCTCTCGCCAAGCGCCCCCATACTGCCATCCGCCATAATCACATCCGCTGACACCAAATGATCAGCAGACATACCATATAAAATGGAGTGGGCACCCGTTGCATTATTTGCAATAACTCCTCCCATTGTGGCGCGATCAGCAGAAGCAGGGTCGGGACCAAACATCAAGCCATGCTTCGCCGCGGCTTTGTTCAAATCAGAAAGCACAACCCCGGGTTCGACAACTGCGTAATGCTCGTCGGCATTGATTTCAACGATGTGGTCGAGCCAGCGCGAGCAATCAAGAATTAACGCATTGCCAATCGCCTGCCCCGCAAGGGACGTCCCTGCCCCGCGCGGCAATATTGGAATTTTATACTTTGCCGCCAACTCAACCGCCGTGTGCAATTCCTCCTGCGTTCTTGGAATCACCACCCCCATCGGCTCGATCTGATAGATGCTTGCGTCGGTGCTGTAAAGAACGCGCGAAGCCAGATCCGTGCGGATATCGCCTGTAAAACGTTTATGTAGTTCGTAGAGAAATTCGCGAGGGAGAGCCATGCGCTGATTTTACCGCTTGACTCATTATTCACTAAACCATTACTTCGAGTTTAGATACGCGTGTCAAATATGCGTGCGGTACTATGTAATGGAAAACTCTGAGTTCGTTGTGAACCCGGAGTTTTGGTCACTTTGCCTTACCTTGATTTGCCACCACCGCGGCTTTTTTCGCGGCTTCTGCAGGGTCGCCAAGATAGTAATTTTTGATCGGCTTTAGGTCCTTATCCAATTCATAGACAAGTGGCAGACCCGTTGGGATATTCAGTTCGGTAATGTCGGCATCTGAAATATGATCGAGATACTTCACCATCGCACGAATGCTGTTGCCATGCGCTGAAATGACGACGCGCTTGCCCGATTTGATCATGGGGCTTAGGGTCGAATGCCAGTATGGGAGCACGCGACCCAGCGTGAGTTTAAGCGACTCGGTGGCTGGCAATTGTTCGGGAGTCAATGAGGCGTAGCGCGCATCAAATTTAGGATGCCGATCATCTGTCAATTCCAAAGCCGGGGGTGCCACATCGTAACTGCGTCGCCAAATTTTTACCTGCCCTTCTCCATACTTTTCAGCCATTTCAGATTTATTCAATCCCTGCAATGCACCGTAATGGCGTTCGTTGAGTTGCCATGCATTTGTGACAGGTATCCATTCGAGATTCATTTCCTGCAAGATCGTCCAAAGAGTCTGAACCGCGCGCCGCAACACGGATGTGAACGCGACGTCGAAAACATACTCACCCTCTCCCAACATCCTCCCCGCCGCGTGCGCCTCAGACCTGCCCTGCTCAGTGAGTCCAATGTCGGTCCAGCCTGTGAACCGGTTTTCGAGATTCCACACGCTTTGCCCATGACGAACTAATACAAGCTTGTACATCGCATTTCTCCGGGAGATATGAGCGAATTATACAGCCTCATAGTAAAATCATGTCATGTCCAAAGATGATGTCACCCCAATCCGCCAGCAGTATCTCGAGATCAAGCGCGAAAATCCCAACGCCATTCTTTTCTTCCGCCTCGGCGATTTTTACGAAACCTTCGACGAAGACGCGGAGATCACCGCGCGTGAACTCGACATCGTCCTCACTTCAAGACCCATCGGTAATGGCGTGCGCGTTCCCCTGGCTGGCATTCCATATCATGCCGTTGAAAATTATCTGGCGCGGCTGATCGAAAAGGGCTATCACGTTGCCATTTGCGAACAGGTTGGTGAAGCACCCGTCAAAGGACTCTTCCCCAGAAAAGTTGTACGAGTCGTCACACCCGGGACTGTGACTGAACCAGGACTTCTGCCCGGGGATGCGAACAACTACCTTGCCTCGGTCATTCTGGATGAGAAGTCTGCTTCTGTTTCCTATGCAGACGTCACCACTGGAGAGTTTGCCGTTACCGAACTCCCGTTCGAAGGCTTGCGCGCCGAACTGACGCGTTTACATCCCGCCGAAATTTTGTATCCAGACAACCAAACATTACCTGATGAAATCATCGGACATTTAACCTCATTGCCCTCCTGGAAATTTGAACCCGGCAAATGCAATGAGACCTTGCTCGCCCATTTCAATTCATCAACCCTGGATGGTTTCGGCCTTAAGAACAACAGTTTTTCGGTGAGAACTGCGGGCGTAATTGTTCAATATCTCAAGGAGACTCGACCCGACGCGTTGAATTTACTCACATCATTACGAACATACAGCCTTTCCGAGTTTATGACCCTCGACGCGCCCACCCGAAGAAACCTAGAGTTGGACGAAACCCTGCGCGGTGAGCGCAAAGGTTCGCTCCTTGGAACCTTGGATTACACCATCACGCCAATGGGCAGGAGGCTCATCCATCAATGGGTAAGCCAGCCGCTTTTGGATGCAACGAAGATCAAACAAAGACAGGAAGGTGTGCAATATTTCTTCAACAACGGCATGATACGTGCAGAGTTGCGCGATGCCTTGAAGCCTTTGGCGGACCTTGAGCGACTGGTCAACCGCGTGATTGCAGGGCAGGCACAACCGCGTGATTTGGTCGCGATGAGAGGGACGTTAGGTCAATTGCCAAAGGTGAAGGAAGTAATCAGGGACCAGTTAGCGGTAATTGGCAATCAGTGGTCGGTTTGTGAGGAGCAGTATTCGGTTTTACAAAAAGCTATTGATGACGACCCACCTGCTACATTGCAAAATACGGGTGTGATTCGTGCAGGATATTCCCAGGAATTGGATTCTGTCATTGAAGCATCCAAGCACGCGCGTGATTGGATTGCCAATTTAGAGGGCGTTGAACGAGAGAGGACTGGCATCAAGACCTTGAAAGTTGGCTATAACAAGATTTTTGGCTATTATATCGAAATCTCGCGCGGCGCGGCGGAGAGGGCGCCCGAGTCGTACATCCGCAAGCAGACGCTGGTCAACGCTGAGCGTTTCATCACACCGGAATTGAAAGAGTATGAAACACTCGTATTGAACGCAGAAGAACGGATCAAGGAAATCGAAACGCGGCTGTTCCGCGAAGTAGGCATTGAATTGGCAAAAGCCGCGCACAAGCTGCTTTCCACTGCGAGAGCGATAGCGGAACTGGATGTCCTGTCTGCTTTGGGGGAGGTGGCGGCACTCGGAGGCTATACCAAGCCCCAGGTCCATGAAGGAAGCGAGTTGGAAATTAATGATGGGAGGCATCCGGTTGTCGAGCATTTATTAAAGAGCGATCGTTACGTCCCCAATGATGTCATTTTTGAAAAAGGCGAAGTGGTACGCGTCATCACAGGACCGAACATGTCGGGCAAATCTACCTATTTGCGGCAGGCTGCGTTGATCGTGTTGATGGCTCAGATGGGTTCGTTTGTGCCAGCCGCTTCAGCAAAGATTGGTCTCGTGGATCGCATTTTTACGCGTATCGGCGCGCAGGATGAAATCCACGCAGGGCAATCCACATTCATGGTGGAGATGGTGGAAGCCGCGAATATCTTGCATCATGCAACATCTCGTTCACTGTTGATCCTGGACGAGATCGGGCGCGGCACTTCAACGTATGATGGTCTTTCGATTGCATGGGGGATGATCGAGTATATTCACAATCATCCACAACTGCGCGCGAAAACATTATTTGCAACCCATTATCACGAATTGACTCAACTTGCGGATTTATTGCCCGGTGTAAGAAACTACAATGTGGCTGTGAGCGAAGCGGATAATAAGGTTGTCTTCCTGCACAAAATCATCCCCGGCGGCGCAGATCGTTCGTATGGAATCCACGTTGCGCAACTGGCTGGCTTGCCGGCGCCTGTCATCCAACGCGCAAATGAAATCATGGCTGAATTAGAAAAGTCATCTGGTCGTGCCGTGAAAATTGACCCGCATGCCGCACAACAAGCTGCGCTGTTCCCTGAGACTAGTCCATTACTGGACGAGTTGAAGGAGATTGACGTGAACTCGCTCTCCCCCATTGAAGCGTTGAACAAGTTGTTCGAGTGGCAGAAGAAGTTTACGAAAGGGTAATCATATGTACAAGCTGAGTGTTGAAGAGGAGAAAGATTCAGCCAACAGCAGAGTTGTTCGTATGAGCTAACAACAGGAGCAGCTACCTGTCTTGATTTCTCGAAGCGCTGCCGTTGGCAACGCAAAACAGAACAGAAATTATGATAAGCATAAAAAACCCTTCATTTTCAAAAATCAGGCTCCAACTAACATTCGCCATGAGCGTATAAACCATCAAGAATACAGGAAACAACCCAATTATATCTTTGGCTTTAGCAGCATATCGAACGGAACGCGCCCATGCACCGAAGTAAAACAACAAGAACAAAGCCAACCCGAAATAACCAGTGTTCATCAATATGTCAATAAATCCATTATCCGCGATGACAATTTGGTCAGGGTAGCCTGCCGCCAATCCCATTGCTACTCGATAAGAACCAACATACCAAAATGCGTTGAAACCATACCCTAAAACTGGTCTCCTGCTAAAATAGGTTTCAAAAAGAATGGACCACATTGGAAGTCGCCCGGTTAATGTCGGGCTTCGATTGAAGAATTTGAAAAAAAGATCCAGATTGTCATATAAAACGATGAGCGCAACAATCACAATAATGCCGAAAATCACATAGTTGGAACTGCGCAATCTTTCCCTGTACTTCAACAGGAGAAGAGTGAGAATAATCACTACGTGTAGGAAAACAGTGGTTATATAAGCAGCAACACTGTCCGTCTGATAAACAAAAAACAGGGAAAACAAATACAGAGGTATCCAGGGAAGAGCAAGTTTCCTTTTTAGACCGAATGAATAAACTATATTGATTAAGAATAGAGTATTTGTGAACGCGGCAACAAAACCCATATGGTTTTTATGCCAATACAATCCCTTCCAAGCTCCATGGATAGTATAATAATTCATTACCCCAAGGTCAGGGATTAATAGGATAAACAGAGAACTCACAACTAAAATGTACACACCAAAGACCGACAAATATCTCACGAGTTCATCCATGGTATATCGCAATCCGATATATCCGCCGGTAATTATCGTGAAGAGAAGGATCAGCCATCTGGATAAGGAAATTTCCCAGGACACAGACCAAAAAATTGAAAAGCCGGCATAAGCCGCGAAAGGAAGGATTATCCAGTTTTTCCCAAGGTTCGCAACAAAAACAGACAGGAGGCCGTGCCTTTTGAGGATCCAAACAATCACTATGGCTACGATCAACCAGATCGCGGTTTCAATAAGTACGACTTCGGGAATAAGCCATATATAGTGGATAAACGCCGAGAAGTTGGATAAGAAAAATGTAATGAACAACAACAGCAAGTCCGAAATCTGCTGATATTTATTTTGCAACATGGTATCGGCTCCATAAGTATCAATATTGAAAGATAAAAAGAAATCATCTTTAGAGCGAACAAAAAATAAGAGCCAAATGAGGTCGGCAAAGATGAAGGCTGTAGCTAAAATCCAGCCGCCGATTTTTCGATTGGCATGCTTGAATATTTAGAACGCTCCCTTACCGAAAATCACGACCCACACCGTCCGAACCAGAATTTGAATATCCAGCCAAATGGAATAATTTTGAATATAATATAAATCATCCTCCGTGTGCAGGTGCATGGGCTTATCGCTTCGACCGCTCACCTGCCACCAGCCGGTCAAGCCAGGCGGAATGGCAAAACGTTTTCTTTGCCAGGGCTGATATTTTTCGACCAGATATGGCATTTCGGGACGCGGACCAACAAGACTCATAGTCCCTGCGAGGACGTTGAAAAGTTGAGGGAGTTCGTCCAAGCTAAGGCGGCGGAGCAGGCGCCCCACTCTCGTGACACGGGGGTCATCCTTCGTTTTGTGGATCAGATTCCCCTGGGCGTCCCGCTTCTCCACCTGACCTTGTAACTGCTCCGCGTTCCTGACCATGGTTCTGAATTTGAGCATTTCAAACAAACGCCCGTTCTCCCCCACCCTTTTTTGTCGGAAAAGAACCGGCGCGCCACTTTCGAGAAAAACCAACAGGGCCGACAATGCCAGTAGAGGCAGGGCAAGTGTCAGGGCGAAAAGACCGACGAAGAGATCAAAAGCACGTTTGATCATACGCTGATAATCGTCAATCGCGGAGGCGCGCAAGTCCAGCATCGGTATCCCGGCGAAGTCTTCGATGTCGGTCCGATACAACGCCAGGTCGAAAAAACCGAGCGCGATCCACACCCCAACAGGCAAGTCCTCCAGATTTAGAACGATCTCCGACATTTCACGATATTCTGAATACGGAAGCGCGATCACAACGTCGGTTATCTGGCGTTCGCGGACGAGTGTCTTTAATTCTTCAACTTTTCCCAGGGACGGGACCCCGCCCTTGCCGCCGTATCCATCATCCACAAAACCGACGAGGGTCAGGTTCTCCAAGTGCGAATCCCGAATTTGCCTCCCTACATTTTGCCCAAGCGGACCGACTCCAACCACAAGCAATTGCCTCGATGTTGTCGAAGATTCTGGGCGGGTGCGAAAATAGACTCTTGCCAGCACGCGCCAGAGCAGACAAGCTAGAAACGCGCTGATCACAAACACAACGAACAAGGCGCGCGAAACATCACGGAATGAAAGATACAAAACCCCTGCGGTTGAAATCGAGGCGATGAGAGTGGAAAGGGACAACGCCGCGAGTTCGTCCGCCGCGCGCAGGAATTTTCTTCCATCGTAAATTGACAGGGACGCAAATACCACGACCCAGATCAAAGGAAATAAAACGTACAATTGATTTGGAGCGATCAAGGACGATTCTACATCCTTGACAAACGCCAGAACATTCAAGGCAGGGCGGATCGCCGCGGAGAACCACAAACATAAGATTACGCTGATCCCATCCAGGAACATCGAAAATACCGCGAAGTTTACCGAGAAACGCCTAAGCATTTTCCAATCAGCCTTTCATAAATCGCAAGAGATCGGCAATCGCCAACACAACAAAGCGCGGATTGTGATATAGGTATCGCTTCCATAATCGGCGCGGTTCGGTTATCAATCGAAACAGCCATTCCAAGCCAATCTTCTGCATCCAGGATGGGGATTGCAATTTCTTCCCAGCATGAAAGTCAAATGCCGCGCCCACACCGATCATCACAGCATTCACTTTGCCGCGATGCTCAGCCATCCAGATTTCCTGCTTCGGACATCCCAATCCGACAAACAATATCCGTGTACCCGATCGATTGATCTCTTCAACAGTAACTGCATCTTCGACGGGACTCAAAGCATGAAATGGTGGACTAAAAGAATAGGCAACGATCAGGCCTTCATAACGCGCCTGCATCCGTTCAATAAGCGACGCCAACACTTGAGGCGTACTCCCATAAAATCCAACAGGGGTGCCTTCGCGCGCGGCCGTCTCTAGAACATGAAGCATTAATATCGGCCCATAGACACGCTCCTGATCGCGCTGACCTTTGATACGCATCATCCAGACTAAAGGCACGCCGTCAGGAGTGACAAGATCAGCGTTATTTACAACATTTCTGAATTTACCAGAATCACAGGCTTCCATCAACATGTGAACATTCGCGACGCAGACGTAACGGCTATCCCGTTGGCATGACCAATCCACAATCATGCCGGTTGCGTCAGAATAGGTGGTCGAATCCACGCGAGCGCCAAGGACCAGAGTCATTTCGAGTTTGTGAGCCTTTTGTATACTTCAACCAAAGTCTGATAACACTGTTCCTGCGTAAAGCGCTCTTTATAAATTTTCAGACCATTCCCGCCCATTGCGCTTGTCTCAACCGGATGATCCCACATCCATCTCGCCTTCTCCGCCAAATCAAGCGCATTGCCGGGTTCGAATAGCAAACCGGTTCGATGATCGGCAACCAATTCCGGCGTTACTCCAATATTCGAGGCGACAACGGGGACTCCTCTGGAATAAGCCTCGACAATAACCATCCCAAACGTCTCGTAATAGCCTTCTGATGGCATGACCAAAAACCGGGCATTTCCAATTAAATCCGATAACTCACTTTCCTCCATGCGCCTGACAAATTCAACCTTATCCATGCCATGCTGCTCCACAAATTTCCTTGCCGTATCATCCAGGCGGCCGCTTCCTCGTATCTTTAACGGGAAATCCAAATGACGCCACGCTTCAAGCAGAGTATTTACCCCTTTTTCAGGATTGAGGCGGCCGACAAATAAAGCGTAGTCGCCGGTCTTTCCAACGGTATCGGGTTGATGTCTCTCTTGAACGAAATGCGGCATGACGACTATTTTATCGGATGGAAACCCAGCCTGCGCAAACAGATCACGATAAAAATTGGTCGAGCACAAAAAGACATCGATCTTGGTCTGCCACGTTCCCATCCAGCGATGGAGCGTCAACATGGATGCGACAACCGCCGTATGCAAATGGGAATCGTGGTAGCAAGCATGGACAACGCCCGGCCAGGGAGGAGTCTTGCCGAGACAGTCAAGACACAACTTTCCCTCACGATAGAAACTTGCCGCAGGACACATCAACCGTTGATTATCGAGGGTTTGTACAACAGGAATTCCCAGGTCCCGACAGGCATAATATGCAGAAGGAGAAATGAGGGGGAATGTATTGTGAAAATGAACCACCTCAGGCTGTGTTTTTCGCAGAAAATCCATTAGTTTCCAATACGACGATCGTGACCAAATCGTTTGCAAAGCAACAAATGCCTTGTTCATGGATTCTATTTTTTTATTAAATTCAAGGTACTCTAATACTTCATGTCCCCGTGAGCGCAGAAGCGCCGTTTCAGCATGAAAAACGGTATCTTCGCCGCCCGACCTAATGTAATAATTGTGCACCTTGAGAATTCGCATTGCTGTTCCAATCACATGGACAGCGCCTTTCGCAAGACAGTGGACAATCCTTTTTGCTCAACATAGTGAGAGAAGAATTCTTTTTCGTATTGAATAAACCCTTCATCCTTCTCGCAGAGAAACAATAGATCAAAGTAGCCAAATTCGCTGATAACCTGATAGGCGATGGCGTCCAAGAATGAAGAAGGTTCATGGGCGGAAAAAGTACAGAAATAATTCCCAAAGTTGTCGTAAGCCATCACAGTCGAATATCCGGACTTGGCGAGAATATCGATAGTGTTCAAAACATCATCTACATAATTAACATTTCCAAATACGTCACATTCCACAAGAATAATTGGCAGACTGGCATTAATGCTTTTTTGGCCCCCTTTTAAGATGTCAAAATCACTGCCATCAGTATCTAGCTTAAGAAAATTGAAATTCCTAAACTCTTCTCTCTCAGCCAGAATCTCATCCAATGTTTTCTTAGTAATTGGCAATCCATTCTTATCTTCCAGTATCCTGGCTGTTCCCCCAACCGACTCTATGCGAACATGGACTTGCTCTTCATCCCCAGAATGACAAAACGCCTCCACAAGGAAGAAACCTTCTATACCACTTGTATTCTTTTTAAGATACGGTACAAATTCAGGGTTAGCCTCCACTCCGAGAAACCGATCCTCGCTTGACCCTCTGCTACACGCCAGAATTGTATCTCCAATGTTGGCACCCACATCCACCATTGTCACTTTGCGATCGCGATCCCGCAAGTAATCGGCTATGCGCGTTGGCAGGGTATCATAGAGCGGATAATCCACGACGTAGATAGGTAACTTGTGAGATACGGGTAATATTAATCGCTTCCCGCGAATCTCTGCCATATAAGGTGGATCGCCCAACCTGATTAATAACCGCCGTACCAATTCCAGAAGAGGCCGGATTACTTTCCGTTCTTGCCTACCTGCCTTTTTGTACAAAGATAAGACTGCTCCAAATAAAAAGTTCATGGCAATATACCCTGTTTAATATTGAGTGATCTGCCTTCCAGTCAAACGCTGATAGTCCTGTTCCAGCAATGATCTGCGTCCAATGTTTAAGAGAATCGAAAGCGCAGATGCACATCCTAGCAAACT
>Ga0247727_10002501_pt1 | contig 41964 bp, 40 predicted proteins | sample WisWelCaveWW1625_FD_202498 | JGI IMG/M metagenome (GOLD analysis project Ga0247727, IMG submission 202498) | Biofilm microbial communities from Wishing Well Cave, Virginia, United States - WW16-25 | ecosystem: Environmental > Aquatic > Deep subsurface > Groundwater > Cave microbial mat | place...
CGGCACCCCGGCGTCGGGTTCGAACCGGGGAACATGCTGGCCCTGCCGCGGGCGGACGGCACGGTCGCCGGGGTGGTTGCGTTCTACGCCATCGTCCACTTTTCGCCAGACCAACTCCGACGGGCGCTGGTCGAGATACACCGGATTCTACAGCCCGGAGGCCGGCTCCTCTTGGCCTTCCATAGCGGCGAGGGTTCGGTCCACGTCGAGGAGTTCCTCGGCCACCCCATCGCGCTGGACTTTTTCTACTTCCGCCCGGCGATCATCGCCGAGGAACTCACCGAGGTCGGGCTTGCCGGGGTGGAGATCATCGAACGCGACCCCTACCCGAACGTCGAGTACCCGAGCCGGCGGGCATATGTGTTCGCCTGCAAACCTGAACCAAGCGTTACGTCTGTCCCGGCCGAACCAGGTGCTGCAGCAGACGGCGGGGCATGAATCGTTTCTGGGACTTCCAGCACATCGGTGCCCCGCCGCTGCTGAGCTTGGTCGTTAGGCTTCGAAAAGAAGCCGGTCGGAGGTGCATGTGACGGTACCCAAGACCAAACCCACAGAAGTCAGTGCCGAGAGTCATATTGCTGCCGTCGCGAACGAGGAACAACGGAATGATGCGCAGACTCTGGTTGCTCTCATGCGAAGAGTTACGAAGCAAGAACCAAGGATGTGGAGCCCAAGCATCGTCGGGTTCGGGAGCTATCATTACAAGTACGCCAGTGGTCACGAAGGCGATTCCGCTCTCGCTGCGTTTGCCGTGCGGGGAAGGGAGTTGGTTGTTTACATCGAGGCGGGCTTCGAAGGTCGCGATGTCTTGTTGGCCAAGCTGGGAAAGCACAAGACTGGGAAGGTATGTGTCTACATTAGGCGCCTAGCCAGCGTCGATCTGAAGGTCCTAGAGACGTTGGTAGCCCGATCGGTAGGAGAGACGAAGCGTCGCTATCCGCAACCCAATGCAAACGACGCCTAACCCTGTCTTGCACCGGACTCGCCGTCGACGAGCCGGCGAAGTCCACCTTATCCCGCTTGAGAGGCTCCGCACTCCCAGACGGGGCTCACCCTTGGAGAATCACGGCCATGACCCTCAATGAAACTCTCAAGCAGCTCAAAGCGCTCGGCGACGTGAAGGTGCGGGCGCACAACGTCAAGTACGGTGCCGGCGACAATCAGTTCGGCGTCAAGTCCGGCGACATCCGGGTGCTGGCGAAGAAGATCAAGACCAACCATGAGTTGGCCATGTCTCTCTGGAAGACTGGTAACGTCGACGCCCAACGCTTGGCAGCCCTCCTGATCAAGCCAAAGAATCTGTCAGCCGAAGAGATCGCTCGGATGGTGCGGACCGTCGCTTTTGCGCACGTGGCGGACTGGCTCATCTCCTATGTCGTCAAGCAGCACCCCGACAAGGAGACTCTTCGCCAGGAATGGATGGTTACCGACGACCGCTGGGCTGCACGCGCCGGATGGAGCCTCACCGCAGAGCGAGTCGTGAGGAGTCCCGAAGGGCTCGACCTGACCGCGCTGCTGGATCGCATCGAGTCCGAAATGGGCAACGCCGATTCCGTGGTGCAGTGGACGATGAACAGCACTCTTGCGGAAATCGGAATCCACTTCCCCAAACTCCGCAAGCGGGCCCTCGCCATTGGAGAGACACTGGGAATCTATCGGGACTTTCCCGTTTCGAAAGGTTGCACCTCACCCTTCGCCCCGATCTGGATCAACTTCATGGTGAGCCGGCAAGGCTGAACGAACGCCGCCGGATCGCGGGATAACCAAGCGTTGCACTTGACGGGGCCGGCATTACGGCTTTCCCAGACATCGCGTTCCTTGCAGCCGGCCCGGCAAGTGAACGCAGTCGTTAGGCGGCAACCGCTTCCGTACCGAAAGGAGCAACGCATGGAACTCGGCGCGTTTTCGATCAGCCTGGCCGTTAAGGATCTCGGGGCATCGAGGGCGTTCTACGAGAAGTTCGGCTTCAAGGCCTTCGCCGGGGACGCCTCGCAGAACTGGCTGATCTTGAAGAACGGCAATCACGCGATCGGGCTTTTTCAGGGGATGTTCGAGAAGAACATTCTCACCTTCAACCCCGGCTGGGACCAGAACGCTCAGAAGCTCGCATCTTTCACCGATGTCCGCGATCTTCAGCGCCAGCTGAAGGGACAAGGGGTGCAGTTGCAACAGCAGGCGGACGAGAGCACAACGGGGCCGGCCAGCTTCATCGCTGTGGACCCCGATGGAAACCAGATCTTCGTCGACCAGCACGTGTGAGCAGGGTGGCTCCGGCCGAGAGATTCGACGTGGCCGGTCACGTCTGGCGGCGGCAGGAGAACTCTTGCGTTCGGCGAGGGCCCGGTCCGGCGGTGATCTCGGCGGCTCATCCTGGTAGAATGGCGGCCAACGAAAAATGCCGACTCAGATGACGACGGCGAGAAAACTCTGGCTGGGATTCGGGACGCTGACGGCGCTGCTGGCGCTGGTCTGCGTGATGTTGATCGTCCGTCTGGGGTCTCTCGAGGGGAGGGTCAAGGAACACGCGAGTGTGGCCCGGCCCCGCAGTGCGGCGGCGAGACAGTTGGAAGTCAACGTCATCGGCTACGCGCAGTCCGTGAGCGAATACCTCCACACCGGCAATCCGAAGGCCCGGCAGGAGGCGGCGGAAGATGCCGCCGACGTGGACGAGCACCCGGTAAAACGGGCGGTGCGAGAAGGCGTGGTCGTTGCGCCAGCAAGCCACACCGTCCTCATCTCCAAGGACGGCACGGAGCGGCCCATCGACCACACCGCCGCCCCGATTCAAAACGAGCAAGGCCGGGTCGCGGGCGCCGTCCTCGTCTTCCGGGACATCACCGCACGCAAGCAGGCGGAAGACGGCGTGAGGATTTCCGAGGTGCGGTATCGGCGACTGTTCGAGTCGGCCCAAGAAGGCATCCTCATCCTCGACGCCCACACCGCCAAGATCACCGAAGCCAACCCTTTCGTCGGCGAGCTGCTGGATTACTCGCACGCCGAGTTGGTGGGCAAGGAACTGTGGGAGATCGGCCTATTCGGTGACTCGGAGGCGAGCAAGGCCGCGGCCCGAGAACTCCAGCAGACGAAGTACATCCGCTACGAAGATCTGCCCCTCGAAACCAAGGCGGGGCGGCGGATCGACGTCGAGTTCGTCAGCAACGAGTACAGCGAGGACGGCCACCCGGTCATTCAATGCACTATCCGCGACATCACCAACCGGAGGCGGCTGGAAGAAGAGTTGCGCAAGATCGCGGCCGACTTGTCGGAGGCCGCCCGCCGAAAGGACGAGTTCTTGGCCATGCTGGCCCATGAACTGCGCAACCCGCTTGCCCCGATCCACAACGCCGTCCAGATGCTGCGGCTGACGGACGGAAACAGAGAAGCCGTTCAGGCTGCGTCCGAGATGCTCGAGCGCCAAGTCAGCCAGATGGTCCGGTTGGTGGGCGACCTGGTCGACATGAGCCGCATGAGCCAGGGGAAAATCGAACTCCGCAGGGGGCGGATCGAGCTGGCATCCGTCGTGAACCACGCCGTTGAAGCCGCGCGCCCGCTGATGGAGCGGATGGAGCACGACCTGACGGTCACATTGCCGGCACGGCCGGTGTACCTCAGCGCCGACCCGACTCGACTGGCTCAGGTGGTGGGCAACCTCTTGAACAACGCCTGCAAGTTCACCGATAAGGGCGGCCGCATATCGCTGACCGTCGAGCGAGATGGCGAGCAAGCCGTAATCCGTGTGCGGGACAACGGAATCGGCATCGCCGCGCGCCGGCTTCTCCGCGTCTTCGATATGTTCATGCAGGTCGATACCTCTCTGGAGCGTTCGGTCAGCGGACTCGGCATCGGCCTGACGCTGGTGAAGCAATTGGTGGAGATGCACGGCGGCACGGTCGAAGCTCACAGCGAAGGCCTTGGTCATGGGAGCGAGTTCGTGGTGCGCCTTCCGATCTTGGTGGGCGCGCCCAAACCACCGCCGGACCCGAGCGGCACCGAGTCGACGCCCACGACGGTCCGCCGCATCCTTGTCGTCGATGACAACCGGGACTCGGCAGAGTCTCTCGCCACGCTGTTGACGTTCTCCGGCCACGTGACGCACACCGCTTACGACGGCCTCGAGGCGGTGGAGGCAGCGGCAACGTTTCAGCCCGATGTTCTGCTGCTCGACATCGGCCTGCCGAAGCTGAACGGCTACGAGGCGGCCCGGAAGATTCGGGAACAGCCATCGGGTAAGGGGCTGGTGATCATAGCCCTGACCGGCTGGGGTCAGGAGGAGGACCGCCGCCGCTCGGCTGAGGCCGGGTTCAATGCCCACTTGGTCAAGCCGGTGGACCTCGTCGCTCTCAAGAACCTGTTGGCCGAGCTGCCTGCATGACGAGAGCGCCGGCGAACCGGAAGGGATGAATCCGGTCGTGGCGCGGGCGGGCTCATCGGGTGTGCGCCGATCAGGAGGGTTTCGATGAACAGAGCCGGGACAGTGCGAACCACGTACTTCTTGCTTCGCATCGTGGCGGGGCTGTTGTTCCTCCAATCTGGGGGCACGAAGCTTTTCGGATGGTTGGGCGGTATGCCGGAGGGCGGCACCGCCCCGCTGATGTCCCAGATCGGCATCGGTGCGGCGCTCGAGGTGTTCGGCGGCCTCCTGATCATGCTCGGACTCTTCACGCGGCCCGTCGCGTTCATCGTGTCCGGCGAGATGGCGGTCGCCTATTGGCAGTTTCACGCGCCAGGCGGCGCTTGGCCGACCCAGAACCACGGCGTACCCGCTGTCCTGTTCTGCTTCATCTTCCTGTTCATGGCTGCGTACGGCGGCGGCGACTGGAGCCTCGACGCGATACGCCGGCGCAAGGGGGCCGGCGCCGCGAACGCGGGATGAGCCCGCCACCTGTCCGCGCGCCGATAGCGGTCGCGCAAGTTCCCCTCGACGCCATTCTTGGCCTGCGCGACGAGTATCGGCGCGAGATGAACTGCCAGATCGTCCACGACTCGTGGCACGCGCGCGGGTTCACCGACTCGTATCTTCTCTCGCTCGGCAGCGAGACGGTCGGCTACGGATCGGTCGGCGGCGTGCCGGGAGAGCCGAAGGAGACGATCAAGGAGTTCTTCGTGCGGCTCGCCGCGCGCGGCTCCGCGCTCGCGCTGTTCCGCGCGCTGCTGGCGACGAGCGGCGCGCGACGGATCGAGGCGCAAACGAACGACGCACCGCTTTCGCTCATGCTCTTCGAATGCGCCGAAGAGATCGCGAGCGAGACGATTCTGTTTGCCGACGCCATCACGACGACCCACGAATCGCCGGGCGCGACACTGCGCCGGGTGACTGACGCCGATCGTGCGCGCGTGTTCCCGCACACGCTGGAACCGATCGGCGACTGGGGGCTGGATTGCGACGGCATGCTCGTGGCCACCGGCGGTCTCTACTTCCACTACAACCCGCCGTTCGGCGATATCTACATGGAGGTCGCGCGCGCGCACCAGCGGAAGGGCTTCGGCAGCTACCTGGTGCAGGAACTGAAGCGGATCTGTCGCGATTCGGGGCACAGTCCCGGCGCCCGGTGTCGCCACGACAACGAGGCGTCGCGGCGGACCCTCGAGCGCGCCGGGATGTTCCCGTGCGCGAGGATCGTGAGCGGGCGCGTCGCGGCGGAGCGCCTCCGCAAGCAGGTGGCCGCTGCGAATCGACCGCTTCCGGAATCAGAAGGAGGTCTCCCGTGCGCGTAAATTATGCGATCGTGTTCGTCGGCGACATGAAACGGTCCGTGTCGTTCTATCGCGACGTGATCGGACTCCCGCTGAAGTTCAAGTCTCCCGGATGGACCGAGTTCGTGTCGGAAGGGGCGACCCTGGCGCTCCACGCGTGCGAGGCGCCATCGACAGGGAAGGAAGATCCGGAAAAGGTTCCGGCCGGCCGGTGCCGCCCCGGCCTGAGCGTTCCGGATCTCGACGAGTTCCATAAGCGGATGGTCGAACACCGCGTGCCCTGCATCCAGGAGCCGAAAGAGATGTTCGGCGCCCGGCTGGCGCAATACGTCGATCCCGATGGGCTGGGAATCTCCGTCGGCGAGGAGAGGCGCGCCCGGTGACCGTCGCCGCGCCGGCCGAACGCCGCCTGCGCGGCGGCGATCGCGCTCTTGCATTTCCTCTGTCGAGGGTTCGGCGAGCTGAAAGCCAAGCGAACGGAAAGGCGGTTCAGCGATCTTCAAGGCTGCCATCGATCACCTTGTGATTGCCGCGCCATCGTTGGCCTCGGGCGGGGAGTTCGTCCGCCAGGCGCTCGGGGTCGTTCCGGAAACCGGAGGCGAGCACCCGGGGATGGGAACGCACAATCTCCTCCTGCGGCTCGGCGAGGCGATCTACCTCGAGGTCATCGCGATAAACCCGGATGCGCCCCGGCCAAACCGAGCGCGCTGGTTCGGGCTCGATCATCTCGGCGCGGGCGCGGTGCCCCGCTTGGCAACCTGGGTCGCTCGAACCGATGACATCCGGAGCGCCGCGGCGTCGTCGCCGTTGCCGCTGGGAAACGTCGAGTCGATGCGCCGAGGAGAATGGAACTGGCTCGTCACTATCCCGGCGGATGGCGGCTTGCCGGCCCACGGCATTGCGCCCACGCTGATTCAATGGCCGAACGGACTGCATCCGGCGAGCAAGCTTCAGGATTTGGGTTGCTCCTTGATCCGGCTGGAAGGATTTCATCCCGAACCCGAGCGGATCGTCGCGGTGCTCAACGCGATCGGCTTCGAAGGCGAGTTTCTTGTTTCGCGGCTCGAGCCGGGCGATCAGCCGCGCTTGGCGGCCGTGATTCAGACCCGAGACGGTGTGCGGGAGATCGGATGATCGGTTGGCGGAAGAGCGGATGGAAAACCGGATGATGGAGGGCGCACGATGGCCGGCCGACACATCGCGCTGATACGAGGCATCAACGTGGGGCGTGCGAAGCGCGTGGCGATGGCGGATCTGCGCGCGCTCGTCGAGGCGCTCGGCTACACCGATGTGCGCACGCTGCTCAACAGCGGCAACGTCGTCTTCACGGCCCCGCGCGCGGCCCAGGGCAACGCCGCCGCGCGAATCGAGAAAGCGCTCGCCGCGAAGCTGGGCGTCTCCGCGCGGATCACGGTTCTTTCCGCCGCGGAGTTGGCCGCCGTCGTCGCGGAGAACCCGTTGGGCAAGATCACGACGGACCCATCACGATTTCTCGTCTGCGTTCTGGCCGACCCGGCCGATCGGTCGAAACTAAAACCCTTGCTGAAGATGGACTGGGGCAAGGACGTCCTGGCGATCGGCGCGCGCGTCGCCTACGTGTGGTGCGCGGACGGAATCCTCGCGAGCCGACTGCTCGTGGCGGTCAGCCGACTGCTCGGCGACGCCGTCACCAGCCGAAATTGGGCGACCGTGACGAAACTCGGCGCGCTCGTCGACCTCGACGAGGAGCCGGCGTGACGCGCCCGATCGCCGGCCCGCGCCCGATCGCCGACCCGCAAGCCCGCCGCCCGTTTCGATAGAGGAGAAAACGATGACCGAGTCAGCGATCCGCGAGTGCACGGTCGAGGCGCGCTCCACCGAGACGTTCGGCCGAGTCTTGTGTCGCTGCCGCAATCATCATTTCGTCGTGGACGGTCCGGTCCAGAACGGCTGTCCGGGCGAAGCCTTGACCCCGCCTGAGCTGTTCCTGTCCGCCGTCGCCTCCTGCGGCGTCGAGCTGATCCAAGTGATCGCACGGGACGCTGGCATTCCGCTGACGCGGGTCGCCGCGACTCTCCGTGGCGTGATCGACCGCGCCAAGCAGCCGCGGCCGGACGTGACGTTGTTCAACAGCGTGCGCCTACGCTTCGACTTGCTCGGTCCCGACGAGACGCAGGCCGCCGCGCTGATCGACGGCTTCAAACGCCGCTGACCGCTGTACGGCACGGTCGCAGTTGCGACCGCCGACGTCGTGGTCGAATACCAGACCCGATGAAACGCGCCGCGCGGTCGAGCCCGATCGGATAAAATCTCGGCATGGGCAAGGGGCGCCTCGAGGCGTTCAGCGACGGTGTGATCGCGATCATCATCACGATCATGGTGCTCGAGCTGAAAGCGCCGCACGAACCGGAGATCTCCGCGCTCCGCCCGCTGTATTCGGCATTCCTCAGCTATGTGCTCAGCTTCGTCTTCGTCGGAATCTACTGGAACAACCACCACCATTTGCTGCAGGCCGTCCACCACGTCAACGGTCGAATCCTCTGGGCAAACATGCACCTTCTGTTCTGGCTTTCGCTGACGCCATTCGTCACGCGATGGATGGGCGAGAGCCGCTTCGCGAGCGGCCCGGTGGCCGCGTACGGCGCCGTGCTGTTGATGGCTGGATTCGCGTACTCGATCCTGACGCGCGCTCTGATCGCACGCCACGGCAAGGAGTCCGCGATCGCCGCCGCGGTGGGGAGCGATTCCAAGGGAAACGGGTCGGTCGCGATCTACGCGGTCGCGATCGCGGCGGCGTTCTTCGACCCGCGGATTTCGTGCGGCCTCTACATTCTCGTCGCGGTGATCTGGCTCGTCCCCGACCGGCGGATCGAGAAGGCTCTCGCGGAGAGGGGCGCGTGAGCAACCCGGACGCGACGCGACACATCGAAGTCGCGCGCGGCGGTTTTCGGATCACGACGGATCCGCGACGGCTCGACCTCGACGCCGTGCACGCTTCTCTCGCCCGCTCGTACTGGGCGGACGGCATCCCGAAAGACGTCGTCGCGAAATCGATCGCCGGGTCGCTCTGCTTCGGACTGTTCGACGCGGAGCGCCAGATCGGTTTCGCCCGCGTCATCACCGACGGCGCCACGTTCGCGTATCTGGGAGACGTGTACGTGCTCGAGGAATACCGCGGGCGCGGCCTCGGTATCTGGTTGATGGAGACCGTCTGCGCCCACCCCGACCTCCAGGGATTGCGCCGGTTCGTCCTTCTGACGCGAGACGCGCACAGCCTGTACCGGAAGTTCGGGTTCACGCCGCTCGCGGACCCGGCCCGGTACATGGAGATCGCGCGCCCCGGCATTTACAAGGGGCCCGCGGACGCCCGCGCGGACGGTCGACCTCTCCCCGCGGACACGTAGCGCGCGATGGATCTCATCCACGTCGCGCAGGTCGCGCAGATCCTTGCCCCGGCGGTCGTGGCCGCCGGTGTGCTGATCGGCGTCATCCAGCTTCGCGAGTTCCAGCGGCAACGCCGCGAGGTCGCCGCGGTCGAGCTCGTCCACTCTTTCCGGAACGCGGAGTTCAACCGCGCGCTGCGGTTGGTCTGGTCGCTCCCCGACGGCGAGACTGGCGCGGAGCTGCGCACGCGCGACCGAGAGTACGAAGACGCCGCGATTCTCGTCGGGACGACGATCGAAGCGGTCGGCGTGCTCGTCTATCGCCGCATCGTGCCGCTTGAAATCGTCGACGACCTGATGGGCGACGCGATCGTCGGGTTCTGGCCGAAGCTCTCCGACTGGGTCGAGCTGCTCCGCCGCGAGCAGGGTCGCGAATCGGTGTACGAATGGTTTCAGTGGCTCGTCGAAAGGCTCGGGTCGCGCGCGCGGCGGCGCTCGGAAGGCGCGCACCGGCGGTTCCGCGACTGGCGGGCGTGACGGGCGCGTTAACCCCAACAGGGAAAGGAAATCGCATGGGCACATCGCCGGAGGAAGCGCTGGCTTCGATGATCGCGAACCTCAAGGAGAAGACGGGAAAGAGCCTCGACGAATGGGTGGCGCTCGCGCGGATGAGCAAGCTGGCGAAGCATGGTGAGATCGTTGCGCACCTGAAAGGCAAGCACGCGCTGACGCACGGATACGCAAACCTCGTCGCGCAGACGGCGCTGAAGTCGGACGGCGCGGGGGAGCCGAGCGGGGAGGACCTCGTCGGCGCGCAGTACGCGGGCGCGAAGGCGGCGCTCCGTCCGATCTACGACGCGCTGATCGCGGCGATACGCGCGCTCGGCAGCGACGTCGAGATCTCGCCCAAGAAGGCGTACGTGAGCCTGCGCCGCTCGAAGCAGTTCGCGCTCATTCAGCCGTCGACCGCGGATCGCGTCGACGTCGGCATCAACTTGAAGGGCGTGGCCCCGACGAAGCGGCTCGAGGCGTCCGGCTCGTTCAGCGCGATGGTGTCGCATCGCGTTCGACTCGAGAGCGCCACGGGGGTGGACGCCGAGCTGAAGAGCTGGCTGAAGCGCGCTTACGACGGCGCGTAGCGCGAGCGATGAACGCATCGCCCCGCCCCCGGATCAAGATCTGCTGCATCCAATCGCTCGCCGAGGCGCGCTTGGCGATCGCCGCGGGCGCGGACGCTCTCGGGCTCGTCTCCGCGATGCCGAGCGGGCCGGGAGTGATCGCCGACGAGCGGATCGCCGAGATCGCGGCCGCGATCCCGCCGCCGATCGCGACGTTTCTCCTCACCTCGCGGCAGTCGGCGGCCGCGATCGTCGAGCAGCACCGCCGGTGCCGAACGTCAACGATCCAACTCTGCGACGCGCTGCCCGATGGCGACTACGACGCCCTCGGCGCGGCGCTCCCCGCGATCCGCCTCGTCCAGGTCGTCCACGTGCGCGGGCCCGAATCGGTGGACGAAGCCCGCCGCGTCGCGCCGCGCGTGGACGCGCTTCTCCTCGACTCCGGGAATCCGGCGCTCGCGGTGAAGGAGCTGGGCGGCACCGGCCGCGTCCACGACTGGGCGCTGAGCCGCGCGATTCGCGAGGCGGCCGGCGTCCCGATCTTCCTCGCGGGGGGGTTGCGCGCGGAGATCGTTCGTGATGCGATCGCGCGGGTCGGCCCGTTCGCGCTCGACGTCTGCAGCGGCGTTCGGACCGACGGCAGTCTCGATCCGACGAAGCTCGCGGCGTTTTTCGCGGCCGTCGAGGCCGCGCACGAGCCCCGCCAATAATCGCACGGGAGGACGACACGATGGAGATGCCGAAGCTCACGGATGCGCATCGCAAGCTGGAAAAGCTCGTCGGAAACTGGGCGGGGAAGGAGACAATCAAGCCGTCGCCGTTCGACCCGGTCGGCGGGGCGGCGGTCGGTCGCGTCGACAATCGGCGCGCGCTCGACGGTTTCGCCGTCGTGCAGAACTACGAACAGGAGCGGGGCGGCAAAGTCTCGTTCCGCGGGCACGGCGTGTTCAGTTGGAGCGTGCCCGAGAACTGCTACGTGCTGCATTGGTTCGACTCGATGGGTTTCCCGGTCACGGAGATGAAGGGCCAGTTCGAAGGCGACGTTCTCGTGCTGACGAGCCACTCGGTGATGGGCCACTCGCGCGCAACGTTCGACGTCGCGAAGCCGGGCCGCTACGCGTTCCGAATGGACATGTCGCAGGACGGGCAACAGTGGATGACATTCATGGACGGGGAATACGCGATCGCGGCGAAGAAGTCGGCGAAATCGCCCGCGGCGGCGACGTCGAAGAAGAGCGCAAAGCCGAAGAAGCGCGCGAAGCCTAAGCGGGCCGCGAAGGCGCCGAAGGCGACGAAGAAATCGAAGAAGCCGGCCAGGAAGGGCGGCGCGCGCCGCAAGTAGCGCAATCGGCCAAAGCGGCGGCGACGGCGCGCTGCGGCGGCGCGGCGCCGCGCCGAGGAGGGCAAGATGGAACGGGTGACAGGGCTCGGCGGGATCTTCTTCAAATGTGACGACCCGAAGAAAATCGAGGAATGGTACAGGCAACACCTCGGGATCGAGCCGTCGGGCGATGGGTCCGTCGTGTTCCCGTGGCGCGACCGAGAAGACCCCGAGAAGACCGGCTACACGGTCTGGTCGCCGTTCCCGAAATCGACGAAGTACTTCGACCCGAGCCGCGCGCCGTTCATGATCAACTACCGCGTCGCGAACCTCGACAAGATGCTGGAGCAGCTCCGGCAGGCGGGCGCGCAGGTGGACGAACGGGCCGAGGACTCGGAATACGGCCGCTTCGGCTGGGTGATGGACCCGGAGGGAAATCGGATCGAGCTGTGGGAGCCCCCGGCGGACGCGCCGTAGCCCGCACGCGAACTCGGCCCGCACACGAAAGGGAGGACACGAGAATGAAGAAGCACGCGATCGTTTGCGCCGCGGCGGCGCTCCTGTCCGCTTGCGGCCTCGCGCGCGCGGATGACGCGCACAATCCGAGCCCGGAAGAGATGGCGGCGATGATGGCGAAATGGCAAAAGGTCGCCGCGCCCAGCGAGCATCACAAGCACTTGGATGCGTTCGTCGGAAAGTGGAACACGACGATGAGGATGTGGATGGAGGGCCCGGGCAGCGCGCCGATGGAAGCGCCGGGAGTCTCCGAGATCAAGTGGGGTTTCGGCGGCCGTTTCATCGTGGAAGACCACAACGGCCAGATGATGGGTCAGCCGTACATCGGGATGGGCCTGACCGGATACGACAACTACCAGAACATGTACATCGGGATTTGGGCCAACAACCAAGCGACGTCGCTCATCAACATGAAGGGGATTCGCGACCCTTCGGGGAAGAGGTGGACCTTCTTCGGCGAGATGGACGAGCCGATGCTCGACGTCTACGGGCGAACGGTCAAGTACGTGATCGACATGATCGACGCCGACACGCACACCTTTGCCGTCTACGATCTCCACGCGGGCGACGAATACAAGGTCGTCGAGGTGGCGTACAAGCGGGCGAAATAGCTAGTCGGCCATCGCGTCCTGCGGCCCGACGTCTTTGCGGAGGAGGATCCAGTTGGTCCGCCATCCGCAGAAGAAGTTGGGCCGGATCGCGATCGGAGGGGCATAGTCCGCCGAAAGTTCGGGCGGCAGCGCGTCGAGCGTGTCCGACCTCACGAAGATCGCGGCTGGGCGCTCATCGCCCACGGCCCGAATCCATCCTTCCCGCTTGACCGCACGGACTCGGTACGCCGGGTAGCCCGCCGATGCGATCAACCGCTCTTCGATCGCTTTCCCCGTGAGAATCTCGTCCGGAGAGAGCTTCGATCCCGGGTTCATCCAGACATAGCCGCCCAGCGTCCGCCACGGCTCGGTGCGCAGAGGCGGAGCCGCGGGTCCGCCGGACGCAGTGAAGATCATGGATCCCGCGGGCACGCGAGCCTCGATGAGCTCCACCGCGCGAAGGCGCGTGTCCGCGCTCGTTGCCGCGATGACGACGCTCGACACCAGGAACGGAAGGGTCGGAAGCAAGGCGACGAGCGCGACGGCCCACGCGGAGCGACGGAATCTCCCGGAGACGGCGAGGATTCCTCTCGCGGCGTAGATGGCGAAGAGTGGAATGATCGGTAGGAGAAATCGATCGTATGCGGTTCGCGAAACGAAGAACACGGATCCGTACAAGACAAAGAACGCGAGGACGGGGAGAGATCCCACCCCGCGCGGCTTGAAGCGGCGAACGAAGCCGATCGCCGCGGCGAGCAGGAGGCCGGCGCCGAACGACTCGCCGACTAAGGCCTCGGGATACACCGCGTGGCCCGGTCTCGTGGCCGCGCTGAACGGCTCCGATGCGAGCCGGGCGAGCCCAATCGCCCCCGCGAGATCCTTGCTCGGCCGGAGGACCAGGTAGGGTGTCGTGGCGAGTAGGATGAAGAGCGGCAGGATCATGAGGAGAGCGAGGCGGACGATCCGCGAAGCGCGCAGCCGCGGAGGGCCTGAAGCGGGCTGCCTCAGCGCGATGATCGCGAGGCACGGAAGGAGTAACACGCCGGAGTACTTCGTGCTGATCGCGCAGCCTGTCGCGATCGCGGCCAAGACGGCGTCGCGGAAGCGGCGCTCCTGCTCGTAGCGGACGACGAGGAAGAGCGCGAGCGTTGCCCAGAGCGCAAGAGGTCCGTCAACTCGGGCGACGCGCGACATCTCCACGTGGAGCGGAACGAGCGCCAACACCGTCGCGGCGAACACCCCGCATCGGGCGCCGCCCAGGCGCGCGCCGAGCAATCCCGTCAGCCATACCGTCGCGACACCGAAGACGAGCGAGAGGACGCGCGCGATGAGGAACAGGGGAGCTGGTGCCGCCGAGAGAACGGCGAAGAGGCCGGCCGGCATTTCGAGGCCCTCGCCGCGGAGCGCCGCGACGTACGGCATGTAAGCGAGGCGAACGAGGCTGGCGAAGAGCATCGGATAGCGCGCGTCGACCGGACTCCAATCGGAGCCGAAAGTTCCGACAGCCACTTCGACGACGAGCCGCTCGTTCATGTCGAAGAGAAGTCGCGGCAGGCCGAACGGAACGCCCGACACCCGGATGAGAGTTGCCAACAGGAGCGGCAACACGAAGGGGTTCTTCATCGGCGCGGACTCCGTGATGGGAGGGGGCTCGCCACGGGCGCGGGTGAGCGATCGCCCGAGCCCGAGCTGCCGCTAGCTTCCGGCGATTTTCAGCGCGCGTTTCGTCGCGACGAGGAGCGCGTCCGGCCCGACCGGATCGCCGGTCGCGTTTTTCATCCAGAGGTCTGGCGCTAAGCCGCCGAACTTCGACATCCGCTCGAACTCCGGCCCGATCGCGCCGGCCTCGCGCATCTTTTCCTCGACTTGATGCGCGATCATGTGGCCGATCGGGTAGTCGGGCAGGTACAGGAACGAATTGATCATGTGCGAGTAGACGCCCAGGAGAACGACATCCTTCGTCTTGAACACGGGCGCGTAGTAACGATTCCACGTCTCCTTCGAGATGCGGACGGCCGCGTCGCGCAGCTCGGCGGGCGTCGCGTTCGGGTGGTCGTACATCCAATGCCAGACGGCCATGTCGACGAGCCCGACGCCGGCGATCTCGTACGTCGCCCAGAAGTCGTTGAGCGCCTGCATCGCGACGCTCTTCTCGTCCGGCTTCGCGAGGCCCAACAGCTCGAGGTCGTGCCCCTGGAACACGAAAGCGAGCGCTTCCGTGAACGCGTTGTTCGGCACGCCGCGCAACAGCCAATGATCGATGTCGTTCAGCGAGAGCGTTTGCTCGACGTTGTGGCCCATCTCGTGGACGGCGATGTTGTACCCCTTGTAGTTCATCCCGTCCGCCTCGACGCGCGTGCGGAGGTGCGTCTTCTCGGTGCGCATCTCGGCGCCGAGCGCGTGGCCCGACCCGCGCGCCGGGTCGACGAGGATGTTCTGCGCGAGGTACGCCGCCCGCTCATTCGAAAACCCGAGGCCGACGAGGAGTCGCGGCATGTCGGCCTTGTACGCTTCCGGAGTCGGGTACTTCGCCTTGCAGATCGAGTCGAGTTGCGCTTCGGTGTACGCGCCGCGCGGACGGAATCCGTTGTACCAGATGTCGAACGGCTCGAGCGGCCGGCCGAGCCGCTTCTCGATCAACTTCGCGACCTTCGGGACGAGCGGCGAGGTGAGGACTTGCTCGAACATCGCGGCGACGCGAGGCTCGGGGATCTCGCGGTCCTCGTCGAAGCGGCGCGCGATGAACGTCGGCGCGGTGGGCGAGTACGGATCGGCGAGCTTCACGGCGCGGAAGTCGGCGAGGAGCGTCGCGTAGCGCGCGTCCGGCTCCGGATCGTTCGAAATCTTCATGCCGGCGGGCGCGGGTTCGTCCGAATCGCGCGCCTCGGGCGGCGCCGCCGAAACCGCGTTCGTCACCGGGTTCCAGTCGAGGTGCGGGTTATCGATGACGGCGGCCGGAATCGTCTGCGTCACGATCCGTTCCATCACCTTGAGGATCGCGCGCTGCTTCGGAAGCGCGGCCGGCCCCTCGCTGTACCCGGCCTTGATCTCGTCGCGCAGGTTCCAATGCGAAAGGAGCCGCATCTTCGGCGGGAAAGGGCGCGCCCCCTTCTCATCGACGATGTGGTGCATCCAGATGTTGTAGCCGGCGATGTACTGCTCGGCTTTCGCGGCCGCCTCCGCGAATGCGAGGTTCACCTCGGCCGGGATCCGCTTCGAGAAGCGCTGCGCGAGCCGCGCCTCGGCCCACTGGCGGCGCGACCAGTTCGTGCCGGCGCCGAGCCGCTCGTCGAGCGTCGTCAGCGGGAAGTTGAGCAGCACGACGAACGCGATCTTGTTCCCGAAGAAATCATCGGTCGTGTGAGCCGACGGATCGTAACCCGCGAAAAGATCGTCGAACGGAAGGACCGGGCCGAGTTCCAGCTCCGCCTGCTGGCGGAACTCGCGACCGATTTCGGCCATCCGGCCGTCGAGCTGCTCGAAGAGGCGCTCGAAGCGCTCGAACAGCGTGTCGAGAGTCGGCGCATCGCCAGCGAAGTGCGTCGCCGCGAAACCCGCGAACGCCGCCGCGTCGCCGTCCTCGGCGCGCCAGAAATCGGCGACTTGGCGGAGGCCGCGCGCGGCGCGCGCGCGCGCGCCCTCGCCGTGCTGCGCGACAAGCGCGGCCTCGGCCGACGCGAGCGCGCCCTTCATCCATGCGGGCGAGGCTGCCGCAGTGGCGGGCGCAGGCTCCGCAGCGGTCGCGGGTCGAATCAAGAGCGCCGCTCCGACCGAGGCGACGGCAATGAAGAGCGCGAGAACGACGACGAGGCGCAAACTGCCGGACGAGCGATGCGATCGGACCATGGTGAGACGAGTTCCTCCGGATTGATGGATGGAATGCGCAAGCGAGCGATGTCCTTCGAGAGCGCCGATTCTAGCAGCGCGCGGCGGCCGCGGCCACCGCGGTCGTTGGGCGGCCACAGCTCGATGTGCGCCCCCCCCCCGCCCCTTCGGTGGCCGCGGCCTGCGGTGTATGCTCGCGGCTCGGGCCGAACGGCCGCGGGGCGCGGCGGCCGAATCGAGACGCGAGGAGGCACGATGACTCAAACAATCCGCCGCTCACTCATCTTGGCCGCGCTCGTTTCGTGCGCGACGCACGGAGCGACGCGCGGCGCGAAGCCGGCACATGCCGCGGAGCCGGCGCAAGCCGCGGAGCCAGCACATGCCGAGGAGCCAGCGCGCGGCTCGGCGCTCGCCCGCCGGATCGATCGCCTCCACTGGCTCGCGGGCGGGTGGCAGAGCGAGCGCGGCGGCCGCACGATTCACGAGCTGTGGATGGCTCCGTCGGGCGGGATGATGCTCGGCATCGGCCACACCGTCGACGGCGAAAAGACGATCGAGTACGAAGCGATGCGGATCGAAGAGCGCGGCGGCGACATCGTGTTCACCGCGAAGCCTTCGGGACAAGAACAGGCGTCGTTCACGGCGACCGAGCTGACGGATTCGAGCGTCGTGTTCGCGAACCCCGCGCACGACTTCCCGCAGCGGGTCATCTACCGGCTTCGGCCGGACGGATCGCTGTTGGCGCGGATCGAGGGTGAAATCGGCGGCAAGGCCCGCGCCGTCGACTACCCGATGGAGCGGGCGCGCGACGCGTCGAGCGCTTCCGGGGCAAGCAGCTCGCCCAGGCGCGCCTCGCCGGCCGACGCGGCCGACTTCACCGGCCGCGGATTCGCCCCGGTCAACGAGACGCGGCTCTGCTACGAAGTCGCGGGGCGCGGCGAGCCGCTCGTCCTCATCCACGGCGGCCAGCTCGATAGCCGGATGTGGGACGAGCAGTTCGAACTCTTCACGAAGGAGTTTCGGGTGCTCCGGTACGACGTGCGCGGGTACGGCGGATCGGGAGATCTCGAGACGCCGTACTCGGACGCCGGCGATCTCGCCGCGCTCCTCGAATACGTCGGGATGACCTCGAAGGCGCACTTCGTGGGGCTCTCGCTCGGCGGGCGGATCGCGATCGATTTCGCGCTCACGCATCCGGAGCGCGTCGCGTCGCTCGCGCTGGCGGGGCCGGGGCTCGACGGGTTCGAGGGAGGCGACGGATCCGAGGGCGCGCGCTGGTGGGCGATGGTCCAGGCCGCGCGCGACGACGGCGCGCCGAAGGCGATCGAGATGTGGCTTTCGGACCCGTACATGGCGCCGGCGATGGAGCACGCAGACCTCGCGCCGCGCATTCGCCGGCTCTCACTCGAAAACCAGCGCGACTGGCTCGGCAACCCGATCCTCCAACGATCGCCGCGGCCTAGCCCGGCGGCGCGCCTGGCCGAGATCCGCGTGCCAACGCTGATCATCCTGGGCGACCGCGACGTCCCGCGGATTGCGGCAATCGTCGATACGCTCTCGAGTGGAATCGCGGGGGCGGAGAAAGTCGTCGTCCGCGGCGCGGGCCACATGGTCAGCATGGAGAAACCGGAGGAGTTCAACCGCGCGGTCCTGGGGTTCTTGCGCGGGTTGCGCGGCGCGGGCCGCTGATCGTGGAGGCGTGAGGTGTCCGCTCGCGGGGAGACGGCGATGATCGAGCACCATCGACGAATGATCGCGTACGACGCGTGGGCGAACGGCGAGGCGCTCGCGTCGTTCCGCGCGTGCGGAGCGAAGTCCGAACGGCCGGCGCAGGCCGCGCCCCCGACACCGGCCGCACCGCCGGCGCCGCCCGCGCGCGCGGTCCGCGTCTTCGCGCACGTCGTCGGCGCGGAGCGGCTGTGGCTCGCGCGGATCGCCGGCGAGGCGCCGATGGTCGCGGTCTGGCCCGCGTGGCCGCTCGACGAGTGCGCGGCCGCACTCGCCGAACTGGCGCCGAGCTGGCGCGGCTTCTTCGATCGCTCGACCGACGAGCGGCTGGCCGATCCGGTGGCGTACACGAACTCGAAGGGCGAGCCGTGGACGAGCACGGTCGGCGACATCATCACGCACGTCGTCGCGCATTCGGCGCATCACCGCGGGCAGATCGCGAGCGAGCTTCGCGCGGCCGGCCACTCGCCCGCGTACACCGACTTCATCCACGCTGTTCGGTCGGGGCAACTCGGCGACAGATGAGAGGGTCGGTCAAGTCCGCAGGGCGCGCCTCGAGTCGGGCGCCGGCGCGCGCCCCCCAACCCACCGTCTCGAGCCTCCTCGCCGCGCTCCCCGACCTCGTTCTCGGCGCGCTGTTCCTCCTGACGTGGGTCGCGCCGACGGCGATTCGCGAGAAGATGGTCGCGTATCTCGTTCTGCTCATGCTCCTCGAGTTCATCATCGTGCACTCGTCGGCGTTCATGGGGTCGGTGATGGTGTCCGCGGCCGATCGCCGAAAGAAGTCGCTCGCGATCCTCGGGCTCGGCGCGTTCTACACGCTGTTCGTCGGCGGGTTCGCCATCGCGTTCAAGGCGCTCTGGCTCCTCTGGAACTTTTGGGGGCTGACGCTCAATCGGCTCCTCGGCGTGTTGATCGGGCAGGCCCCCGCCGGCAACGAAAAGGAGTTCGTGATGCGCGGCTGGGCGGTCTCGACGATGTGTTACCTGTTGTTCGCGTTCGCGACGACGCTCCTGCCATTCCCAGCGCTCGGGGTGACGCACGAGATCGCGCAGCGCCAGGCGCTCCCAGGCGACGGGCTCTGGATCGACGCGCCGCACCGCGCGATCGCGTTCGGGTTCCTGTATTTCACGACGGTCGGCGTGTCGGAGCTTTTCCATCATGCGTGGCTGCCGGCTGGGACCCAGGGCGCGGCAAGATCCGGAGGCACGGCCGAATGACGGGCTAGCCGGTCACGATCCGCGTCACGGCCATTGCGCGCGGGCGCCTGATCCGCCGATACTCTGACGAAGATTCTGGCGGACCCCCGAGCCGCCGTCGAACAGGCGGCGCCCAACACGCGGCGCGAAGGTGGAAGGGGGCGGGCAATGCTTCTCGGGCGCGCGGCAACGGTCATCCTCGGCGCTTCAGTCGGCTTTCTCGTTTCGTGCGGCGGTGGTGAACGCGCGCCGACTTCGGACCGCGGAGCGCTCCCCGAAGTCGCGGCCCCGGCGACGGAGAACCAATCCGCCGGCGTCGTCCTCAACGAAGACTTCACCGCGCAGCAGATCTTCCCGGCCGACAACTGGTGGAACCTCGACGTGTCGGTCGCGCCGCTCGACCCGAACTCGCAGGCGATCATCGACTGGATCAGCGGCCGCACGCCGCAGAATCCGACCGCGACGCAGCGGCTCCATCCGGATTTCGGCCCGCCGCCGTACGGGATTCCCTACGTCGGCGTCGCGGGGTCGCAGCCGCTCCTACCCGTCACGTTCGTCTCGTATCCCAGCGAGAGCGACCCGGGCGCGCCCGGCTTCCCGCCCGGCTACCCGATTCCCGACGAGGCGCGCACGCTCCCGAACTACATCGAAGGCGGCGTCGCCGGTGGCGGCCCGAGCGGCGACCGGCATCTGCTCATCATCGACCGCGACAACTGGCTCCTGTTCGAGACGTGGGCGACGCGGTGGAACGCCACGCTCTCGCGCTGGGACGCGGGCTCGGGCGCCGTCTGGAACCTCGCGACGAACGACCGCCGACCCGACGGCTGGACATCCGCGGACGCGGCGGGCCTCGCGGTCTTCCCCGGGCTCGTGAAGCGCGACGAGGCGTACGGCGCCGGCCCGATCCGCCACGCGTTCCGGTTCACGACGCGCGATACGGACGGGTACGTGTGGCCCGCGTCGCACGAAGCCGGTTCCGCAGCCGGCGCGCCGCCGATGGGCACGCGCCTCCGGATGAAGGCGTCGAAGAACATCTCCGGCTACGCGCCGCCGCTTCAGAAAATCTTCCAGGCGATGAAGACGTACGGCCTGATCCTCGCGGACAACGGCACCGACATGTACATCCAGGGGACGATGGATTCGCTGTGGGACAACGACATCCTCAACCCGGCGTTCCACGGACTGTACGCGGACGACTTCGAGGTGATCGAGCTGGGATGGAACCCGGCGCCGACGGGCGTGGGTGAATGGGAGGGGCTCGGCGGACGATAACGCGAGGCGACCGCCGCGCCGGCCGCGCGACGGCGCTCACCGCGCTACCGCGGCGCGCTACGGCTGCCGATCCGCGATCGCGCGCCCGATCTTCCCGAGCAGGTCCGGCGGAACCGAGAGGCGCCGGATCTTGCCGCGCAGCTCGGTCAACAGACTTCCCTCGAACTTGTACTCCGAGGCGCAGACGGCGCACGTGTCCAAGTGTTCGCGGACTCGACGCAGCTCATCCGGCTCGAGCCGCCGGTCGAGATACTCGTCCAGCCGCCCGAACACCTCTTCGCACGTGTAGCGATCGACCGGGCCCATGCTACGCCTCCGCCGATTTTGCGTTGGCCTGGAGCGCCGAGATCACGCCGCGCTCTTCTGCGAAATGCCAAAGCGCCTTCTGGAGCATCCGCCGCCCTCGATGGAGCCGCGACCGGACCGTGCCGATCGGGCAGTCGACGATCGCGGCGATCTCCTCGTACGACATGTCGTCGATGAAGTAGAGCGCGGTGACGACGCGAAACTCGGGCGGCAGGGCCGCGATGGCCGCGGCGATCTGCTCCTCGTCGATCCGCCCGAGGATGAGGGCGGCCGGGTCGTCCGAGCGCGCGGCAAGGCCCGATTCGATCGCGCGATCGTACAGATAGAGGGGCGGCGCGTCGTCGAGTCGGATCGTGTCGGGTTCGCGCTGCTTCTTGCGGTGCCCGGCGTAGAAACAGTTCGTGAGGATTCGCAGGTACCAGGCCTTGAAGTTCGTCCCGATTTCGAACCCGGAGAAGCCGCGGAAGGCCTGAAGCGCCGCTTCCTGGATGAGGTCCTCGGCATCCGCGCGATTGCGGACGAGGCGAATCGCGACGCCGTACGCGACGGGGAGGACCCCGGCGAGCAGCGCCTCGAAGGTCCGCGTCGTCTCGAGGCCCGCGCTAGCTTCCGCGTTCGCGTCCGCCACGCGCCTCGGACCGTCGCCGCCTACCAGTCGGTGCGCGGCGGCTGCGGGCCCGGTTTGATTCCCGCGATGTCCGGATCGACGCCGGGCTCGGGCTCCGGCCGCGTCAGTTTCTCTTCCTCACGCTGCAATCGTTTCTCATTCTTCAATCGGGTGCGCTCCTCGCGGGCGCGCTCCTTCTGACGTTTCGTGATTGTTGGGCGTCCTCGATTCGCCAAGAAAGTCCTCCTTCCCACGGCGCGTGGGGTTCCTGCGCGCTAGTCGAAACGCGAGGGGCGGCGCTTGCGCGCCGCCCCGTCGGATGAAGATGAAGCGGTTCCTCGGGCGAGCTACGCCTTGCGAACGTTCGCCGCCTGCAGCCCCTTCGGGCCGCGGGTGATGTCAAACGTCAGACGCTCTCCCTCGGTGAGGGTTTTGAAACCCGATCCCTGGATCGCGGAGAAGTGAACGAACACGTCCTCGCCGTCTTCCTGGGAGATGAACCCAAACCCCTTCGCCTCGTTGAACCACTTCACGGTGCCATTAGCCACAACGTACCCCTTTACTGCGAGGGCGAACGGCCCTCAAACATTGCCGCCAACACGCGACGGCTGCGCCCGGTCACTGTGACCGGCCCTTCGGCGCCGCGGCTTGGGCTCACGCAACAATGCCGCCAATGAACTTCCTTGGCGGCATCTGAGAAAAGCCCATCGCTACCGCTGCGACCGAAGACCTCCGGATTATCGACATTGAAGTCCGGGAACGCAAGCCCTTTTTTTGGTCTTTCTTGGAGGTTTTTGGCGGATCCGTACCGGCCGGGCTCAGGGCCCCGCCGCCTCGTGCGCGGCAATCACGGCGTCGAAACCGGCTCCCCGCTTGAGGAAAACGACCGCGACGTCGTCCCGGTAGACGAGCGACCAGCCGGCCCGGCGCTTGAGGAACCCGTTCGCGATCGGATCCAGCTCGAAGTTCACGCTCTCGGGGGACGGCACGACGACGGCCGAGATCCCGTACCGCCCGATCGACTCGAACGGTTTCTGGCGGAATTGCTGGAAGACGTCCGCGTAGAGCGGGAGCCGCGCGTCCGTCGAGACGCGGAACCCGCGCCACAAGAGGTAGCTCCCGTAGCCGTGGAAATTGTAGAGCGGCGCCCGGACGCCGTTCGCGCCCACGCCGTTCGCCTCGAGGAAATCGGCGGCCCCCTTCGGGTACTGCGTCGCGTCGATCTCGAGCGCGATCGGCCCCCAGCGCGGCGTCTCGACGATGCGGTAGCCGACGCAGGCCGCGACGGCCGCGATCGCGACGCCGCGGGCGAGCGCGCGGCGGGCGGCGAGCGCGGGCACGGACCGCTCGAGCCACTGCGGAAGGAGCGGCGCGGAGAGGCCGACGAAGAGCGGCACCAGCCGCGAGTTCCGGATCGCCAGCGCGAGGAACAACGGGATTGCGATCCGGTGGAAGCCCGACAGATCGCGAAATCGCAGGATGAAGAGGATCGCGGCGAAAACGAGGTACACCCAGATGAACGCGAGCGGCGCGACGAGCGGAAGCTTTTGGAACTCTTCGACGCTGAGGCGCCGGTAGACGTCGGCGTGGTGGACGAAGAACCCGACGTTGCCGAGGCCCGCGGGCGTGGCGAGCGTGAGAGCCGCCGCCGCGAGCGCGAGGAGGATAGCGGCGCGCGGCGTCGCGGCGTGCGCACCTGCGGCGTCGCGCGCGGCAGCAGTGGCGAGCGCGGCAGCCGGGCCCGCGCGCCGCCCGCCGATAATGCGCGCGATCGCCCACAGACCGAGGAGCGCGACGCCGAAGAACACGCCGGGGTGCGCGTTCGCCCAGACGAGGATGACGGCGAGAAGGATCGCGCGCCGCCCGCGCCCCGCCCGCCCGCGCTCCTCGGCGTCGATATGAGCGGCGACCCACGCGAACCCGACAAACGTGATCCACTCGGGGCGCGCCATGAATCGGTTCATCGCCGCGAGGACGGCGAGCGCGCCGACGGCGACCGCGCTGGCGGCGCCGGCGCCGCGCGCGCGCCCCGCCGCGAGCATCACGGCCGCCCACGCTCCGACCGCGATCGTCTTGTAGAGGACGATCCCCGCGCCGCCGAGCATGGAGTAGAGCGCGAATATCCCGACCTGGAAGAGCCACTCGGTCGGCGGGTACGCGCGCCCGAGCGCGGTGTGCGAGAACGTGTCCGCGAACGAGAAATGATGCGTCGCGAGGAGCGCGCGGCCTTCGGCCATGTGGTACCAGAAATCGAAATCGACCTCGCGCGCCGAGCCGATCCAGCCGGCGTAGACGATTAGTAGCGCCAACAAGAGGAGCGCGGCGCGGTCGCCAGCCGCCGGCGCGGCCGCGGCGCGTCCGGGCCGCGCGAGCGCGCGGATCGAGGACGGGGTGGCGGCGGTCACCGCACGTAGCCGAGCGCGCGAAGCCGTTCGATCGTCGCGTCGTCGGGCTCGATCCGATTCGCGTCGCCGGCGGCGAGGCTTCGCTCCTCGCACGCCGCGAGGAACGCGCGGAGCGTGGCTTCGAGGCTGTCGGCGATGGCAGAGTTGTCGGCGGCCACGTTCAGCGCGTCTCCGTCGCCTGCGAGGTCGAACAGATGGCGCCGCGCGCGCGCCGTCTCGAGAAGGCTCCCGAAGTACTTCCATCGGGAAGTCCGCAGGCCGAACTGCGGCTTGCCGCCGACGAGCTGCTTTCGCAAGAACGTTTCGGAGTAGGCGAAATCGCGCGCGCGCTCGTCGCGCCCCGCGCTCTTCCCCGCGTGCCGCGCCGCGAGCGCGAGGAGATCGCGGCCGGAGCCGCCGCCGGTCTCACCCGCCGCGCCCCGCTTCACACCTGGCGCAGCGGCCAGGATCGTCTCGAACAGATCCGTCAACTCGACTTGATCGTCGACGACGGTTCCCGGCGCGACGCGTCCCGGCAGGCTCACGATCAGCGGCACGCGCAGCACGTTGTCGAACAGGTACCACCCGTGCCGGAAGTAGTACGCGTTCTCCGCGAGGCTCTCCCCGTGATCGGATGTGACGACGACGAGCGTGTTCTCGCGAACGCCCCATGCGTCGAGGCGGGCGAGAATCGCGCCGACCTCCGCGTCGCAGAAGCGAATCTCGCCGTCGTAGAGCGCGACGAGGTCCTCGGAAAGCGTCGCGAGTTCGGCGGTGAGCGCCGGGTCGAGCCCGCCGCCGGGCGCGCTGTCGTTCGGCGCCGCCGCGCCGGAGAGGTGCGCGCGCTCGAACTCGTCCCATCGCGCGTGCGTCGAGGCCGGATCGCGCTTCGGAAAGATGTCGTGGGCGGCCGGCGGCTCGTAGGGCGCGTGCGGGTCATAGAAGTGAATCCAGGCGAAGAACGGCGAGTCGTGATTCGATTCGAGCCAGCGAAGCGCGGCGCCCGCGACGACGTCGGCGCGCCGATCGAAAGCGCCCGCGACGATGTTGCCGTACCAGACCGCGGAATCCGGGACCGCTGCGCCCGCGCCGGACCCCGCGCCCGCGCCGGATTCCGCGCTCGCATCCATCCGGTCGTCGTACACGTCGAACCCCTGCGCGAATCCGAACCGCTTGTCGAGCACGAACGATCCGACGAACGCGGCGGTCTTGTATCCGGACGCGCGCAGGACTTCGGCGAGCGTGGTCGCGGCGTCGGGAAGCGCGTACACGCCGTTCGAGCGGACCGCGTGCTCCGGCGGAACGGCGCCTGTCAGAATCGTCGCGTGCGACGGGGCGGTCTCGGGCGCCTGCGAGATCGCGTGCGTGAAGCGCGCGCCCGCCGCGGCGAGCGCGTCGAGCGCGGGCGTCGTCGGCCGCGCGTAACCCGACGCGCCGAGGTGGTCCGCGCGAAACGTGTCGATCGTGATGAGCAAGACGTTGGGGCGCGCCGCGCGATTCCCCTCGTCCGACGACTCGCGGCGCCCGCAGGCGCCGGCGCCGATGCCGACGCCAGCCACGACGATCAGCAGGAGCCACGCCGCGACGAGTCGCCGTCCGCGCGGCCTACTCGTCACGACCCTCCTCTTCGTTTTTTCCCCCGCCGATCCACCCACGCCGCCGGAAGTAGACGAGGAGCGTGCCCGCGACCGCGATCATCACGATCCACACGGCCGGATATCCCCAGCGCGACCCCAGCTCCGGCATCCGCTCGAAGTTCATCCCGTAGATCCCGACGATGAACGTCAGCGGGATGAACACGCTCGACATCACCGTCAAGACCTTCATCACTTCGTTGAGGCGGTTGCTAACGCTCGAGAGGTAGATGTCCATGATGCCGACGGCCATTTCGCGGTACGTCTCGACGACGTCGATGATCTGGAACGCGTGGTCGTAACAATCGCGCAGGTACGGCCGCACCGGCTCCTCGATGAAACTGCCGCCGTCGCGGAGGAGCGCGCTGATCGCTTCGCGCTGCGGCCAGATCATCCGGTGGAGAACGAGGAGCGAGCGGCGCGCCCGCGTGAGGCGCGCGAGCGAAGTCCGCGTCGGATGGCCGATGACTTCGTCCTCGAGAGCGTCGAGCGTTTCGCCGAGCGCCTCGACGACGGGATAGTACGCGTCGATCAACACGTCGATCAGCGCGTACGCGAGGTAGTCGGGCCCGAGCGTGCGCATCAGACCGTTGCCGGAGCGGAGCCGCGCGCGAATCGGATCGAAACAGTCCTGGTTGTCCGCCCGCTCCTGAAACGTGAGGACGACCCGCGCGCCGAGGATGATGCTCACCTGCTCCGTCTCGATCTTGTCGGCGCCGACGCACCGCACCATCTGTCCGACGAACAGGAGATGGCCTTCGTACGTCTCGGTCTTCGGCCGCTGAGGGACGTTGACGACGTCGGCGAGCGCGAGAGGATGGATCGCGAAGATCTCACCGATCTTGCGGAGGGTCGGCTCGTCGCCGAAGCCTTGCACGTCGATCCAGGCGCGGACGCCGCCGCCGCCGCCGGCCGCGCCCACTCGGTCGCGGAGCGCCGCCAGCTCGGCAACGTCCGCGACGTCGCGCTCCTCGATCCGATCCGCGCCGTACTCCGTGACGTGAATCTTCGGGCGCGGCGAATCCTTCGGGATCGCCATTTCGCCCGGCCGGGCGCCGGGCGGCGGCTTGCGCTTGCGGATCACCGCGCGATGATACACGGGGCCGATGGAACGCACAAACGCTCGCGAGCGTGATACGCTCCGCATCCGATGAGCGCCGGCCCGCCGAACGCCACACCGCGAGGCGTCGGCCCGTACCTCGTCGAGCGCGAGATCGGCCGCGGCGGGATGGGCGTCGTGTGGCTCGCGCGCGACCCGCGCCTCGACCGCTCCGTCGCGATCAAGATGCTCCCCGCGGAGTTCGCCGCGGACGCGGAACGACTCGCGCGGTTTTCGCGCGAAGCGAAGCTCCTCGCCGCGCTCAACCATCCGAACGTCGCCGGAATCCACGGCATCGAGGAGACCGGCGGCTCGACGAACCTGATTCTCGAATACGTTGACGGCGAGACGCTCGCGGAGCGGCTCGCGCGCGGGCCGCTTGCCGTCGACGACGCGCTCGCCGTCTGCGCGCAGATCGCCGCCGGCCTCGAGGCGGCGCATGAGGCGGGCGTCATCCATCGCGACCTCAAGCCGGGGAACGTGAAGATCACGCCCGACGGCGCGGTGAAGGTGCTCGACTTCGGGTTGGCGAAGGGCGGCGCGGCGGTATCCGGTTTCTCGAGCGCGCCGGGCGAGGCGTCCGGCCTGTCGCGCTCGCCGACGATCAGCTTCGCCGCGACGCAGGCGGGGATCATCCTCGGCACCGCGGCGTACATGAGCCCGGAGCAGGCGCGCGGCCGCGCCGTCGATCGGCGCACGGACATCTGGTCGTTCGGCTGCGTGCTGTTCGAGTGCTTGACGGGCCGCATGGTGTTCCAGGGCGAGACGGTGAGCGACGTGATGGCTTCCGTTCTCAAATCCGAGCCGGAGTGGGCGGCGCTGCCGGCGGAAACGCCGCGCGTCGTGCGCCGTCTCGTGCGGCGCTGCCTCGAGAAAGATCCGCGCCGCCGGCTCCGCGACATCGGCGACGCGCGCCTCGAGATCGAGGACGCGCTCGCGGGCGGCGTCGGCGGTGAGGGCGGCGCCGACGGAACGGGCGCGGAGGGGGCCGCGGCCGCGCGCCTCTCCGCGGCGCGAGCGCCTCTCTGGCGGCGCGCGCTCCCGTGGGGCGTCGCCGCGATCTGTGCGCTCGTCGCGGCGGTCGCGCTCCTGCGCGCTCCGCGCGGGGCGCGCCGCGCCGACGCGACGAGCGCTGTCCCCACGCACGTCGCGATCGCTCTTCCGGAGAGCCTTCCGCTCGACCTTGGCGGGACGGCCATGCTGGACATCTCGCGCGACGGCCGGCGCATCGCCTACGTCGAAGCGGGGGATCGGGGTGGGCGGATCGCCGTTCGCGACCTCGCCGCGGACGAGGTCACGCCGCTCCCGGGGAGCGAAGGCGCGACCGCGCTCTTCTTCTCGCCGGACGGCGAATGGATCGGCTACTTCATGGAGAACGCGCTCCGAAAGATCTCGGTCGCCGGAGGCGCGCCGATCGACGTGAGCACGACCGGGGGCAACGACATTCCGGGCGCGTCGTGGGGCTCCGATGGGTCGATCGTATTCCCGCGAGGCTGGACAGGGGGCCTCTGGCTCGTGAAGGAGACGGGCGGAGAACCGCGCGAGGTCACGCGCATCGACACCCAGCGCGGCGAGGTGAGTCACCGGTGGCCGCAGCTTCTGCCGGACGGTCGCCACGTGCTGTTCACGATGAAGATGGCCGACATGACGACGTTCGACGAGGCGCCGATCGCCGTCGGCGACATCGCGACGGGCGAGACGAAGACCATCATGGTCGGCGGATTCCGCGCGCGTCTCGTCGGGAGTCACCTCGTGTACTGCCGCGGAGGAACGCTCTTCGCCGCGCCGTTCGATTTGGCCCGACTCGAGATCACGGGCCCGGCGCGGCCGGTCGTCCGGGAAATTGTCCACAACCCGAACAACGGGGGCGCTTGCTATGCGATTTCCGGCGATGGGACCCTCGTCTACGCTGGCGGGACGGCCCGAAGTGGGTCGGGCACGCTCGTGTGGGTCGATCGCACCGGAGCGGAAACGGCAATCACCAGCGAACATCTCAACTATGCATCGCCGCGGCTCTCGCCGGATGGGCGATGGATCGCGATCTGTAACCGCGAGGCGAACGACAAGACGTGGCTCTACGATTTGGAGCGCAACGCCCCGACGCGGCTGACGTCGGGCGCGGGCAACGAGCACAACCACGCGTGGTCGCCGGACGGCAGATGGCTCGCGATCGAGACGGACGCCACCGGACACGGCGACATACTCCGCGTCGCCGCGGATGGCGGCGGCGTGGTGGAGACTCTCGTCACCACGCCGGACCCGGGACTCGAATTGGCTTGGTCGCCGGACGGATCGTGGATCGCGTACACGGCGAGCGATTCAAAGACGGGTCCTCGGATTTGGGTCGTGCCGACCACTCCCCCGAGAGTCGCTCGGCCGCTGAGCGCATCCGCGTACCTCGAGTATGGTCCCGAGTTTTCTCCGGACGGTCGCTGGATTGCGTACGGGTCCGAAGAGTCCGGTCAGGGCGAGGTCTACGTTCAACGTTTCCCAGAACCCGGGGGAAAGGTCCGCGTCTCGACCAACGAGGGATGGGGCGCACGATGGTCGCGCGATGGACGCGAACTCTTCTATAAGGCGCATGATTCGCTCTACGTCGTGCCAATCATCACGACTTCCGAGCTCCGCTTCGGCGCGCCGAAAGCGCTCTTCTCCTACGATCCGTACGACGGGTCATTCGACGGCGGCTACGACGTCTCGCCGGACGGGAGCCGGTTCGTCATGGTCCGGCCCGATTCGCTTCCGGAGGTATCGACGCGATTGGAACTCGTGTTCGGGTGGGGTGCGGAGTTGGAGAGGGCGGGGGCCGCGCGCGGCGGGTCGGCTCGGCGCTGATCGGGCTCAGCGAAATCGGTCCGGCAGTCGAGCCGGCGGGCTCTACCGCAGCGCGCGCTCCCGCGCACCGGCGAGCGCGCGGCGCACCGTCTCGTCCGTCGCGAACGATTCGATCGCGATCCGGCTTCGCCGTGACCAACTCGGATACTGATCGAGCGAAGTTCCCGGCACGTTCATCGGATCGATCTCGCCAGTGATGTCGTCGAGCGAGAGGCCGACCAGCGGCGCGGGCGTGCGGCAGAGGAACGCGTGGACCGCGGCGGCGAGGTGCGAGGCCGACGGCGGCGCTGCGTCGCGCGGCGCGATCCCCTCGTCGGCGAGGCGCGCGAGCAGCGCGCGGCGCTCGCCGTCGCGGGCGCGCTCCGCTCCGCGCGCGTCGTCGTCGCTCGCGATCAGCCCGAGCGCGCGTCGGAGCGCGATGTCGCGTCCCGTCCAGAACCCCGCGAGCGTCGGCAGGTCGTGCGTGTTCGCGGTGACGAGCGCGCGGTCAGAGTAGCGCGCCGCCGCGCGGAAGGATCCGTCGCTCTCGCGCTCGAACGTCAGTACGCGCGACGACAGGACGCCCCAGTGCGCGAGCAGATCGGGGAAGCCGTCGGGCACAGTCCCGAGATCTTCCCCGACGATCAGCGCGCTGGCGCGCGTTCCTTCGAGCGCGAGGATTCCGAACAACGCGTCCGCAGGATAGCGGATGTACGCGCCCTCGCTCGCCGGCCGTCCGGCTGGAATCCAGAACAACCGCAAGAGTCCCATCACGTGATCGATGCGAAGCGCACCCGAATGCTCGAGCGCTCCGCGCACGAGTTGAATCCAGTAACGGAAGCCGTCGTCGGCGAGACGCTCGGGATCGACGGGAGGCAGCCCCCAGTTCTGCCCCTCGGGGCCGAGCGGGTCGGGGGGCGCGCCGACGCTCGCGCCGTTGACGAAGAGGCCGGGGAACATCCACGCATCGGCGCCGCCCGGCGCTGTCCCGATCGCGAGGTCCTGGTAGAGACCGATACGAAGTCCCGCGCCGCGCGCCGTCTCGGCGGCGACGGCGAGCTGCCGGTCGAGCTCGAACTGAACGTAGACGTGGAAGTCGATCGCGTCGGCGTGCGCTTGCCGGAACGCGCGGACGCGCGCCGAGCGCGGGTCGCGGTACGCGGCGCGCCACGCGCGCCAGCCGCCGAGAATCGGCGCGCGCCGCGGGCCGCCACGCTCGAAGTGCTCCTCGAGGGCGAGAAACGTGGCGAAATCGAGGAGGGGGTTGCTGCGGGCGCCGGTGTCGGTCGCGGCGGCAATCGCATCGGCGCGCGAATCGCCGGCGCGCGCCTCGCCGCCGTGCGTCTGGCCGAGCGCCTCGCTGTGCGCGTCGCCGCTGTGCGCGCGCACGTAAGCCGCGTACGCGCGGCCGCGCGGCGTGCGGCGTCCGCGGTGGCGCGCGACGAACGTCGCGTGGAGCGCCTCGAGCGCCGCGCGCTTGAGCCGCGCGACGCGATCGTAGTCTACGCGTTCGGCCGCACGCGTCCGCGCCAACTCGTCCGCGAACTCCGGCGCGGCAATCAGCGCGCGCGCCTCGCCGCTCTCCGCCAGCTCGGGAATCGATTCGATGTCGATGTAGAGCGCGTTCCGAAAGAGTCGGCTCACCGGATAGTAGGGGCCGATCTCCCACCCACGATTCCGGAGCGCGTGGAGCGGGTTGACGCCGACGAACGCGCCGCCCTCCTCGCCGCACCACGCGAGGAGCGCGCCGAGGTCGGTGGCGTCGCCGACGCCCCAGTTGCGCTCGCTCCGGACCGCGTACAGGTTCGCGCAGACCCCGAATGCGCGATGGCCGCCGAGGCGTTCGGCCGGCGCCGGGCACGAGTCGGGGACGACGATCAGCGTCTGCTCGGCGAAGCGGGTTCTGCCGTCCTCGCGGGCGCTGCGGCCGGCGCTGTCAACGTCGCGGGCGCCGCCGGTTCGCGCGGCACCGGCGCGCGCTCCTTCTTCGATCTCGACACGGAGCGTGTGGTACCCGAGCGGCGGTAGGAGCGGCGCGGCGAGCGCCGGCGGCTCGGATACCTCTGGCGCAACACGCGCACCGCCGCGGGCGCGCCGCGCGTAGCGGCCCGGGTCGGGTCGCTCGGCGAGAGGGAGCGCGATCGTCGCTTCGATACGAGGCCCGTCCCGGCGCGTCGAATCGACGGCGGGCACGATCGACGCAGGCGCGATCGGCATCGGCGTCACCCATCCCTCCGCGTGGTGCTCGCGCCCGCACTCTTCGGTGAGCGTTGCGCGGTAGCGGATCGGGCGCGCGTGGCCGCGCGCGAAGCGGAGGCGCACCGCGAGCGCTGCCGGGTCGCTCTGCCGCACGACGCGCGTCGGCTCGAGCAGCCGCCGCGCGTCGGCGCGCGCGATCGCGGCGAGGCCGCGCGCGGCCGCCGCCTCCGACGACGCGTCGTGCCCCATCGCGGCGATCAACGCGACGCACGTCGCGTCCGAAGTCGCGTGCTCCTTGCCTTCGACGTCGCGGTACGACGCGAGGATTCCGAGGCGCTCCGCGAGAGCGCGTAGCTTCGGGCGATCGGTCACCGAGCGGGCGCGAGCACGATTGCTGCGAGCGGCGGGACGCGCAGCACAACCGACTGTTCGCATCCGTGGAACCAGACGGGCTCCGTCTCGACCTCGCGCCGCGTGCCGAATCCGCTCCCGCCGAAGTGGGCGTCGTCGCTCGAGAGCCGCTCGACGTAGCGGCCCGCGACCGGCATCCCGACCCGGTAGTCATCGCGCGGCACCGGCGTGAGGTTCAGGACGACGACGAGGAAGTCGGGGGCATCGCCGGATCCGCCGCCGCCGCTCCCGCCGCCGCCCGAGCCCTGCACGTGCTCCTTATCCCGCCGCACGTACGACAAGACCGAATTGTTCCGGTCGCCGCAATCGATCCACGAGAAGCTCCACGGCTCCGGGTCCGCGCGCCACAGGCACGGCGACTCGCGGTAGAGCGCGCCGAGTGCGCCGAGGAATCGCGCGAGCCCGGCGCGAACCGGTTCGTCGAGCAGATGCCAGTCGAGGCTCGCGTCGTGATTCCATTCCGAGAACGGCGCGATCTCGCTTCCCATGAACAGGAGCTTCTTGCCGGGCCGCGTGAACAGGTACGCGTACAGCGCGCGCAAGTTCGCGAACTTCTGCCACAGGTCGCCCGTCATCTTGTTGATGAGCGAGCCCTTCCCGTGGACGACCTCGTCGTGCGAGAGCGGCATCACGAACCGCTCGCTGTGCTCGTACAGCATCGCGAAAGTTAGGTCGTCGTGATGGTAACCACGGTGGATCGGGTCGCGCTGAAAGTACTCGAGCGTGTCGTGCATCCAGCCCATGTTCCACTTCAGCGCGAACCCGAGGCCGCCGTCGCTCACCGGCTTCGTGACGCCGGGCCACGAAGTCGATTCCTCGGCGATCATGTAACAGCCGGGCGCTTCGATCCGCACCGTCTCGTTGAGCGCGCGGATGAAATCGACCGCCTCGAGGTTCTCGCGGCCGCCGTAACGGTTCGGCGCCCACTGGCCTTCCTTGCGGCTGTAGTCGAGGTAGAGCATCGACGCGACGGCGTCGACGCGCAGCCCATCGACGTGATACTCGTTCAGCCAGAAGAGCGCGTTCGCGATCAGGAAGTTCCGCACCTCGTGCCGGCCGTAGTTGAAGATGAGCGTCCCCCAATCGGGATGCTCGGCGCGGCGCGGGTCGTCGTGCTCGAACAGCGCGGTGCCGTCGAAGCGACGGAGCGAGAAGTCGTCCTTCGGGAAGTGCGCCGGCACCCAGTCGAGGATCACGCCGATTCCGTTCCGGTGGCAGTGATCGACGAAGTAGCGGAAGTCGTCGGGCGTGCCGTACCGCGCGGTCGGGGCGTAGTAGCCGGAGACTTGGTAGCCCCACGAGCCGCCGAACGGATGCTCCGCGACCGGCAGAAGCTCGACGTGCGTGAACCCGAGCCACTTCACGTGATCGACCAGACGGTGCGCGACCTCCGTGTACGAGAGCGGGCGATCGCCTTCCTGCGGGACGCGCGCCCACGAGCCGAGGTGCGCCTCGTAGATAGCGACCGGCTCGCGCGCGACGTCCCGGCGCGGGCGCGCTTCCATCCACGCGCCGTCGCCCCACGCGTACGACGAGACCGCGATCCGCGACGCGGTGCCCGGCGGCCGCTCCATCGCGAACGCGAACGGGTCGGTCTTCACGCGGATCTCGCCGGCTTGCGTTTTGATCTCGAACTTGTACTGCGCGCCGGGCGCGATGCCGGGGACGAACAGCTCCCACACGCCGGAACGGCCGAGCGTCCGCATCGGGAGCGCGCGGCCGTCCCACTGGCAGAAGTCGCCGACGACGCTGACGCGGCGCGCGCTCGGCGCCCACACCGCGAACGCGACGCCGTCGATCGACGCGCCGTCGGGCGCCGTGACCCGCCGCGCGTGCGCGCCGAGGACTTCCCAGAGTCGGCGGTGCGTTCCTTCGCCGAAGAGATGGAGGTCGAGATCGCCGACGGTGGGGAGGAAGCGGTACGGATCGTCGCGCTCCCACGTGTCGCCGTTGACGGCGGTGAACGCGATCCGGTAGGCGAGCGGGGTGCGCGCGCCCGGGAGGAGCGCGGCGAAGAGACCGCCCGGGCCGAGCGGCTCGAGCGCGACGCGAGTCGGGGAGTCGGCGGGAGGCGCGTCGGCGCCCGCAGTCGTGTTCGCGTCGGCGCCCGCCCACAGGGTGCATTCCGCGGCGACCGCGTCCGGATGGAACGCGCGAACGACGACGCCATCCGCGACATCGGCGCCGGAGAGGGACGCGGGATGCGCGCCGAGGAATCGGTGCGGCTCCGCGTGATCGCCCGAGAGGAGCCTCGCGCGATCCGAGTCGTCAACCCAATGCGCGGGCCGCGCGGGCGCGGGAGCCGGCGCTGCGGATGCAGGAAGTGGCGCGGACCGCACGGGCGGCGCGGACGAGAGAGTCGGCGTACCTGACGCGGCAGGCGGCGCGGCGCGCGGCGCCCGCGGCGCCCGCGGCGCCCGCACACGTTTTGCCTTCGGGCTTCCGTCGTCCCCCGGTTTCGGGCTCCTCTTCGGCGGCATCGCTCGGCTTCCTACGCGCGGCTCAACAGGATGAGCGAGTGCGCCGCGAGAGTCACGCTCTTGCCCTTCGCGGAGCCGGAGCCGCGGCGGGCCGTATCGACGAGGACGCGCCATCGTTCAGATTCCAACGCGCCCGCCGCCACCGCCGCCGACGTTACCGCATTCGGCAGCGTGAACGCGCACGATCGGCCGCCGCCGTTGACGAGGAGCAGCAGCGTGCGCGCCGCGACCGGCTCGCCGTCTTCATCGACATCGTCGGACGCCGCGGCGGGCACGAGCATTCCGACGGCGTGGTGGCGCGGGTCGCTCCAATCACCGGCCGCCATCTCCGCGCCGTCGGATCGCAGCCATGTGAGGTCTCTGGGCGCGGGCGACGCGGGTCGCGCGGGCGACGCGGGTTGCGCGGCCGACGCGCCAGCACCCGAGATTCCCGGCGCCGCGGCCCGCACCGGTTCCCCGCTGAAGAACGCGCGCCTCCGGAGCGCCGGGTTTTCGCGCCGGATCGCGAACACCTGCGACGCGAACGCGAAGATCTCCCGCTCGCTCTCGCTCAAGTCCCAATCGACCCACGAGACTTCGTTGTCCTGGCAGTACGCGTTGTTGTTTCCACGCTGCGTGCGCCCAACCTCGTCGCCGTGCGAGATCATCGGGACGCCCTGCGCGAACGCGAGCGTCGCGAGGAAGTTCCGCGTCGTGCGCTCGCGCGCCAGCCGGACGCGCGGCGACGCGCTCGGCCCCTCGGCTCCCCAATTGCGGCTCTGGTTTCCGTCCGCGCCGTCCCGATTCCCCTCGCCGTTCGCGTCATTGTGCTTCCGCTCGTGGCTGACCAGGTCGCGGAGCGTGAACCCGTCGTGGCACGTGACGAAGTTGACGCTCGCCGCCGGGCCGCGGCCGCTCGGCGCGAACACGTCGCTCGATCCCGTCAGCCGCGACGCGAAGTCCGCAAGCTGCCCCTCGTCGCCGCGCCAATAGCGCCGCGCCGTGTCGCGAAACCGGTCGTTCCACTCCGACCAGCCGCGCGGAAACTTCCCGGTCATGTAGCCGCCTTCGCCCAAGTCCCACGGCTCGGCGATCAACTTCGAGTGCGCGAGGACCGGGTCTTCGCGGATCGCGTTGAGGAGCCGCTGCGCCGGGTCGAGCGCGAGCCCGTCGCGCGCGAGCGTCGGCGCCAAGTCGAAGCGGAAACCGTCAACCCGCATCTCCTGCACCCAGTAGCGGAGGCTATCGACGATGAGTTGCGCCACGCGAGGATGCCCGGCGTTGAGATTATTCCCGCAGCCGGTCGTGTCGACGCAGTGGCGGCGGTCGGTCGGATGAAGCGCGTAGTAGGCCGCGTTGTCGATCCCTCGGAACGAAAGCGTCGGGCCGAGATGGTTCCCCTCGGCGGTGTGGTTGTACACGACGTCGAGGATGACTTCGATACCCGCGCGATGAAGCGCCTTGACCATCGTCTTGAACTCGACGACTTGTTGGCCGAGCGCGCCCGACGCGAAGCGCGAGTCCGGCGCGAAGAATCCGATCGACGAGTAGCCCCAATAATTGGTGAGACCGCGCTCGGCGAGCTGGCCCTCGGTCGCCGCGTGGTGGATCGGCAGGAGTTCGACGGCGGTCACGCCGAGCGCGAGCAGATGTCGGACGACCGCGTCGGAGCCGAGCCCGAGATAGCGGCCGCGCCGCCGCGCGGAGAGCGCGGGGTGACGCGCGGTGAGCCCCTTGACGTGGCACTCGTAGATGACCGTCCGCTCCCACGGCACGCGAGGCGGCGCGTCGTCGCCCCAATCGAAACGCGCGTCGACGACGACGCACTTCGGGACGGCGCCGGCGCTGTCGGTCGGGTCGGGAGCGTCGTCGTGAGCGGCTCCGCCGGCCCCCGCGGCGCCGCCATCGCCCGCCGCACCGCCGGCGCCCGCCGCGTATCCGCGGAGCGCAGGACTCCACGCGACCGGCCCCGCGATCGCTCGCGCATACGGATCGATCAGGAGCTTCGCCGCGTTGAAGCGATGCCCGCTCGCCGGCGCGTACGGTCCGTGTACGCGGTACCCGTAGAGCTGGCCCGGCGCCGCGTCGGGCAGGTACGCGTGCCACACGTCGTCGGTCCGCTCGCGCAGCGCGACGCGCGCCGACTCCGCGCCGGCGTCCGCGCGATCGAACAAGCACAGATCGACGCCCGTCGCATGCTCGGAGGCGATCGCGAAGTTGACGCCCTCGCCGTCCCACGTCGCGCCGAGCGGATGCGGCATGCCCGACCAAACGCGGATCGCGCGGCCGCGGTCGAGGGGCGCCGTCACCACATCAGATCGGCTGGAGGCGCTCAATGACATCGAGATCGACGAGATCCTTCGGCCGGCCGGTCGCCCGCTTGTTCGCGACGAGTGCGTCGCGCCCGATGACGGGAACGAGAATTCCCTCGACCGAAACCTCGACTCGATTGGGCCAGGCCTCGGCGAACCCGACCCCAGTGATCCGAGTCCGCACGTCGATGCGGTGGGGCGGAACGCCGAGCTGAAATTCGAGGTCTGGCCGAGCGAGATCGGCAACGGAGAGCGTGTCCATCGGAGCGCCGAATCGCGCCAGCGCCCGATACGCCTTCGCGGCGTTTCCTGACTCCGGATCGATCCAGATGTCGAGATCGACTGTCGCACGCGGGATGCCGTGCACCGCGACAGCGTAAGCCCCAACAACGAGGAAACGGACCCCTTCGTCCAGCAAGGCCTGAAGCAGCTCGCTAAAGTCCTTGCTCACGCGCCCGCTCTCCGGCCAGGTACCACTCCCAGACTTCATCGCTGAGGTATGCCGTGAGTAGAAATCGTTCGGCCGGTGTCATCCGCATGTTCTCGGCCATTTCTTCGGCCTCGAGGTCCACTCCATCACCGGGTCGGACGATGCGCGTCCAGGCAATCGCGCGGCGCTCTCGGGGGGGATCCTGATCGCTCGACATGGCCCGATTCTACCAGCCTGCCGTCGGGAGGGGGAAGCGTTGTCGCGGCCCGCGCGGTCGCCGCTAGAACGACGTGACGAACCGCACCTCGGCACCGTTGAGTTCGGGTTCGAGGCGGCAGATTCCGCCAACGCAGATGTAGCCGGCGCGTCGCTTGCCGGCCGTGATCGAGAGGAAGTGCTCGGGCGTCACGTGGTAGCTGACCTCGGCGTAGACGAAGTTGTCCGAGTCGGTCTCGCGCGTGACGGGATCGGGAAAGCTGGCGTGCTCGCCGATGACGGAAATCGAGAGGTCGAGGTTGGCGCGCAACTCGGCGAGCGCGAACGTGCTGCGCGAATCGCCCAGCCCTTGCGTCTTCGTCCGCTGATGCTGGAGCTCGCCGCGCACGCTCCGCTCGCCGGGAGGGTGGTATTCCACTTCGACCGCCGGCGTGTGGTTCTCGGTCTGCGTGACGGCGTCCTCGATGAAATCGTAGACGGCGGCCGCTTCCCAGCGCTCGCCGAGCGGCCTGCGGTACTCGCCGTACCACTCGTGGAAATAGAGCGTCCCGTCCTGGCGGTCGGTCTCGCTCCGATTGAGCGTGATCGTCGAGCCGGGCGACGGCGTGATCACCGCCTCGGCCTGGAAACCCTTCTCGTTGTTCGGGTCGAGCACGTGCGGGTGGCGCGACAGGAGCGTGTAGCCGGTCTCGCGCGTGACCGCCGGCGGGTTGTTGTAGTTCGTCGCCGTGGCCGCTGCGCCGATCGGACGAAACCGGAAGCGCTCGTAGTCCTTGTACTCGACCGTGACGGCGACGCGATCGATCGGGACGAGGTTGAGCGCGCCATATACGCCCGTCCCGCGCAGGTCGCCGTACGCGACGCCGTTGGCCGCCTCGAGACTCGTCCGATGGAAACGGCCGATACGCCCGCCCTCGAGGTATGCGTCGAACCGGTCGCGCGAAAACGACGCGCGCGCGCCGAGCGCCTCCTCGTGCTGCGAGCGGGTCGAGCCGCCCGCGCCGGGCAGATCGTCGAGACGCGACGCGAGCGACAGCGCGCTCACGCCGATGGTCGTGCCACGAGCGACGCGCCGCTCGATGTCGAGCCCGTGGAGGACGTCGCTCCGGCCGATCTCGTCGACTTCGACCTCGCGGATGCGGCCCGTGAGCGCCTTCCCCGCGAAGCCGGCAATCTTTCCCGTCACCAGCGCGCCGTCCATGTTCCCGTCGACGCGGACCGACCGCTCCTCGTACGAGCGAAACAGGAGCCCGCGCCCGAAAATCTCGTAGTAGTTGCCGACGCGGAGCGTCGCGCGCTCCCAGCCGAACTCGGCGTAGCGCTGGACGATTCCCTCGCGGACCGAGTCGGGCTTCGTCTTCGGCGGCTGGAAGGCCTCGTATCGGAAGCCGATCAGCGCGCGGCGGAAATGAACGTCGAGGTCGAGCCATTCCTCGAGCGACTCGCGCGGTTTCGCGGCCGCCTCGTCCGAGTCGCGGCGGAGCGTGTACTCGATCTGGTTGAGCGCGTGGACGTCGACGGCGGCGTCGGCGCGTGCCGGAGCGGGGCGCGCGGACGTCGCGAGGGCAGTCGCGATCGCGAGCGCGGCCGCGGAGCGCACAGTGGGCCGCGCGACGAATCGCACGAAGAACCGCGCGGCGCTGGCGAGCGGTCGCAGCGCCTACTCGCCTTTCGGTTCCTGCGCAGGCGTCGCGGGTGTCGCGGGCGCCGCCGCGGCGAACACTCTGTCGATTGCGCTCGCGACGCGTTCTTCCGTGCCGGGCGAGTAGCCGAGCTGCGAGAACGCGATCGAACCGTCGGGCGCGACGAGAAACGTCTGCGGGATCCGATAGAAACGGTAGAGCCGCTGCATCGAGCCGTTCGGGTCGAGCAGGACATCGAACTCGAACCGGTTGCTCCTGACGTACGACTTGACCTTCGCGTTCGACCGCGGCGAATCGGTGTTGATCGCGAGGACCGTCAGGCCGCGCTCGGCGTACTTCGCGCGGATTGCGTCGGTTCCCGGGAGCGATTGGAGGCACGGCTTGCACCAGAGCGCCCAGAAATCGATGAGGACCGGGCCGCTCTCGAGGAGCTTCGAGAGCGTGACCGCGTCGCCGGCGAGGTTCGGTAGCGAGAAGTCGGGCGCGCGGCCGCCGAGCGCGAGGCCCGCGGCGCCGGCGTCTTTCGTGGCATCGTCCGCGCGCGCGGCTGTGGCGCCGCTCCCGCCGAGCAGCGCGATCGCGGCGACGATCGCGACGGCGCAGATCGCGCCGATCGGGCTGAACGCTTCGACCGCGCCGTTCCCGCCGTTCGCGCCGGTCGCGCGGCGACATCGCAACGCGCGTCTCACCGAACGAGACTCACCTTGCGCGTCTGCTCCCGTCCATCCGCGATCAGCTGCGCGAAGTAGACGCCGCTCGGGACATTGTCGCCGTCGTCGTTGCGGCCGTCCCACTCAACGGGGTTTTCGCCGGTCAGGAGCGTCCCGTCGAAGACGCCCCGCACGCGCCGTCCCGAGACGTCGAAGATCGCGAGCGTCGCGCGTCCGGGCGACGTGAGCCGAATCGCGAACCGCGTGCCGGATCGGCCCGGATTCGGCTCGTTCGGGCCGAGCGGCCCGCCGGCGAACACGAGCGGCGGGCACGTCGTCGCGCCGGGCGCCGCGTCGAGCGCGTCGAGTGCGCGCGCGAGGAGCGCCGTCCGGTCGGCCGCGTCCGCCACGCCTTCGAGCCCGAACGCGAGGAACACGGTGTTCGGCTGCGTGCCGCAGCTTCGCACGCCGGCCGCGTGCGCCGTCGCGTCGTATTCGAGGAACGCGATCCCGCCCGGCGCGGCCGCGACGCCGTCCGGGCTCGATTGGTTGCCCGCGCCGTCGCCGCCCGCGATCTCGAACGCGAGGCCGGCGCCGATCGAATCGTCCGCGCTCCCCGTCACGCGCGTCGCTCCCGCGGCGTCGGCCCCGTACGACGCGTGGAACGTCGAAGCGAGCCACGCGCACGCCGCGTCCGATCGCGTCGCGCTCGCGGGATCGCACAGATCGCGCGCGACGTTCTGCCCGGACAAGAGCACCGCGCCGCCGCCGGCCAAGTACGCAGAGATCGCCGCGCGGTCCGCGTCGTCGAGCGCCGGCGCCGCCTCGCCCGTCTCCCAGATGACGCGCGGGAATCGGGCGAGCGCGGCCGGATCGGGCGCCGCGCCCTCGCGCGGCCACCGGCCGGCAACCTTCCCCTCCGCCAGCGCGCCCGCGTAGTACGTCTCGTAGTCCGCTCCACCGTCGTCGTCGATGACGAGCGCGTCGATGTCGTCGGTGATCCCCGTGAACGTCCGCGTCACGGATTGGGTCGTGTCCGACAGCGACGTCACAGTGAACGCGACGTGGCCGCTTCCCGCGGTTTGGCCTGTCTGGAACCACGTCGACACCTTGAGCGTGTCGTGCGCCGCGACACTCGGCGCCCGGATGTTCAGCGACGGGATCGAGTTGACGAACGGCGCGTAGCAAAGCGTCTTGATGCAAATCGAGGCGGCCCAACCGTCGGGCAATTCTTCGACCTTCGAGATTCGGAACTCGACCGCTGCGTCCTCGTTGTTCTTGAGGACGTTGACGATCTTGATCAGGCCGCCGAGCGTGTCCACCACGACCGGGTTGTAGCTGACGAGCTCGAAGCCGGCCGCAGAGGCGGAGGATGGAGCGAACGCGGGGGCGACGAACGCGGCGGCCGCAAGCACCAGCGTCGCGCCGGCGATGCTCACCGCGTGCTCCCCGTCTGGTACACGACGCCCGTCGTCGCGGACCGGATCGACGCGATCACCTCGATGTTCGATTCGACCCAGCCCGGCTTGAGCGGCAGGCTGTTGTTGAACTCGACCGCACCGCCGACGTCGAGCATGAACGGAACGCCCGTCGTGACCGGCAGGTAGCCGCGCACGATGTCGTCGTAGCGGTCGATCCCGTTCACCGCATCGTATTCGATGTCCGTCTCGATCACGCCGACGATCAAGAGGTCGAGGCCTGCGGTCGCGCGGGTCTTCCGGATCAGTCCGCCGATGATGACGAGAGAATCTCCGACGAGAGTTTTCCGGACCGTGATCTCGTACGAGGGCTCGGCCGCCGCGGCCGCCTCTATCCTCGAGACGAGTGAGTTGAAATCGGATGGCATGTCGAAGAACGCGCCGTCGATCCAGAACAGCGGCATGTACGTGATGCCCACGCCGCGCTCGACCGACTGCGCTACGTTGTCGAGATAGAACGGGTCCGCCGCGGAAGGCCAGCCGAGGTGGCTCGAGTATGAAACGGCCACGCCGAGCCGTCGGAGCGCGGCCTCGAGGTTGTTCTCCGCATCGAAGCACGGCTCGCACGAGGTGTTCGAGAGGTGGTCAACGAGGACGACGCGCTTCGACAAGTCCGCCCGGAGCGTGATCGATGCGGCCTGCGTCGTCTCGTTTGCGCGGACCTCGACCGGCTGCGCGGCGGTCGAGTCCGCGTAGC
>Ga0247727_10002502_pt1 | contig 41944 bp, 58 predicted proteins | sample WisWelCaveWW1625_FD_202498 | JGI IMG/M metagenome (GOLD analysis project Ga0247727, IMG submission 202498) | Biofilm microbial communities from Wishing Well Cave, Virginia, United States - WW16-25 | ecosystem: Environmental > Aquatic > Deep subsurface > Groundwater > Cave microbial mat | place...
GCATGGCGCGGCGCGGCGCGGCGCGGCGGGGCATGGCGCGGTAACGCCGACAAGGCAAGGCATGGCGCGGCGCGGCGCGGCGGGGCACGGCGGGGCACGGTAACGCCGACAAGGCAAGGCATGGCGCGGCGCGGCGCGGCGGGGCACGGCGGGGCACGGTAACGCCGACAAGGCAAGGCATGGCGAGGCAAGGCCAGGCACGGTAACGCCGACAAGGCCAGGCACGGCCAGGCAAGGCTGGCAGGCATGGGCATAACAGCCAAACAGCTCGAACGACGCAAGACCCAGCCCTACACGTCGGGCAGCGACTTAGCGGCTGTCTGCGGGTGCGACCCGTTTCGCTCCGCCTACGACGTGTGGTTGGTCCGACGCGGCATGGTGGACGACGCGCGCCTTGAGGTTGCCCACGCACACAACCGGGCGATGCAGATGGGCACGATGTTGGAGCCGGTGATACTGGATTGGGCATCGCAGCGGCTTGGGAAGCTGCTACGCAACCAACGGCGCGTCAATCGTCCGGCGATGTTGGCGTGCCACCTGGACGCGATCACCGGTCGGACGGAAGGTCGGGACGATCCCGGCGACACCGTCGAGGCCAAGTCCTCCGGCATGACGTGGGCTCTCAGCGAACAGTGGGGCGACACGGACGACGATTACCCGACAGACGAGATCCCCATGCGAATCGTCCCGCAAGCTTACGCGGGGATGATCTGCAACGGGTCCCGGCGATGCTGGGTGCCGACGATCCTCGGCGGGCGTGGGTTCCGCATGTACCTCGTCGAATACCGGAAGTCCGTCGCCGATGAGTTGGTCCGCCGCAATCTCGCGTTCATCGGCGGACACGTCGAGACGCGCATCCCCCCGGAAGATTGCAAGCCTTCGATGGAGTTCGTTCGAGCGCTTCGACGCCAGCCGGAGCAGGTCCGGGAAATACCAGTCGAGATGGTGTCGGCGTGGCGGGACGTGAAGCGCAAGCGCCTCGAACTAGAAAAGGCGGAGGACGAAGCCAAGCGAGATATATGGCTTGAGCTTGAGGGATGCGACGGCGGGACGATAGACGGCGAGCTGGTCGTGACGAACAAGATGCAGACGCGGAAGGCGTACACGGTAGCGGAATCGAGTTTCGCCGTACTCAGGGAAGTGAAACGGCCCACGGGTTGCGGATTTGTTTCCTGACGACCACGGGCTTTGAGAGGCAGCAAGCAGCATGGCAGCGACAGCAGAACAGTTGGACGCAAGTCCGATCAACCTCGCCAAGCCGGTGGGCAGCAAGGACACACTCATTCAGTTGCTCGAATCGAGGAAGGCGAGCATTGCAGCGATCCTTCCGCGGCATATGGATGCGGACAGGTTGCTCAAGCTGGCGTTGCTGGCGTTCAGCCGCACGTCGAAGCTCATGCAATGCACGCAAATTAGCATCCTCTCGGCAATCACGCGCGCTGCCGAGTTAGGCATCGATTTTACCGGAACCCTCGGCGGCGGGTACCTCGTTCCGTACGGTAGCGAGTGCCAATTCATCATCGGCTACCGTGGCCTCATGGATCTCGCACGGCGACACGGCGACGTTAAGGTTATCGAGGCGCGCGTCGTGCGGACCGGCGACAAGTTCGACTACGACTATGGCCTTGAGTCGAAGCTCACGCACAAACCGGAACCGTCTTCGTCTGGCAAGCCAACGCACGTTTACGCGATCGCACGTTACAAGAGCGGGTTCAGCCAGTTCGAGGTGATGACCATCGCGGAGGTGAACGAGATCCGCAAGCGTTCCAAGGCGGCGAACAATGGACCGTGGACGACCGACTACAACGCAATGGCGGTGAAGACGGTCGTTCGCAAGCTCTGCAAGATGCTCCCGCTTTCTCCGGAGTTCGCTCAGGCGGTCCGCGAATCAGACGAGGTGGAATTCGGACTGGCGGCGAACACCATCGACGTGGAGCCGCTGGGCGGCGGCAACGAACGTCTCGCGAAAACTCTCGGCGTCGGCAACGGGCAGGAACCAGCCGAAGAGGCAAGCTCCGACCCTGCTGGCGATGCGATCGTTGCCAAGCGGCAGGACATCATCGACCGGTATCGCGCGATGTCACAGGCCGTCCGCGACATTTTCCATGGGGCAGTCGGGTTCACGGGCGTGGAGCCGCGCGTGCTGGAAATGACCGACATCGGAGACTTGGACAAGCTGCTCGCCCACGCGGTGAACGTGGGCAGGAAGCCGCGGTGAAATGACACTGTAACCACCCCCGGACGGCGAGGCGCGGGAGAGCCGCGTCAGTGTGCCGAACGCGCCTCCGGGGAACGGTCAATAGCGGCTGTGAAAACAGCCTCAAAGAAGGTGGGCGGAATGATCGTCGGGCAGTGGATAGCGATGCGATTAGACCTCTCGGTTGACCCCGCCGTATTGTCCATCGGCTACACGTTGGCGCGCACAAACAACGAGGTGATCGGCGCGCTCTACAAGGTCTGGGTTTGGGCGAATTCGCAGTCTACAGACGGCACATTTCCGTGCGTTCCGACGCGTCATGTAGACAAGATTGCCGAGATTGAAGGCTTCGCGCAGGCCATGATTGACGTCGGATGGTTGGCCGATTGTCGAGAAGGCAAAGGCACGCAAGTCCCCAATTTCAAAAGGTTTAACGGCCAATCAGCCAAGCGCCGAATGCTTAATTCACGCCGTCAAAAGATGTCGCGCGATTGTCATCCAAATGTCGCGCTTCCAGCGCGACAAAAGCGCGACAGCAGCGCGACAAAAACGTTACGCCTCTCGCGTAAGAATAAGAATGAGAATAAGAATAAGAAACAGCAGCAGACCCCCCTACCCCCCGTTCGCTCCGAATCCACGCCGCCAGACACGCCAGGAACGCCGGGGCTTGCTGCTGGAGTTGCACTTCGTGCCGAGGGGATCGATCCGCCGACCGACGCGATGCTGTTGGCCGAGTTCCCCGGCCTGACGCCGGAGTTGGTTCGCGAGTGCCTGACCGGGGTGAACGGCGGCCCTGGTCTCCGAGTCACGGTCCTCCGCGAGAAGCTCCCCGGGCTCATGGCCGCGCGGTCGGCGAACGCCGAGGCTTCCGGCCGGCTTGGCGTCGTGCTCGCCAGGTACCGCGCGGCGTACGAGGCGGACCCGGCCATCGGTGAGCTCTACGGGCGGCTGGCCGTCTGGGAGCAAACCGATCGGGATCGCGCGGTCGCGGAACGCCTCGCGGCGGAGATCGGGACCGCCGCTGGCACGGCCATCGCCAAGGCTTGGGTGCGCGGCTCCCGCGTGCCAGGGCGCGAGAATCACGCCGCCTACCGCGCGATGTCGGTCTCGACCGTGAGAGAGTCACCGAGCAAATACACAGTGTCGCCGGCGAAGCCCGTGCAGTCGGGGGATCGATTGACGTGATCTACCCGCGCATCACCACGCTGGAGTTCGCGTGATCCACTTTGAACTCAACATTCAGCCGCAGGCCAAGCAGGCGGACCGGTCGTTCTTCAGCCGGGGCCTTGGCCGGATCATGCACTACCAGACGTCTCGCGTACGTCGCCACGCCGACTTGATGGCCGCGCACCTCGAGCGATATCGACCGGCCGAACCGATGACCGGTCCGATTGCGTTGACCGTGGTGCTGATGTGGAAAGCCACCAAGGACTACCCGGCCGGGTTCCGCGACGGACGTCCAGACTATGACAACTGCGCGAAGCAAACCGCAGACGTTCTGCAACGCTGCGGTTTCATTGCGGACGATGCGCAGATTTGCAGGGCGACGATTTGGAAACGAGCCGGCCGTCGGGCTGGTATGGTGATTCGGTTGGAATGTCTGACCGAACAGAATTGGGTTGATTGGAAAAAGGAGTTTCGGCATGGCAACGATTGGGTTGATTGCAACGAAGAAAAAGTCAGCGACGGTCAAGCTTCCGAAGTCCGGAATGAGCAAGTCGAAGAAACAGAAGTCGTCCGACGGTGCGCCGTCTGACAGCGGCCGTCACTTCGACAACGGCGAATACAATGTGCCGGTGAGGCTCGGCAGAGTGAGTGTGGACAAAATAAGTTGCAGCGTCGGAATGTCCGTGCCGCGGACTTCGTTTCGGTCGCTCAGGGACGAGGAAACATTCATCGCGGCAGAACACTCAGCTGTGTTTACCACGGACGACGAACTGTTCGGCAAGGGTTTCAAGTTGCCGCTCAACTTCACGACGGCAAACTTGAGCAAGGGCACGAAGCGACTCTCGTTCACCGCGTCGTTCAACAGGAAAGCCAACGACATGGAGATTGTCGAGCTTTGCAACTGCGAAGGTTTCCTGAAAGGCAAAGCCGTCGCGGTGGTCGAAAAGAAGCCGGGCCGTCCCAAGAAATGCGAAACCACACCAGTCGAAGATGTCCCCGGCCAGGGCTCGCTCATGGATGACAAAGCATGAAAGCCGTCTGGATGCAAAGTGAACGCAAAAGGGCGATGGCGCTACTCTCGGACGAAAAGCATTTGGTGCCAGGGTTCTCTCGGGCGCGACGAAAAAGGCCGCTTGGCCGATCCTTGCACCATGAAGTGTAATGGCTCGCTGCGCGATTGGCGTCATCATCATGGTAGCGACCAAGGATCGGTTGGACATCTTGCATACGGCGATGCGCGTACATGTGAACGAACTAACCCTACGGCGTTTTTTTGGTTGTTGTCTTTGTGGAATGACGAGCCCGGACGTAAATTCGCCGAAGTCGTAGAGGCGTTCAGAACGATTCCGTGCGTGGAGGACTGAAAACATGAACCTATCCGATTGCCTAGCCCTCATCGAATGCCCCGAACCCGGCAAGCTGGTTCGGGACGCGCATCCCAACCGGCCCGTCGACGGTTATACGAATTCGCCGTGCTACGACTTGGCAGAAGCGGCTATCCGCCTCATCGCCCCGCTAGTCAACTCCGTCATCGTCGTCGTGACACCGGCGGATCGGCATTGGCTGGCCGCATTCGCTGATTTGTTCCCCGGCAAGGTAACGCCCGGCCTCAAGGGCAATATTGTAGCGGGGGATAATCTAATCAGCCTCGCCAAGTGGCGAACACTGCACACCTCCGCAACGCAAGCGGCAGAATTATGCGGCTCGGATGTCTGCTACGTCGATTTTGAATCGGCGTTGGCAGCATACTGGGCTGATAGCACGCAATATCTATTGCTCGACGCTGTTTCAGACGCGATCCGGCTGACATTCGGTCAGCCGGGCGTGAAGCTCATGGCCTACGGCCCGCAGTACATTTATAGCAAGGACGCCGATAGCGGTGCTATCACGAAGGCGTTCGCGGACGGTATGAAACCCGGTGATTCTTTCGCACCGGGATTTCTAAGCAGCAAGGAGTTCCCTGAGTTAACGCACGATCGATATGTCCATCAATTACTGACTGGACCGCCGTATTACGAGCAATTGCTCGTGTCCATGACGGCGATCCGCGGCCGATACGATTGCCACGATCCGGCATCCGTGCTCAAGACTGTGGCTGTTGTCGATTCGCGGTATCTCCACGATACCATTCCAATCCTGAACCTACCGGCGGCCGATTGTATTGCGGTCGCTAAAGAGATAAACCGGCTGGCGACAGCAGCCACAACAACAACGGAGAAACCGAAAATGATAAAGTCCAATCGAATCGTCGGACGGTTTGCGGTGAATTTCAAAAAATGTCTCGTGGCCATGCCGTACGTCGGGCCTCCGGCCTATCGGGAAATAGGGCCGGTATTATGGGCCAACAAAGATAACGGCGGCGGTGGGCAAACGATATATTTGCGGCAAGTCGGCAACAAGGCAATCTGTCGAGTGATGCTGCCGATAGAGACGGAGCCGTATTGGATCATTCCGGAGCTTGGCGTCGGCACGCTGTACGGGCCGCACGCATTGGAGGGTACCAACGGATTCGACCTCCAAGCAATGGGTGCGGCATTCTCGGACGAAATGCTGCCGCTGACGATCCACAAGCGGAGCATTGCCGAGCCGACGAAAATCGAGACGTCCGAGATGGGAATCTGGCTCGATTACGAGGTGCCGCTGATGGGCAATGTGATGGAGCCGGAGACGATTTTCGTCGTCAATCTGCATTGCTATCGGGTGTTGGCGTCGTGAACAGCAAAGAGATTCGTCCGAAACAAAACCTCGGATCTATAGTCGAAGCTTTTTGCGACGATCACGAGGTAGACGGCCAGAGCCGCCGGCGTGAGGTTGCGGAGTGCCCCAGCCAGGATGGGCTTCGACGGGAGCCGGCCGAATCCGTCTTTCGCTTTACCGTTGTAGTTTGCTATAATGTCCACTTCGTCAACCACTCGCCGCTCCCCGCTGTCCATGCCTGGTCGCGGGGTTCGGCGTTTACAGACATCATCACGCCATCCGTGACGCCACGAACCGCACAAGCTGTTCCTCGGTGTAAAGCACTTTCCGGCCGATGCGCACGTGCTCGATCTCGCGGCAGTTCGTCAGCGTCCAAAGGAGCCTCGTGCCGATTCGCAGCTTCGCCGAGGCCTCCCGGGACGTGTACATCGTCGGCAGTATGTCCGGGCCGGGATCGATTCGGTTGCGAAGGGCAAGCGTCATGCCGTCACCGTCGCTTTCGAGGGCGTTGCTTCCGCAAGCGATCGGCGGACGACGTCGATCGCGAACATCCGCCGACGGCCTGCCATGACGAACGGGATGCGCCCGGCTTCCACCTCGCGCTTGAACCACGCCAGGGGCAGCCCCAACCGCAACGCACAAACCTCTTGTGGTACGAATGCCGTTGTTGTGTCCATGCCCGTACTTTCGGGCCGGTTGAACCCCGCGGAAAAGGAATGGTCAGTGTGCTACGAAAATGGTCCGACTTTGACCCGGAAATCTATTTCTGTCGCCGCCGGTAAAGCGAGTCGAGGTCTGATTTTGACACCCAGTTCTTGCCTTTCATCCGGAGCGGGTAGGAGATGAGGCGGCCCGCATAAATCGCACGCTTAATCGTCGTAGGACTTGTCTCGTACAAGCCCACTGCAACATTCAAATCGACCAGATCAGGCGGACGGATTTTCACGGGTTCGATTGCGAGTTCGTTGGGCATAGCCTCCAGCGACTTGATCCAGCCGAGAAACGGTGCGACTTGTGACGAACCTCGCACCGTCGATCGGTATCGTCGCATGTATGGAACCTTGTGCCGAACCATCGACCACGTCGGTACCAGGTACCGCCATGCCAAACCGGCCTTGCGTTGAAGATCCAGGGGCCAGTTCTCCGCAAGTGCGCAGAGGCGTTCAAGTTCGTCAGCTACCTCAACAGCCACCGGGTTTGTCACGTCGATAGCCCGTTGCAGTTTCACCCAGTACGGGTGAAGCACCTGATTCGAAGCGTCGAGGAAGGGGTTGTCCGGCGGGCCCTTCGCGTCATTGATCCACGTCAACGGTACACGACGGGCAATCGCAAGCAGTCTGTCGAGTTCTGGCGGGCAGTTCGGCATTTTGCACCATCCTTAGCGGGCCGCCCGCCCGGCCTCGTGTGGATGGTGCCCGACACGAAAACCGGGTGGACGTTCGACGACCGTCGCCGCCTACCCGCCGCGATTCTACCGCCGACCAAATCGCCAAGACCTGGCCGACATGGCCTTCCTTCGGCTGCTTTCGGCAGCGACCAAGCGCGCACGCCGTCGGCGCGATTGGAACCGAGTCGCGTATTTCTGCCGGTGTGCTGATCAGCTGCGTGACCGCAGGGAGGTGGCGCCCGATGGCGTTCGTGAAAATTGATTCGACATTCCTTGAGCGGGCGGACTTTTCGATCATGGCGAAAGTGATCTTCTCGGTGTTGACGGACGAAGCCCGTGGGGGCCCTCGTGTATCGCTTGGGCTCCGCAGGTTGGCCGGCCTGATCGGCTGCAACGTTAAACCTGTTCGGCGGGCGATAAACGAACTCACCAAGCGTGGTCTCATCAAGGTCGTCGATGGGAAGTTCGGCGGCCGTAACACATACTGCCTGACCGGTGAAACCGTGTCGATTTCCGCCACAGTTTCCGAAACGCCAACCGTGGTCAAAAGCGCTACGGTTTCACCAAAGGACCTTCCAGACCGACCGTGGTCAAAAGCGCTACGGTTTCACCAAAGGACCTTCCAGACCGACCGTGGTCAAAAGCGCTACGGTAGCGTGGTCAAAAGCGCTACACTAGCGTGGTCAAAAGCGCTACACGTCCAGACTCAGACTCAGACTATAATGGCGCGCAGCCTTCGGCTGGCGCCCCCGCGTTGTTCAAAGACGATCCACCCAGGGGCAAGCGCGCTCCGAAGGGAAGCACGAAGACCAAGCGCCCGTCAGATTCCCGGGTGACCACGTTCGTTGCGGCTTGGCGCGTCGCCTTCGCGAAGCACCGCGGCAGCCCGTGGGTTGATTCGACCCCAGCGAAGGACCGGACACTCATCGCTCAGGCGCTTCGGCAGATCGACGCCGATCGCCCGAGTGAAGACGCGCTAGCACTCCTGACCAGCGCGGCGGATCGACTCTGCCGCAATGGGATTCACTGGGCAAAAGGCGCGCCGTCTATCGGCATTCTGCACAAATCAATCAACGACCTTTTGCCCAAGGCAGCGCCGACACCGCAGAGCGCTCCGCCTCATCCGGTGACAAGGCAAGCTGCCGAGAAATTCGCCGAGGACATAACCCAGAACCCGGACGCTTACCGCGCTATTGGCGAACGAGTCGATCGGAAAGAAGTGTCAACCCGTGCGGCTCTGCAATCGCTCGCGAATGCGAAGTCCGGCGCGGCGTTCCGGGCCGCAATGCTCCCGGAGAAAAGTGAGGCCCACATTGTCGCTTGATCGACTCATTCCACCACAAAACCTCGATGCCGAGAAGGCTGTGTTGGGCTGTCTCTTGATGGACTGCGCAGACTTCGACGAAGTCGTCGCGCTCATCGGCGGAGTCGAATCGTTCTACACGCCGGCGCATCGGGAAATTTACCAGCGCGTTGTCGATCTGCACGAGACCGGGGATCCGATTGACCTGGTCGTATTCGAGGCGTGGCTGAACAAGTGTCACGTGGATGGCATTCCGGAATTGCGGGAGCTTGCGATTGAATGCGCCGAATCTTTTGCCGACCTGGCCAACGCGCAACACTACGCCCGGATCGTCCGCGGGTGCGCCGATCGACGCGACTTGATTCGGGTCGGGCAGGAGCTCGCCGCGGCCGCATGCGATGACGCAAACGAGCCCGCTGAACTCATCGCGAAGTTCAGCGGCCGACTTGAGGCGGTGCAGGGACCAACGAAGCGCGGCGACGTGATCGACGGCGTTGACTTGGTGCGGCAGTTGCCGGCTGCGATGGACGATTCATCCCGCCAGTTTGTGCCGACCGGCCTTACGGTCATCGACGTCGAGATGAGCGGTCTCGAGCGCGGCAGTTTGACGATCCTGGCGGCGCGTCCGAGCGTGGGCAAGACGGCACTCGGGCTCGGGTTCGCCCTGAACGCGGCGAGCGCCCAGCAGGAGGGTTGCCCGGCTTTGTTCGTCTCCGTCGAAATGCCCAGGCTCGCGATTGCGGCTCGGCTCGTTGGGCTGTTGACGCACGCGAACGTGTCCAATCTACGCAGCGGTGTGATGAGCGACAGCGATCGCCAAAGGGCGGTCGACGAAGCAACACGACTCCTCGCGCGAGGGCGGCTGTACGTCATCGACTCCATCTCGAACGTCGGGGACATCGTGGGCATCGCCCGTCAACACGTCCGCCGCGGCGTGGGCCTTGTGGTCGTTGATTATCTCCAGCTCTGTCAGCCGGCGGGTCGTGCCGAGAATCGCAATCTCGCTGTTGCATCGATGTCTGCGGCGTTCAAGCGGCTTGCCCAGCAGACGGGCGCGGCCGTGGTCGTGTGCAGCCAGCTCTCCAGAGACCACGAGAAGTCGGGTCGCAAGCCGACGCTCGGCGATTTACGCGACTCCGGCGCGATCGAACAGGATGCCGACGTGGTGATGTTCCTTCATCGCGGAGACGACGCGAACGGCTATCCAACACCGGTCGAGCTGCTCGTGCGCAAGAACCGGAACGGGCGGACGTTCGAGGGTACCCTTGCGTTTTATGGGCAGCAAATGTGGTTCGAAAACTGGACGACGGCGCCTTCGGCGAACACGGCGACGCCAAGCACACTTTTTCAGGCTGACCAACGCCGCACCGCTTGTTTTCTCGCTCCGAATCGGTGTGGAGAGATTCACACTGTTGGCACATCGTAAGCGTCTGCTGTTTTGCTATTTGTATCCCTGTCGGAAACGACCTGGAGAAATGGCAATGGCAATCGACAGAACGACCGAAACGATTCTCAGTCTGAGAGACGCAACCCGAGAAGTTCCCCCGCTCGACGGGAAAAAGGTCCACATTAGTACGCTGTGGCGATGGGCGCGCAAAGGCGTCCGCGGCGTGAAGCTTGAATACATCCAGCTCGGTCATCGAGTCGCCACGTCGCGCGAGGCTATTGACCGATTCTTCGCGGCACTTGTTGCGGTCGAACCAGAACCGACGGAGCGCCCGCGTCCCGTCCATGTTTCCAAGACACGCACGTCTGCCAGTCGCCAGCGCGCTGTTGAGCGAGCGGAAAAGCGGCTCATTGCGATGGGTGCTTGATTCCCCTGAAACGCCGCAAGCCGCGCCCGGGCGGACCGCGACTTGCAGCGAGTGGTCGAAGATGTCAGAGATTCTATCCCACCGACGATCCAAACGCGACAACGCCGTTGACGGCAACGGCCGGGCCAACGAGTCCGAGGCCGGCAAGAGGATCGCAATCATCCCGGAATCATTCTTTGAGTCGGGTCGAATACGATCACTGACGGGCAGGTCCTTGAAAGTGTTTCTTGTGCTGGCCCTGCACCGGGGGAACGAAAACGGGAAGGCGTACCCGAGCGTTGACACCATCTCTAGGTTGAGCGGAGTCGATTGCAGGGACGTTCGCCGACACCTCCGCACCCTTGAAGACCTGAAGTTCATCAACGTCACGCTCAGTACGGGACGGAAGACAAACCACTACCGGATCGATTGGGGAACCCTGGTGGAAACACCCCAGGTTGCAACCCTGGGCAAATCCACCCAGGTTCAAAACGCCAACCCTGGTGGAAACGCGCCGCCAACCCTGGTGGAAACGCGCCGCAACCCTGGGCAAATCCACCCCCCAGAACATAGTAGAACAGAGAATGAACAGAGTATCCCCGCTGCGCGGGGCGCTCTGTGGGATTCAATATGCCAAGTGTTCGACTTCGACCCGAACCCGAAAGCGAGAACACACAAGACCCGCCTCGGCAAGCTGGTCCGCGAATTTGGAGAACTGAATGCTACGCCTGATGAAATCTCGAAACGGGCCGATCGGCTCCGTCGCACCTGGGGGGACAAGTGCCATACCCCAGAGTCGCTTCACAAGCACTGGGGCAAGTTTGCCGCGGACGTCGCGGACACTCCCCGCGGCGACCGTACAGCCCGCGTGGCAGCGGCTGCTGGAAAATATGATGGCATCGCAGTTGTCGTTGACGCGAACGTGTGAGCCGCTCGTTGGCGGCGGACGCAAGGCGTCAGCACCCACCATCGACCGAGATGTTGACGAAATCGCACCGCGGGTGCGTGCGACGATCCGACAGGCGGTCAACGGTGAATTGCCGTGGCCGCTGGTGTTCGTCGGGCCTGCCGGTGCAGGGAAATCGTGCGCGGCGTTGTGTGTGTTCGACCGCTTCGGTGGTTGGTATCTGACGGTTGCGGAACTACTCGAAAAGATACTGCTTTCGCAACGCGGCGACCTACGCACTGCTTCGGGACACAGTTGGACGGCGACGGAGCTGTGGCGCGACTGGTCAACCGCGTCCGTGGCCATCCTCGACGAACTCGGTTCGCGCAGCACGGTGAGCGACTTTCACTACGAGCAGGTCAAACGTGCGATCGACTTGCGGCAGGAGCGACCGCTCATCGTCGTCAGCAATCACACTATCGAGCGCATCGCCGACCTGTATGACGACAGGATTGCGAGTCGCCTGGCGGGCGGAACCGTCATCGCATTCGAGGGCAAAGATCGCAGGCTGTCATGCCGGAAGTCTCACGTGGAGGCGGTCGCATGAGTGCCAACGCGATGACACACCAACGACCACGATCAGAACTTCTCGCCCGCTTCGATGACAAGCCGCGGCCGGGCTATCGGCCGTGGTGCTACCGAACACCCGAGGACCTGGCCGCGAAGATGCAGCGTCCGACCAGAATGACGGCTGAGGCGTGGCGTGCGACGCTCAAGGATCGGATGAGCCGGACAAACGATGTGTTCGTTCTGGAAGCCCTGCGGATGGCCCTGGCTGCAACGGACGCGGCGGAGGTCCAACCAGTGCCGAAGCGTGGCACGAAGCGACGGAGGGCAGCATGAGGGCTTGGGCGATGCCACATGATGACCCCCCCCCGTCACGGGTCCTTCCGGCCCGGGGGTGGCCTTCGGGTCAGAGATGCATCGACGGCAATTGTCGGCATGGATCGAAAAATCGGCTGCCGCCGTCCAGTAGGGATTTAATTATGAGCGCAAAAACCAGCATGACAGTCCCCGAACTCGCGAAACACTTCTCTCGCGATGAGCGGTCTATCCGGCGATGGGTTGACCGTCCCGGCTTTCCAAAAGCTGACAAGTCCGGCCGGCGGAAGGCCGAGGCCGTTCAGAAGTGGTTCAACGCCAACATCGTCGCCGCGGGCGGACGGTCCGAATCCGGCGAAGAGCTTGACCGGGAACGCACGCTCATGGCTCGCCTCAAACGCGAGCAATTGGAAAGCACGCTTGTTCCCGCAACGTGGCATCGCGCTCTGCTCGGTCGTTGGGAAGCCGAGGTGCGCGCCCACATGGCCGACATGTGCGACACGATCCCGGCCGGTTGGCCGTACAAAACGGCCGTGGAACTGCGCGACGCCTGCCGGGAGATTTACACCGCGCTTTGTGAGCGAATCAACAACGCCTCCGCGGAGATCAAGGCCGAGCTGGGTGTGTCGTCGGAAAAGGACCCGCGCGCAGTGAAAGCCGCAAGCCGGAGGCACCGGACATGGGGGGTCGGCCGGCGCAGGGCAACGTAATTCCGCGCACCTACCTACACGCATTCCTCGGTCGTTGGTCAGCCCGAGATCCGTGCGCACCTCGACGAATCGTGTGACGTGATCCCGGCCGGTTGGCCGTACAAGTCGTCAAACGAGCTGTGTGATAAAGGTGCGGAGCGTCTACACTGCCTTATGTGGGCGACTGACGACGGCGACGGAGGACGTTGAACGCGAGCTCGGTGACCCGACGTCTGGTAAGGACCGACGGACGTCACGGGGCAGCACCGGCGGCACGGGACATAAAGACAGGCAGATTGCTTGCCGATCATCGACGTAAACTACTGGTACTTTCCTGAATTTTTATCAGTCTCCGAGTGGTCCGACCGCTATCGACGTCTCCAGCGTGACTACGCGGCCGATCCTGGACCGTACGACTCTAGCAAGACGCCCTACATCCGCGAGATTCAGGACTCGTTTGCCACGGCCGGCGTCCGTCGAATCACCATCGTCAAGGCATCTCGTGTCGGTGGAACCGAGGCGGCGAACAACATGCTCGGCTACGCGATCGACAACGCGCCAGGCCCGGCGCTGTACGTCTACCCGACCGAGAAGGACTCGCGTGATGAAGCAAAGAATCGACTGAGCAAGTTCATCGAGGGGAGTCCACAACTCAAGACCCACGTGCCGTCCATCGGTTGGTGGACTGGAGACGAACTGAATGTTGATCGGATGACGATCTGGATGGCCTGGGCGGCGGCGCCCGGGACACTCACACGTCGCACGATCCGTTACCTGTTCATCGACGAGCTGGACAATTGCAATCATCAGGTCGGAGCACTTGGCGACACGCTGTCGCTCGCCGAGAAGCGGATCACGACGTTTCAGGCTCGATCGCGCACCGTAGTCGTCACCAGTCCGACCCTCGATTCTGCCGCGGCGTGGACGGCCTACAACGAGAGCGACCAGCGACGATACCACGTCCCTTGCCGGAATTGCGGCGTCTATCAACTTCTCGCGTTCGAACGATTGAAGATTCCCGAGGGCATGCGCGACCCTGAGCGGGTCGAGAACGATGGGCTCGCGTGGTATCAGTGCTCGGCGTGCAACGCGCGTCTAGCTGAGGATGACAAACCCTGGATGCTGGCGAGGGGCGTCTGGGTACCAGAGGGCGTGACGATCGTCGAGGCGTTGCCTCGCGAGATACCCGAAGTCGTCGATCGTGCATCCTGGGCGTCTGGTCGTTGGCGGCCGGCCGTGGAAGGCCATGGTAAGGCGACCCGCAACATCGGATTCCACATCGGCGGGCTGCTGAGCCCGTGGCGAACATGGTCCGAGGTGATGGCCGAGTTCCTCCGCGCCAAGGATCACCCTGAGCGCCTTCGCGTATTCTTAAACCAAGTGCTTGGCGAACCGTGGAAGGAAACCGTCGACGAAGTCCTACCGGAACGGGTCCAGTTGCTCACGACCAATGCATACCCGCGGTTGGTCGTGCCGAAGAAGGCCGAGATTCTCATCGTTGCGGCCGACGTCCAGAAGGACCACCTGTACTACATCGTCCGGGCCTGGGGTCCGAACCGGGAGTCTTGGTTGATCGACGAAGGCGTGATGTCGGACTTCGACGAATTACTTATGGTCTGCCTGCGCAACTACCAGATTCAAGATGGCGAGACGATGTCGGCCAAGTGGGCGGCGATCGATGCGAAGTACCGAACGCCGGAGGTCTACGCTTTCGCGTCGAAATACCACGGCATTTATCCGATGACCGGTGTGCAGCGTGCAACGGTTCCCGTCCGACCGCGGCCGATCGAGTATGTGTCGAACGCATCTGGACGGGTCGAGTCAATTAGTGGTTTGGTGGTCGACACCACTTACTATAAGTCCATGTTCATGCGTACAATGAGAACGTCGGCAAGGGCCTTTGAAGATGGCCTTGACGGAATTTGGCATCTTCATCGGCAGGTTTCGGAGGACTACTGTGAACAAATCAGGGCGGAGCAACAGGTATGGAAAACCGTAAAACGACACCACGTAAGGATGCGAGTGCTCGTGTGGGAACCAAGGACCCAACACGCGAAGAATCACTTCCTCGACTGCGAGATGATGGGATTGGCCCTCGCGGACCACAAGGGAATCCTGTCGCTGAAGGAAATGGGCGAAGCGGAGGCACCGCCGGTCACGCCGGAGCCGAACGGTCAGCAGGACAAAGCGGGGTATCGGATCAGACGCTACTCGTGAGCGAAGACGAGCCCGTGGACTTCGAGGTTCCATTCGTCAAGTTCAAAAAGCTCTGTTGCCCGTTCTGCAAGTCAGAGGATCGACAACGCATATACGGTCATTCGCCAAAGGGGTTCGTATACGTGCGATGCGGTTTTTGCATTCGCCCGTACAATGAGCGAAAGGCCGCGGGGCAGCTTGATCTCGTGGGGCAGCAGACGGCGTACAAGTACAAGGCGAAAGCAGAATGAGAACAGAGAGGGAGTAACAATGGAATCACATGCCGACAGAGACTACCGAAATCAGTTTTTCAACAATCTCCACAAGCGGGCGGACACCATGCGGGAGGCTGGTCTCTCGCAGATAACTGGCGGACTGCCGGGCGAGTCTGTACTTGCGACCCGACGACGAGCAGGGCATTTTGAGAATCTCCATCGGCGGCGGAATTAAAGAAGTCGATGACATGGTGTATTGCGTGTTCCGCGGCGACGCCCACAAGTGCCTGTTTTTGTTGAAATCGGCGGTTGCGGCGATGGAGGAAAAGTTGCCATGATGTGGCGTAACGCATCGGAGTCCTACCGGCTCCGCGTGATGACCGAATTGAAAGTCGCTGGCGCGATGGCGCTGGTGGGTGCAGGACTGGGCGCCGGTGCCCAGGAACTCCGTATCCGATCCGCCGCGACAGAATCGCGGGCCTACCTGTCCTATCCGTTTTCCCGCTTGCTACCGATGGCCGACGAATGTTGGCGGGAATCGGAAACGCTGAGCCGCACCGATCCGAAGTGCATCCATCGATACGATCAGGACGGTGACGGCGACGTGGACGGCGTCGATTTGCAAGCGATCCGAGACCTCGCGGCGAAGCATTGGGAGGCGTGGCGGAATCGCATCACGGAGAACCCGGCGGACGCGGCTCGGATGATCGAGGCGATGGACGCGATGGTGGAGCGGATGAGATGAGCGTAGCTTGCGAGTGAACACCCAGGGAATCAGCTCCCATCATCACAAAGTGGCTCAATGAACTGGCAAGATCAATTCTGTTGATATATTTCGGTTTGACGATTCGGCGCCATGTTCCAATTATCCCGGCGTGGCCTACACGACCGATGCCGCTCTCCTGCAAGATGTTCGCGACGCGATCCAAGCGTTGATCGTTGGTCGCGTCAAAGCCTACCGAATTGCCGATCGTAACTTCACGTACAACGAACTCGGTGAGCTGCGCGCAATAGAAAAGGACCTCGTTGCGCGCGTTGGAATCGCGGATACGGGCGGCACCGGTGTCGTCTCTTTCAATGGTGCAAGATGAGAGAGAAAAAAACGACAACCACTCCGCCGTTGCAGGACGACGTTCGCGTGTTCGTCCCGCTGGCGTCGTTTAAGGGCGCGGTCAAGACTCGTCTCGATCGCGCGTGGCCTTCCGCGCGGCAAACGTACAAGTTCGGCTGGGATGAGGAAGGTGAGCTGAGGAGTCTACGCGAACGCGCGATTCACCTCGACCACACGAACGTCCTTGCGCGAACGCTGATCGATCGTACGGTTGATAATGTCATCGGCGATGGCATTCAGGTCCAGGCTGCAACCGATGATGAGGACTGGAATACGCTGGCCGAGGCCCTGTTCAATGAATGGGCCGAAGAATCGGCAGACGCACGGCGCCTCGACACATGGTCCGACCTCCAGCGGCTCTACTGTCGGCACTTCGTTCGCGACGGGGATGCTGCGTTTGTTTTGCGCGACGATGGGTCGCTCCAACTTCCGGAGCCCCGGCTGCTTGAAACTCCGCCGAAGCTCTCCGGTGACATGAATGTAATCAGCGGCGTTCACTTGGTTGGGGAGGAAGGGGTCCCGGCCGCGTTCCACTTCTACGCCGGTTCGCCCAACAAATACACCGAAGTGCAGGCGCGAGACGTCGTCTATTCGCGGCGCACGACCGAAGCTGGTCTGACGCGCGGTGTCCCGGCGTTCGCTACGACGGCCCGTGACCTCGATCAAGTCGACGGACTCATCGAGGCGGTGATCTCCGCGGCCGAGATGGCGGCGATGTTCGGTCTTCTACTCAAGACCGACAACGCACAAGCGGAGCTTGGCGCGCTTCGCACTGTCGTCCAAACATCCGCCGGCCAGAAGCGGGAGTTGAAACTTGAGCCGGGCATGTTCAAGGCGTTGCTTCCGCACGAAGACGTGACGCAGATCAGTCCGCAGCAGCCGTCGCAGAACTTGCAAGAGTTCCTGACGATGATGTTCCGGCGCATCGGCCTAGAATTCGGGATGCCGCTAGAGCTCGTGATGCTCGACTTCTCGAAAACAAACTACAGCAGTGCTCGGGCGTCTTTGTTGCAGTCGTACCGCGTGTTCCGTGCGATCCAGAAGCGGATGATGCACGCTTTCAAGCGTGTCTACCGATGGCGTATTTCCAAGTTCATCAAGGCTAAAGCGCTGGCCAATCGGCCGGATGCGTGGTTGTGCCGGATGATTCCGCCGGGCTGGCAGTGGGTGGACCCCGTCAAAGAAGCTCAGGCCATGCTCATGGGATTGGATGGCGGATGGAACACGCTTGCCGAGATATGCGCAAGCCAAGGACGCGACCTCGGCGATGTGCTCAAGCAACGCAAACGCGAACTTGCAATGATGGAAGACGCCGGCGTCGCACAACTACACAGCACCCTGACGCGCGAGCACGGACCAACTGCCGCTGCCGTTTCTGTGGAGGACGAAGACGATGAAGTGTGATCCGTCAACACTGTTCGGCATGTGGCTCATCGACGAGTCGCGCTTCCGCGCGATGGTCGCGACCGCGAAAGACGCGGACCGCAAGCCGCCAACCGCGCAGCAGGCGCCGGGCTACCGCACCGGCGGACGTCGCGGCAGCCTCGCGTTCATTGAAGTCAGTGGACCCCTCACCAAGTACCCGACGAGTTTTTCTGAATTGCTCGGCGGAACGGCGATGCTCGAAACGAAAAACGCTTTGCGACGGGCGCGTGAGGATGCGTCGGTCAAGGGCATCGTCATGGTCTACGATTCACCGGGGGGCACGGTCGCGGGTTCGTCTGAGTTGGTTTCAGAGATTCGCAAGACCGACAAGGTCAAGCCGGTCTATTCCGTTATCGACGACAACGCCATGTCGGCGGCGTACAAGCTCGCGAGCCAGGGGCGTAGGGTATTCGCAAATCCATCGTCGCTGGTCGGTTCCATCGGTACGGTGATGGAGCTTTACGATGAGAGCAAGAAGCTCGCCGGTGAAGGAATCAAAGTCCACGTCGTTGCGTCGTCTAACTTCAAAGCGACGGGCTACGGCGACAATTTCAGCAAGGAACAAATCGCAGACGTACAGCGCGTGGTAGACGATTTGCGCAATGTATTCGCTGCGACTGTTGCCGCGGGACGTGGTCTCACGGCTGAACAAGTAGACGCCTTGGCCGACGGGCGAATTCACGTCGGCGCCAAAGCCAAAGAGATCGGGCTTGTCGACGAGATTGTCTCGTTCGACGAAGCGATCGAAATCATTGATCGAGAGGTGTTCGCAATGAGTGATCCCATCGGGGCGTTCGCGTCGGCCCATCCAGACGCGGTCGAGAAGTGGCGCGCCGAGGGCGTCGCCAGTGCATTGGCAGGAAACTCGAAAGCCGTGGAACAGGCGAAAGCCGAGGGCATCGCATCGGAGCGCACGCGATTCGGTGTGTTGCAGACGGCGTTTGCCTCGCGGCCGGCGTTCGTCTGTGAACAGTTCGGCAAGGGCGCTAACGTTGGCGAGGCCAAGGGCGCTTTGGCTGACGTGCTTGAGACAGAACTGAAGGCTGAGCGAGAAAAGTCGAAAGAGTTGGCCGAACAGGCGGCGAGCGGACACACAGGCGTGACACTGCCGCGCAAGGGCGCGCCTGCGGCAAGTTTCGAGCGTCACAAACTCAAGCCCGAGGACGTCGATGTGACGGTCGCCGAACACTGGTCGGCTGATGCGGCCGGAGAAAAGACGCTGGCGAGTGAGTTCAAAACAAAAGAGGGCTACCGGCGATACCTCGCGAGCGAGGCGAACGCCAACGTCGTAGCTGGTCGTGTCTGATCGTGATTGAAAAATAACTGGCCTCCGGGCGGGGTTGCAACCCCCGGAAGCCTTACTCCCGGAGCGCTGGTAAGGGGCGCGATGGTCGAAAGACCGTCGTGCCCTCTTTTTTTGGAGACATGAGATGGCAACTCTTGCTGCTGACAAACCACGAAGTTACGAGATGGGCATCGCGCCCATCTACAACGATGTTCCGGTAATAGCCGCCGACATCATTTACGAAGGTGCCGCGGTCGGTGAAGTTCTGACGACCGGCATCGGCAACGTTCGACCGTTGGTCGCGACGGACATCTTCATCGGCTTTGCAGATGCCCAGAGCGACAACTCGCTTGGTGCAGCCGCGGCGAAAAACGTCCGCGTCCGCTCGAAGGGCGCCGTCCAGCTTGCGGTCGCCGGTACCGAACCGGCGGTTAACTTCCTCGGCACGGCAGTGTATGCGTCGGACGACGATACGTTCACATTCACCGCGGCCGGCAACACGCAAATCGGAAAACTTCACCGCAAGATTTCCGCCGGCGTCTACATCGTGTTGTTCGAGGGTGTGACGGTTCGTTCCGTCTGATTTGTCTTTGACTTTTGGAGTTTTCACATGCCATTCGGACTTCCGACTTTGGACAGCCTGAACACCAGGCGTCAGTTTTTCGCGTCTCTTGCGGTGCAGGAGGCGGGTACGTTTTGGAAACAGCTTGCAATGGAGGTGAGCAGCCGTCGTGCCGCTGAAGAATACAAGTGGCTCGGCGCGTCGCCGGCCATGCGCGAATGGATCGGTGGACGCCAGGGAAAGCGGCCGGCGGTTCAGGGTATCACCATTCCCAACAAGCCGTTTGAGGCGTCGTTTGAAATCCCGGTCGAGGACCTTGACCGGGATGCTACCGGGCAGATCAACGTCCGCGTGCAGGACTTGGCTACGCGAGCCGCGATGCACGTCGATAGCCTGCTGTCCGACGCGATCAACGTGTCCGAATCGACCGTTTGCTACGACGGGCAATTCTTCATCGACACGGACCATTTGACCGGCGACTCCGGTACGCAATCGAATGATCTGACGACGACGGAGGTTCCGGCCTCCAACGTCGTTGTCACTACGCGAATGACCGCGGTCGAGGCGGCCGACGTGATCTATCAGATGATCGCGCACATGTTTTCGTTCAAGGACGACGCTGGCCAGCCGATCAACCAGAACGCGCGGCAGTTCGCCGTCATGGCATCGCCCGGCCACATGGCCGGTATCGGTGCCGCGCTCAGTGCTCAGTTCCTCACGGCCGGCGTGACGAACCCGTTGCTCGCGTCGGCGTTCCAAGTCGTGCCGATCATCAACCCCCGGTTGACGCTGACGACGAAGGTCTTCGTGTTCCGCATCGACGGTGCGATGAAGCCGTTCATCTACCAGACGGAAAAGGAACCCGAACTCACGATCTTCGATCGCAACAGCGAATACGCGCTCGATACCCGCCATGTGAAGGCCGGCGTCGATGCGCGGCGCAACGTGGGCTACGGCATGTGGGAAAGTGCTGCGATGGTGACGTTGACGTAATTATTTCTCCTCCCCCTGCGGAAGGGTTGGTAGGTGATGGCTTTCGATCCGGCCAGTGACAACGCCATGCTAGTTGCGGGCGAGGTGTCGTCGGCCATTACCTACCACCCGACCGGCGCGGCGGATGTTGCGATCCGCGGCGTGTTCGCGCCGACGCCGGCGTTTGAATCGATGGATCAGCGCGGCCGGTCCCATGTTCGCGAGGGCACGTTGCACATTCTGAACACGGCAGCCGGTAGAACTTCTATCGATTCTCGGGACGAGGTCACGATCAACGGTGCGCGTTACGGGATTGTGTCCTATCACGACGACTTTGGTGTGTGGGTCCTGACCATCCGCTTGACGCAGCGTCGCGAGCGGGCCGGTGGGCCGTTCATGCAGTCGAGGGTATAGGTTTGCCGCAATCGTCTCCATCGGGAATCATCGGCGTTGCGCGCCTCAATCTGCGCAATTTGATTGCGTCCTCTGTGACGTTTCAAGCCCAATGCGGTGTCGGTGATGAGACGGCCGCGAAAGAGTTCGTCTATTTCCAGTCGGGGACGCCGGCCGAGGTGAGCCTGCCTGATTTCTTCGCTGTGATCGGCAATCGGTTCGACGGCGGACCAGACTCTTACGACGCTTTGTCGTACGGCGGAACGAGCTCCGTGACCGGTGCGGTTGGCGTGGAGTTCTACGCGATCGATGCCGCGGCCGTCCTGGAATACAACGAAATCACGCGCATCCTCAACATCACGGATGGCATTCTCGCCGAGATGAACGTGAATCGTACGGTCCACTTCGACTTTCTCCACGTTGACGTGTGGCAGCCGATCTTGACCAACGAGGACGACCGGAGCTCGGATCGCAACTACATCACGCGGGCGTGTCAGTTCGCGTACGGTCCGTCGCCTGGGTGAGATCATGCTGTTCATCCGCAACGTACTCATCATCGACGGCCCCGAGGTCATCGGCCGCAAGATGCGGACGCAACTCGGTCGCGCCTGCGGCGAGGGCGTGCGGTTCTGGCATGCAGAGTTTCTCAAAAAGCGACACTTCGGGCCTGGCGCGTCGGCTCGCTATGGGCACAAGCCGCGGTCTCGGAACTACCTCGCACGCAAGCACAAGGCGAAGCCCGGCGCGCCGGATCTGGTGTGGTCCGGTCTCACGCGACGGCAGGCCACGCGCGCGATTTTCATCAACACACGCGGTACGCGGGCGGTCGGTACCATGATCGTGCCGAGCTACATTCGTATTCGTCCGCGACACCGCAACGCGCCGAACATGGCGAACGAGTTGCTCGCGACGACTCCCGACGAAGTGCGGATCATCGGCAACTACATCAAGCAACGGCTGTTCGGGGCTCTGACGGCAGGTCCGGTAGACAGAAAAGAGGTGCGTCTTGCCAGCTAATCAGTATGGATTGTCGATGGTGCGATTCGGCGGAGGTACGCCGGCAGACATCGGCGGCATCAAGGACTTCCGTCTCGACAACGGGATCAGCGAGATTGTCGAATCTTCCGACGGCGAGGTCGACCCGCGCTTCGCGGCGGCAATGACGCAGGCACAGAAGATTCGCTTCCGAAGCACAGACGTCAAGGCGGTGCTGGACCTCATCGGAGTGAGCGGTCGCGCTTTCGCGACGGGCGGCACCTACACAAGCTTTTCATTCTATTTCCGTCGCCGTTCGGCGGGTGGGATATACACGGCAAGCGGGTCTGAGTTCATCCTGACAGCTACGACGGGGATGGCCGTTCCTGTCGGCGTGCGTGTCTCACATGGGCAAATTGCGGAAGTCGAAGTCGAGGTCACGCTTGTCTCGGATGGGACGAATCCTCCGCTTGCTGCCGATTCCAATTCGACCATTCCTGCGTTCGCGTTTGGTCCGACTCAGATGTGGACTTGCGGCCCGGCGTACCTGAATGCGGTGCTCGTGGAAGGTGTGCAGGATTTGTCCGTCGACTTCAACATCGAGCTCGAAACGATTCAAGGCGATGGATTCCCGTGGCCGACTCAGGTCAGCCTCAAGCAGCGTCGGCCGATGTTGCGTTTTTCGACGTTCCATCTCGACGCCGTCGATGACGATGTGATCGCGGTGATTGGCCAAGTGCGATCCGGCAATACTCGGCTATTCCTCCGAAAGAAGTCTGAGGGCGGCGCTAACGTTGCCGATGCTACGGCGCAGCACATCCGTTTCGACGTCGCCGAGGGTCGGATCAAGATGGACAACATCGGCATCGGACACCCTGAGAGCGCACTGGTCAGCATATCGATCACTCCGACACACAATTCAGCGGTCGACAGTGTCGTCGTCAATACCGCAGCCGCGGTTTCTGGAGCTTGATGCATGGCTAGTACGCAGTATGGATTGTCGATCGTCGAACCGCTCGGACACATAAACGGCATCATTGGCGGTATCACCGATGTTCGTGTCGAGTCCGGCCTTACCGAGGTTGTGCAGTCTACGGACGGCAGCATCGATGCCCGTTTTGTGGCGGCCATGACGCAGGTTTCGCGAATACGATTCAAAACGAACGACATCCGTGGCGCGCTTGAAGTTGCAGGATTCAATGGCGCCCCGTTTTCCGCCGCGGATACCATTACGGCTCTCGCGTTTTATTTCAGAAAAAGGTTGGCCGGTGGCGCGTTTGAAGGAGGCGAGGGTTTCATCGCGTATATGTTCAATGGGATTTTGGTTCCCATTGGCTTGCGGGCTGCGCATGGGCAGATCGCCGAGATCGAAATTGAGGCGATCCCGGTTTACGACGGCACAATTCTCCCGCTGCAACTCGACACGGGCGTGCCGGTGTCGGTTGGGAATACGCCGAGCCGATTGTGGACGGTGGGGCCGTGGTACGTTAACGGAACTCTGTTGGAGGGCATTCGAGATTTCTCGCTTGACTTCGGACTGGATGTGGAACTGTTGGAAGCTGACGGGATTCCGTGGCCGACCAAAGCTTCGATCAAACAGCGTCGTCCGCGATTCGAGTGCAACACGTTCCATCTCGACGCCGTCGACAAGGATGTACTTGCCCTTATTGGTCAGGCTCGGTCCGGCGTGACGCGAGCGTTTCTCCGAAAAAAGCTTGAAGGCGGCGCGAATACACCGGACGGGACGATTGGGCACATTCGTTTCGACGTCGCCGAGGGCCGGATTGCAATGCAGGACCTCAGCGACGGTCATCCGGATAGTGCGATGTGCCGGATAGGCGTGACGCCGACAAAGACCGGGGCTACGGACCCGATTGCGATCAATGTGAACGTCGTCATTGGAACCGGGGCCTGATGCTCTACTACATCGATGATTCGCATCCGACGAAAGTCCTGCTTGCTGAGCGCGGCTTCTCGGCCGACTTGTGCAAGCTGGCCGGGCTTCCTGGCGCGCAGCTTCTGACCGGACCTGACGGGAAATCCGGCTCGCTGTTTCGGTTGTCGGATGAAGGGCTTGCGTCGCCCGCGCCATACACGCCGATTCGATACGATTCCGCCGGACAACGGTGGTTCTACCGGGGGGCCGGTATTTGGTTCGGCTGGAGTGAGCGACCTCCGGCGCCGGGGGTCCTGCGGCGCAAAACGACGCTGAGCGGGCACATGGTGCGGTTGCGAGACGGCAACGACTGGGAAGTCCCGGCCATACGAATCATTACGGGCGAGACCGGTTTGCCGCGAGTGTTCTGTCTTGACAACGACGGACAGGTCACGCGCGTCGTGCCGATTGAGTACGCGGCGCTACAGGGGTTCGTGGAGCGCGCGTGGACAGTGATCTCCGGCGGACCTGATAGCGACCTGATGGACAACGAGGCTTTCGAGTTCGCGTGTGCCGCGTTGCGGCTGAACTACCGGATTGAGCGGTCCGAAGTTGCGGCGATGGAACTCATCAGCGACCGCAATGAGTTGATTCCGTGTCTCCGCGCTATGTGTGATGGTCCGACGTTGCAGGCCTATATGGAGCAACTGAACGCGGAGACGGCTCAAAAAAAAACAGCCTTGGCCGAAGTGCCAAGTTTATGAGGGTCGCGGCGTGGGTTCGAGGACTTAATACCGGGCACGAGCCGACGCTCGCCGACCTTGCCGTGTTGCCTTTGTTGGTGTGACGATGGCCGAACTCAAGTACCAGATCGAAGGCGATCCGCAGAAAGCCATTGCTGCGCTCAGCAAGCTCGTTGCCAAGCAAGAGGAGGCGGTCCAGAAACTCCGCGACACCAATAAGGCGGGCCGCGACGTCAATCGCACCTTCGACGGTATGGGCGATGCGATCGGCCGCTATGTCACGGTTGGGGCTGGGATTGCGGTAGTCGCGACGGCTCTACGTCAGCAAGAGCAGATTGCCAATGAGGCCGCGCAGCGCATCAGCGGCATGGCTGACAACCTCAAGCGGTTGATTCAGATCAGCAACTCGGCCGGCGAATCGAGAGCTCTGCAAGGATTGGCTAGGGGTATAGCGTCGGATGTCGGCATTCCCGAGGGACAGGCGATCGGGCTGGCCGTCGAGGGTATCACGTCCGGCTTTACGCCGGCCGAGACAAAGACGCTAAGCCGTGCAGTGTTGTTCGAGGCGGACGCCCAACGGTTCATCAAGGCAATCGATTCGATTCACGATGCGTTCACCGACTTGCCGGGCGGCGTCGAGGGGACAGCGAATGTCGCCTTGCGAGGTCTGAAAGAGCGGACGCAAGCGAACGTCAACGAAGTTCTCGAAGCGGCGAAGGCTAACGCGGACATTTTCGGCGAGCTCGGTGGCACCTTTGTGCAGGCTGCGGCAATCGGCACCGTGACGGCTGGGCAACGAGATCCGCAGCAAGCGGCTGCCCAGGTTCGGATGTTCTTGTCGAAGCTCATCACGGACCCGCAAGGGCGATTCAAGGGCGGGGCTGACGTCTTCGCTGACATCAAAGCATCGGAAGCACTATCCGACCCGGAAATGGACAAGTTGTTTGGCGAACGCGAGAAGGCTGGCGCCGCTCTCGCACGCGGGCTGTTGCTTCGCAATCTGCCTCGCATGGAAACTCTCGCTGGCGCGATGTCCGCGGCGGCAGGCGCGGCTGGTACGCCGTCGTCATTGTTCGCGCAAGCGCAGCGTCGCGCCATCGAAGATCCGCGACTTGCGAGCGATCTCGCCAAGAGACGAGCCGAGGAACGTCTAGCGGAGTCGCGTGAAGGTGAAGGCATTACAGAGAATCGACGCAAGGCCGTCATTGCCGAAACGATGAGGCGACTCGAAGGCGAGGGCCGCAATTTCCTGAACTTGGGTCTGAATCGTTTAGGTTTGGAATTGTCGCGCGTTACCGGGATGTCCCCAGAGTACATCGCCCAACAAGGAGCCGTGTCTATTCGTGGACGTGCCCCGTTCATGCCGGCGACGCGGGCGTTGCGAGATCGCGTCAATCGGGAACGCGATGAGGTTCTTGAGTCTTCCGGGAGTCTTCCCGGCTTGGACACCAACAACGCCGTAGTTGCCGAAAACAACATGCTGTTGAAACAGCAGAACGACCTTCTACGCGGGCTCCAGATTTCCGGCTTCCTGGGTGCGACCCGTCCATCATTGAATGCTGGGATTGAATAGATGGCGCGCAACATGGTTGGAGCCTTGCAGTTTTTCACGGTGCGTCGGCCGACGGCGCCTCCGGCCGAAGTGCCCGAGGACATCACGAGGCCTAACGTGGACGGCGTGGCGTTCCGTAAAACAGGCCGCCGCGGCGAGACGTATCAGTTGGTCGCGACCATCGACCTGATTACGTCAGCCGACGTCAAGGCTCGCATCGATGCGGCGGCGAATCTGTGCAGCACCGTGGTGACCATCATCGACGACATCCGCGACGGGAGCGGCAACGGTACCTCGTGGGGCTTGCAGTTGATTCATGCGTCGCGCGTGGTGTCTGCAAATCGTGTCGAAGGCGCGGTCGGCGGGATCAACGGAACCGCCGCGAAATTCATCGTGGTTATCGAGTTTGAGGTGCGAGACACGCGAAGGAACCCGAGCGAATGAGCCACCGCTGTATATTACATTACGCTTGGTCGCTCCACCTGCTGTGGGTGGGATGCCTCATCGCATCGACACATCCGGCGGCCACGTCGAGTATTCGGCCGATCGCAACCATGTGCGGCGGCCGGTGGGGCGCGATTGTCTTTTTGACGCTGGCTTGCGGCCTGTCGATCGTTAACATTTTCAGGCTGGTATGCGTGCCGAGAATCTTCGGGTTCATGGCCATGCTGCCTCAGCAGGCGGCGATGTGCACCTCGGCACTGGGAGCCATCAGCTATGCGATCCAATGCCAATACGCGGACGGAGTCGCCAGGCCGTTCTGGTTCATCTTCGCGGATCAGTTGCCGTGCATCATGGCTGCGGTGTGGCACACGGTGGCTCTGCTGGATGAGTATGGCGGCCGTGGGCTGTTCAACGGCAAAGCTGGTGGAAGTCCGGGGTCGAACGGGCGGGGGTCCAAACTGGTGGGATACTACTCGGCAAGTTCAGCGGGAAAACAGCCTAAACCCTGAGCCGATCGAGGACCACTTTGTGGAGGTGCAAGTGTCGCAGGGATTCGACTTTGTGCTGAGCAACGGAGTGACACTCTCTGTCACTTACATTCGGCGAGACGCACCGGAGACCGACGTTCATCAGCAGATCCTCGGGCTGGAAGTTTCGTACCCGATTTGGAAGGCGAAGCGATAGATGCTGACCGGCGAATGGATAGCCATCTCAGCGGCTGCGGTGAGCGTCGGAACGCTCGCGGTCTCGGCGTTGACGTTTCGCGCCAAGGCCGCCGTCGACTACGTGAAGCAACTCGAAACGCGGATCGGACTTCAGGATGCCCGCATCGAGAAGATGGAAGCAGCCAACCAGGCGTGCGAGGCCCGGTGCGCAGGTCTGGAACGGCAGAACTTGTCACTGATGAGGCGGTTGGTGGCGAACGACGTAAAGAATGGGAGTTGAATATGGGCGGAATAATACCTCCACCCGGCAAGGCGAAAATATCAGCCTGGGCGGACGGCAAGTACACGACATACTACGCGACCGAGTTCAGGTTAGTCAAAAAGGGAGACACGCTATGGCTTGCGTTTCGAGATGGGGATAGCCAATGGGTCGAACTGCCAATGAGCGACGCAGATGTGGAGCTGCCGGACGGTGGGGCGTGAATGGATGGCGATCACGTTTCTCAATCCGCAGAAAGTCGGGGCGTCCGCGTGGCGGCTGACGTGGACTTCGGACGTTGCCGATCCGACGTTCAACATCTATGTCAACGGTGTTCAAGCCGCAGAGCAGCGCGTCAACACGTTCGTGGTCGGCGGGGACTACATAGACACGCACGTCGTCGAAGTGATGGACGACGGCTCGGCTCCGCGGTATGCCGCCAACAACCGAAGCGAGCTATTATTCAACACAGACGCCAATGCCGACCACTACGACGTGGAGCACAATCCGGGAAGCGGGTTCGTTAAAATCGCGCAGATGCCGCGTGCCGGTGGGCGAGAGGCAATGCGGACGTCGCCCCTGGACGATGCGTCCGTGCATCAGTTTCGGGTGACCCCGGTTCGGGAGGATGGCACATCCGGGACTGTGGTAACGGTATCCGGTAGATCAATCAGACATGCGGACGTGCCGCTCGTGTCTCTGGCGTATGCCTCTGGCACCGGTGTAGTCACGATTTCATGAGGTGAAAAAATGGCCAGCGTAATGACACATGCGGACTCTATTCGAGAGTATCTAACCGGGGCTTCGTCGCACTTCGGCGCACAATCGAACAGCGACCTGAGTCTGGGCAACCACCAGTCTTCGACCGAGATTGGCGGGATGTCGTTTAACGTCTCCAGCCCGATTGCAAATATCAGCGTCGACTTTGCCAGCGCGGCGAACAGCACTGGTGCCGGAACGCTGACGGTCACTGGAAGCGACATGCTCAAGTGGACTCCGCCGGGGGGCGGACAGGGGAACGACGTCACGATCCTCAATGGGGAGTCGAAGGTTGTCGAGGGTACCGACCTCAACATGTACGTGCGGATATCGCGTACCTCGGCAACGGCCCTGACGGGCACGGCAACAGTCACGATCAGCGAGCCGGTCAACAACGTTTTCGGGTTCGACAACGTGTCTGCGGCCGAAGCGGCCGCGGGCGACACCGAATACCGCGCGGCGTGTATCGAAAATGTGTCTTCTGTGGCGGTGACCAGCGTCAAGGTGAAGCTGAAGACTCTTGGGACCCAGCAGGTTTCAGGCGTCACTCAGTTGCCTGCATCCGGCGCGGGGACGATTGTGACGGCCGGGTCCTTTTCGACGTGGCCGAATCAAGGCTATGCGATGGTCAAAACGAGCGGCGGCTCTGTTCGAGAGTCTATCTATTACACGTCGAGGACGGCAACGGCGCTCACGGTGCCGGCCGCCGGCCGAGCGTTGCAGGGTACGTCCGCTGCGGCCGGCGCTGCATCGGATACCGTCGACGCCATTCCGTCGATTGCGATCGCGAAAGAAGCGCCGAGCTCCCAGCCGTCGGGGTCGTTTCAAACGATCGCGAACGAGAGCACGGCGCCGACGGCGGTCACTTTTTCTCAGCCTCTTACCGATACCGAGGCGATCAGCATCGGAACACTGAATCCCGGTGAGATACAGGCAGTCTGGATGCGGCGTGTGATGCCAGCCGGTTCGGCGACAGACGTTGCCGCGTCGAATCAGATTCGGTTTACGTTCGACGCATCGTGAGATCGGAGTAGATCGTTGGCTATCGACTTCATGCAGTTTGACGACGTCCCCGATGTGATCGGTGGGTTCGAGCAATATTGTGCTGCCGACGCTGTGTGCTTTGTCCCGGATTGGAGAAAGTCGGCACAGGGTGCCTCAGCCGGCACGGCGACATTCACGTATACCCAAAACAATCCGCTTGGCGCTTTGCATGTTGTCGGCGGATGGGAGCTCCATGTGGGGGCTTACACCTGTCCGGCCGGAACGTGGACTGTGCGATTTAACAATGTTACCGACAACATAGACCTCACGGTGACAGATGTTGACATCTGCCATGTGCGTGGAGGTGTTAGTATCGCATCCATCGGGCATGCGGATACCGCTCTCAATTTGGAGTTCACAGGCGTCAAAACGGCTGCCGTAACCGGAATTGCGGTTACGTTGCAAGCCGGAGACTATGTTGCTGTTCTATTGACGATGCAGAACGACAACGAATTGGCTCAGACCGTCGACTACAAGTCGAACCAAAACATTACGACGCCGCTAGTTAGTGCCGGTATGTCAGCCGCGATCAAGCGTCGCCTACTGACTCGTGGAGGAAATCGATGGCTGTGACGTATCTGCGAAAGTACGGGGTTCAAACCACGGTCGACTTCCCGCTGCTCGACGCAACGACCGCCCAATACATCGTCACCGCTGCGCATGCTTCCGGCGATACGAAGATCATGAAGGACGAGGGCACCGAAGCCAACACGACAAACGCCTTCACCGACGAGGGGCAAGGCTATTCGATTGTCCTTACGGCGACAGAGATGCAGGCCGCTCGCATCGTCGTGTACGTTGTCGATCAAGGAACCAAGCTGTGGTTCGACGAAGCGCTCATTATCGAAACGTACGGCCATGCGTCGGCGATGCATGCAATTGACTTCAGCGTTGCGACACAACCGGTCAACGTCACGCAGCTACTCGGTACCGCGTGGGCCACGCCGACGACTGCCGGATACCCGGACGTCAACGTTGCGAAGCTTTTGAACACCGCCTGGGAAGCGCCCGCAACGGCCGGAAGGCCCGACGTCAACGTCAAGGCTATCTCCACGGACACAGTTGCGGCCGACAATGCCGAAGCATACTTCGACGGTTCCGGTTATGCGGAGATTTTGCGGGGCGGGACAACGCAGGCAGGCGGGACGCTTACAACGGCGGTGCTGGATGCCGGAGCATCGGCAACCGATGAGGCGTACCGCGATGCGCTTTTCGTTATCACGTCCGGGGCGAACATCGGCAAGGTTCGGCAAATCTACAGCTACGTCGGTTCCACCAAGGTGGCTACGTTCTTCGCAGACGATCCGTTGAATGCGGCGCCGAACACCGTGTCGTATGTTTTGCTTGCGTCGTCGCTTGCGCGCAAGGCGTACGGCGCGGCATATCCTGTTACTCCATTGACGGGAACCGAGGGAAAAGCCGCGAACAATTCCGGCGAGATGATCGTCGTCAGCGGGTATCCGTGGATCGATCTTCGCAAGATCGCAGGGGACGAAACGGCCGTCACCAATCTACTCGCCGCCATGCTTACAGAGTTGGTCGGTGCCGCGTCCGGTGGCGGACACACAACGACTGTGATGAACACGAACCTCACCGAAACCGTCACGGGGAAGTTCATCGGACGTCGAGTGTACTGGACTTCGGGAGTCCTCAACCGCGAATCGGCTACGATCACGGCATACAACGGGACGACCAAGCAACTCGGTTACGCCGCGACGACGGCGGCTCCGTCGAATGGCGACACCTTTGTCATTGTGTAAACGATGCCAAGTTCCGCACTGCAACTATGGGGCGGTCCGGGTCCGGACTTCGCGATCCCGGCGAAGCTGGCTGCGTTCGCGCGAGTCGTCGGCGGTAATGACGCGCATACGCTTCTATTGCTACATTGCGATGGGGACGACGGGTCGGTCACATTCGTAGACTCATCGCTCGGCGGTTCGCCGAAGACGATCCTTGCCAATGGTTCGGCCCGGGTGCGACCGACGTCGAAGTTCGGGGACGGCGGGTTGTACTGCGATGGCAGCGGCGCATACCTCCAAGTGCAGCCGTCGGCCGACTTCTACTTCGCCGGGGACTTCACCATCGACTTTTGGGCGAATGTCACGCGAGACAGCTCGCGTCCGTTCTTGTTTACGTTCTGGGGAGGAGTCGATGACTACCTTGCGATCGAGGGCAGGTACACCCGGGGCAATCAAGCGTCGTTCGTTCTGCGGTTCGTGTCCGGGCGGCGCATCGAGTTCGTGGTTGAAACCGACTACGTCGACTGCGTCGGGCAATGGAATCACTTCGCGATCTGCCGATCGGGTAGCACGGTGCGTTTGTTCATTGGCGGCGCCGAGATCGGCTCGGCTACGTTCTCCGGCGCGGTCAACCTGACGTCGCATAGCCTCTACGTCGGGCGTTCGTTGCGCTATGGATTGCCGGATCTGCAAGCGCTCGATGGTCATGTCGATGAGTTCCGCATCACCAACGATGCGAGGTTCCCTTCGGCTTTTACGCCGTACAGCAATGAGTACACCATGCAGTTCTCAACCGACGCAACAGGGCGGTCCATAGTTTACGGTTCGTTCGTGTTGGAAGGCCGCGGTCGAGCCGGCGTCGTCAAGGCAACCTTCAGCGCGGACGGCCGCGGTTCGGCACGGATCTTCAATTCGCTGTCGTGTGACGGTCGGGGGCAAGCAGCGATCGTCAAGACCTTCAGTGTTGATGGCCGCGGCAAGTGCGGCGTCATTGGGTTGCCGGTCCAGACATTCAAGACGGATGGTTCGGGTGTCGCAAAGGTATACCGCACGTTTAGCGCTGATGGTCGAGGGCAATCACGGACACTTGTCCCGTACGCGGGCGAGGGTCGAGGCAATGCGAGGATCGTCCGCGACTTTGTTGTGGACGGCAGAGGCAATGCCAAGGTGTTTCGATCATACACCGCGGACGGGCGTGGCATCCACCGCGTGCTCGGGACGCCGATTTATCAAGTGTTCTACGGCAACGGCAGCCCCCCGGACTTGGCCGGTGCTCCGTGGCAGACTTTCACGGTCCTGCCGTTCGCCACGCCCGCAATCAGCGGTGTCGGCAAGCACTACTTCGTGGTGCGGCGGTGGAACCTGTGGGGACTGCAAACACAAAACGACCAGACAACCATCATCGAACTGGACGGCGCAGGCAACCAGTTGCAGCCGCGCCCGTCCGGTGCGCACTACTGGACGTTCATCGTCGCGCCGGTCCCCAAAGTCTCGGTCGTCGCGAGCTATGCCTACCCGATCGAGGGTACAAATCAGGCCGATCAATGGCTCGTTTACGCGAAGGTCGGCTCGGCTCCGGTTATCGGCGTCGATGCGCCGGTCGTTGTCCCGATGCTCAAGTCTGACGGAGTTGCGAAGCTGCGCTGGTTGTCCGGAGACTACAGCATCGGGAACGCGATCCACGTGAAGGTGCTTACGCGGCGCACGACGGGTACGGCTCGCGACAGCGACGACGTTGCAGCGAAGGTCAACACCATTATCTCGGCTGCGTCCGTGGCGGCCGGTGGCATCGGCGTTTTCCAATCTGGTTCGCGCGGGTTTGTTCAGGAGGGTTGACCGTGGCAGGCAAGATGATCCAAGTCGGTCCGGTTATCGCGGCTCCGTTGGTCGGGCCGATCACTTCGCAGCCCGCGGCCGGTCAGCAAATCCCGCGGACTTATACGCAAGTTTGGATTCGCACCGCGTGGAACCTCCCTTGGTTCCCGGTGGACTACTTGCGGCCGGTGTCGGCGATCGAACGGGCGATGCCCGGCGGAAGCGAAGCGACGTTCGTCTTCAACTTCGGAGACATCAAACGCGAGGACGAGGACGCCGTGCGCGTGTTCAACGAGCTGCGGCACGCCGACTTTTACGTCTGTATCGTTGCGATCCCCGAGATCCAGGGGGCGACGCCGTTTACGATCTGGTGTGGAATCTGTCCGGCGTCGTCGCGCACGGTTCACGCGACGCGAGAGCCGACGCCGGGCACGTTCGTCGAATCGGGTGACCAAACGTTCCATGCGTTCGGCCTGGAGTACCTGTTGCGCCGCCGGAGAATCAGCGGCGCGTGGGTGTACGACACTGGCGGTGGCGCTGCAATCACCGCACGCAAGATGGCGTGGGCTCCGCAATTCAACGAACGCCTTCAGGGCGGCTTGCAGTTGGCGCAGGGGAATCGATCTACGACGCGGGTGACGCGCACTGTGCCATCGCCGACGGTTGTCGGCTCGTATGCGTTTGGCGGCGACTTGCTGTGGTCGGCGAAAGACATCCTTGAGTACCTGCTGTTTTTTGCGGTCGATCCGGTGCGCGGCTACGACAAGCGCGAACCCGAGTTCCGACTGGCGAGCACGCCGCCGTCGTTGCTGAATAGTTACCTCGCAAGTTTTTTTCCGATCCTCGACCAAGAGGATTCCGACGTGTGGACGTTGCTCGGCAAGATCATCGATCGACGGCGCGGCATGACCGCGGCGATCGCCTGGGGTCTCACGGCCGTGGACAACGTGCTGTTGCCGAACAGCAACCCACTCGACTTGACGCTGTTTCCGCTGACAGACCAGGACATCACGATCGGTGGATCGACGCTGCCGAAGAACCCAATGACGCTCGACGTGAACATCGAGCGTGACATCGACTTCGGCGAGGTCACGATCGAACAGGATTCCGCCTCGACTTACGATCAGGTGGTCGTGAAGGGTGAGCGTTGTATTGCGGCAATCAGCGCGTCGGTCGGAAACACCGCGTACATAGCCATGATTCCAGCGTGGAGCGGCGCTGATGAGTCCGCGTACGAAGCGGCCAACGACGACAATCGTCGCCTCCAAGATCTGTTCGGCCGGGTATATCGCGGATTCAAACTGCCGAATCCATTCGGTTGGACTGACCGCGCGGGCCTGACGCTGAATCCAGCGTTTACGCCGGACGGCCGCCCCATATGGGCTGGTCTTGTGCCAGTGGCCGCGGTGCAGCGCAACGAGCCGACGCTACTCGCCGAGCTTCCCTTCGCAAGACTCTCGGAAGACGGCGTTTCCGCAACTGCATCGCTGTTGACCAAGCCGTTTGCCTTGTGTTACGCGGAGAACGATTCGGACGCATCGGCCAACCGCTACGTCTACGCAGAGGACCCGCCGGATAGCATCGACGTGACAGCGGCATCGGTGCGAATTCGAGATCGGGAGTCCATGATCGAGATCGACTTCCGTCCGAATCACTTACACGGGAAGCGGTTTTTCAGTGCCGGTCCATCGGTGCCCGCCGAGAAACAGCCGGTGTTCGACTACACCAAGACCATCATGACGCTCGCCATTCTGTGCGACTCACGCCCGTCTGTGACGCTGGACATTCAACAGCCGCCGACGTCCATGCAACAGCGAGTATTGACCATCGAGGTGGCGGAAGCGCATTTTTGGTTTGCGGCCGCCAACACGCTCCGAGGGCTGACGTCGATAATCAGTATTGTTCCCTCGGCTATTTTGCGCGATGACACCGACAGACTGCGCGCGATTGCAGCATCCGCAAGGGCGTGGTACGGACGACGCCGGGCTCGACTGGAGTTCACTAAGCGACGAATCGAAGACGCCTACTCGCTCGGCACCTACATCGCGACGGCGCGGACGCAGGCGAGCGGCACGCGGATCAACTCATGTGTCACGCAACGAAGATGGGACTTCGAGAAACAGACGACCGGTATCTCTACTGAGTTCGCGGAGTTTGATTTCCGATGATGAACGATCGACGGATAGCGAACCTTGAAAGCGAGCTGCAACGGATCAGGGCGCAACTGTCCGAGATCCCGGTCCGGTTCCCGTCTCCGGGCAGCAAGGGCGTGGGTTCTGAGATTCAGCAGTTCGTTTTCAAGTCGCAGCAAGCGAACTGGATCACCTGTCGCTCGTGGGACGGCTTGGCCGAGGGCGCCAACGACGTCCTGGTCACCAAGCCTTGGGACCTGCGGCCGTACGTGTTCAGCGGCAAGACGTATGTACCGAGCGGCGCGCCGGCGTTGACGCGAGTGCTATACTCATATCCAACCAACGATCGGCGCGAACTCATCACACAGCGGCAGATCGGCGGCGTGTATACCGAGCAATCGCGCGCAACCGAGTCAGTCTATCCGCCGTGGGACTTGAGGACGATCGGGGCGGACCGCGGCCTCATCTATGCGTTCAAGCCGGTCGGCGGAACAAGCGAGGAAGACGGCGCCAGCAATGCCATCGTCTGGCAGGACGCGAACGTGTCGGCGCGGACGTGGCGTGGCGCGGCGTCGGCGCTCGGTGCGATCGTCGGGACGGCGTCCAGTTTGCAAAATGACACCATCACGATCGGCACAACGGCCGGCAGTGTGGTCGTCGCGAAGCACCACTTGCATCGGCTGTCGTTGACCAGCGAAGGGCGCGGCAGCGCTTTAATCAACTTCACGCTCCCGAATGCGAGTAATAGTAGTCGCAGGGCTACGCGGTTTCAGGACAACATTTTCCAAAACGAGCAAATGATTCCCCGCTGCCTTTCTGTCGATAGCAACGAGGTTGAAGTCGGCGACAAGATCATTGCGCTAGACGTCGGTGAAACGGTCACCGGTATTCCCGGCGTCAAGTATCTCGACATGACGCCACGCATATGGGGGCGCATGCCGTGAGCTTTCGGACGGGCACTTGCCGAAAGGCATACTGGAGGGTGTCGGACCTTGACACAACCGGTTTCGATACTTCGCTTTGGAAAGATGGTTCAGCTTGCGCGGCTCCGCGTTTTCGCGCGTTGGACAACTTTTCCGTTTTGCAGATCATCGCAGTTGGCCCGAACTCTTGGTATGTGAATCAGCCCTGGCATCACTACACGCCGCACGTTGGCGGAGATGTCGGATGGGACGACAATCTCGCATTATTTGAGGCGCAACGATTACTGTGGCCTGCCTGGAACAATGTTCAGTATCTCATACTCCACTTCCCAAGCGAGATTATGCGCAACGGCCAGCAGATTTTCGATTCTTTGGTTCCCGCAGACCGGACGTTGCCAAGCTATTTCAATGTTCGCCAAATTACGAGCTGGGGCGTTCCGCCTGTTCCACCGGAGGTGGTGCCGACGCTGAACATGGCACAGTTGGATGCTGCGTACCTGTCGGTGCGCAATGAAGCCGATCGCGCCTATGACGTTGTGACTGCATCGTACGCGGATCAAATTGAGCTCAGCAACGTGGAGCATCCATTCGGCAACGGCATCGACGCCGTGACGGCACTTCAAACGTGGCACGCGAGTAGATTTAAGCCGGTCAGCAACCCCAACAGGCCGACTGAACCGACTCCGCCCGGAAGCGTATCGCACCTGTGCGGACGGTTTTTCAATTGGGTTGTGCAAGGAGCTCCGAATGTTGGCGCGATCGGCGATCCGCGATGGCTTCTGTTCCCGATCCACGACATGGGAGCCGTTGCCCCGGCGCCGTACAACTACTGAGCCAGTTTCCAAGTCACATTTTCAGGCCACATCCATAAACCACGTCATATAAACGACTTAGAATAGGCTTCATCAGAATCATAATCACTTGGTCGGGACCGGCGCAGAAGCGGATGCGGTACAGGACCGAGCCGTCCGGCCCCATGATCTCACGGTCATACCCGTATGGCGTCAGGCGGCCAGGATCGGAGGCGCCCAGCACGGACGAGATCTGTCCGCGAAGCGTGTTCTGCGACAGACTGATCGAGAACTGGCGGTTCTGAAATTGCCTGAAATTGCTTCACCGCTCGCAAGACGTCGCCATCGATCCCTTCGCGGGCGATGTAGTCCTCGGTCACGGACAACAGGACGGCACCGGCCTTGCGGAGCAGGTACCGGTAGTACTCCGTCTCGGTAACATCGCCGCGCGAGAAGCGATCGGAGTTCCAGACAATAACGGCCTTGAAGTTACCCCGTTCTGCGTCTGCGATCATTCGTTGAAAGGCGGGCCGCTTGTCGGCCGAGGTGCCGCTGATGGCGTCGTCGAGGTACTCGCGGACGATGTCGTAGTCGCGTTCCGCGGCCCAGCGCGCTACCTCGGTGCGCTGGTCGCCGATGCTGTGCTCCTGGCGGTCAGTCGAGCGTCGAAGGTACGCGACGGCTGGGATTCGTGGCTTCGTTGCGATCTCCATTTTTCGGTTCCCGTTCACGGACCTTTGTCCGACCTATCCAGCGGTTCCACGGTCGCGGACGCACCCTTACCTCGACCGCGCGGGGGAATCCAGGCAGTTTCCCGCCTCATTACGGCCTTTCGCGAATGGCGTAGTCGTGCACTCATCCCCACCAGCGTCCCCCACCTAAAATGAAGGTTGAGGATTTCTGGGTTCGGCGGGACAGCGTCCGGTCGTGGGTTGCTACCAACGCCTGGGCCCATTGCGTCAGAATGCGGTTTTTGGCTGGCAATGGCCTAGCTGCGGCTGCTTTGCAGGATTCTTCCAGTGTCTTGCATTGGCTTCTAGTTTGCCTCTTACGCCACTTTTATGGCAGATTTTTTGATCGAACTCGAAGTCGGCGGGAAGCGACACCGGTTGAAGCCGCCGGCGGACCAACGCCAAGCTCGAGCGCTCGCCGCGTGGCTTGATCGCGAGCGCTCATTCCGCGACGCGGGCGCGCCGCTGCCTCAGGCGCTCATTGACGAGGCTGGGCGGTTGCCACGTCGCATCCGCAACCGGCTGGCGGCGTGGGGGATGCTGGGCGGGGGAAGCGCATGGCGGAGACCTCAAGTCGCTTGCTGGCCGCTACGCGGCTTCCCTGCGCGCGGGGGGACGCTCGGAAGGCCACGTCGGACGTACGGAACTGGCCATCCAATTGCGCCTTGAGCCTCTCATCGCGTGGCTGGCCGGACGGCGGGCGATGGACGGTAAGACGATAGAAGTGGCCTCCACTCGCGGTCACTCGCGCCCCGTCCGGTTCGGCACTCGGACATCGAACGCCTATCTGATGGCCATGTGCTCGTTTGCCCGCTGGCTCACCGTCGAGGGTCACCTCGAGCGCAACCCGCTGGTCCGCGCGAAACCGCTACGGCAGGATGTGAAGCGGGTGACGCGGAGGGCGCTCCTGCCGGCGGAGGTTGGGAAGCTCTTAAAGGTCGCTGGTCCGGTGTTCGGCGTCCCCGCGGCTGATCGCGTCATGCTCTACCGCATGGCCCTGGAGACGGGCCTGCGGTCCGGGGAGCTGCGGTCGCTGACGGTGGGGTCCAGTGCATTCCTTGGATTGGCATTAAATCCTTTCAGCGGCAAGACTTACACGAAAACGCATTGTGCCTATATTATTTCCATTGACACATACACGATTTCGATTATCTTTCCGCCTCATGCTCAGTGCAGTTGTTTTAGATCGACGGGTGAGGGGCGGGAAGTTTTGCGACGTGATCGACGTCGCGGACGTGCTCGCGGAAGGCGACCTCCATACGCCGGCGAACGCAATCGCGGTCATGTGTCGCCAGTCGTCGCTGTTTGCTGAGACGGTCGCAAAGCTACAGCAGCAGCAGCAGTGTTCAAAGCGAAAGAAGGTGCCCGCATGAGAACTCGTCACTTAGTAGTGATCGCTGTGTCGTGTCTCTGTTTCTTCTGCTGGCTCGGCGAACTCTACCGCCGATCAGTGCAGGCGACGCTCGACATGCTCGAACGCGACGTGCCGCTCATCACGATGGGAGGGATGGAAGGATGAGAACACTCGGCATCATCGTCTGCGGCGCCATCATCCTGGCTCTCGCCTACGGAGCGATGTACCTGTGAACCCGCCCACCATCGACAGCTTGGCAGGCCGCGGGCGGAAGCCTGTTGGCGTGCCCGAGGCGTGTGAGCGGCTCGGGATCGGCAACAAGCGACTCTACGCAAGGAAGGCAGATCAGGTTGTGAAAGTCGGCGACAACATCACGGTTACGGTGGTGGCCATTCGCGGCGATCAGGTTCGGTTGGGATTCCAGGCGCCGCGCCACGTGCAGAGTGTGTCGAGCAACGGCCGGAGCCGGAGCACGACTACTTGAAAGGAGTCAATGGTGTACATCAAAGGAACTGTACGGCGTACTGGTGGAGCTTGCCTACTGGCGTTGTCGGGGTGTCTGGAGGGATGCCAGCTGCCCAATGCGTTCCCGAGGGAACTGGCCGAAGCGACGAAGATGATCGTCCAGAAGGTCGCCGACGAGGGGACCCTTGAGAAGTGGGCCAGCAACGTTGAGGGCGACGTTTTCAATCCGGGCGTCGAAGCGTACGTCTGTGTGTCGAGTGGCGTCCGGCTCGTAGGCGTGCAGGGCGAGATTGACCTGACGGCTGGCGGCGATTCGACGCGCCTACCGTCGGGCGTGCGCGATGCCTTGATTGCACAACTGAGCGGTCCGCTCGGTGACCAGCAGCGAATGGCAATCCTCGAAATTCTTGGGTGGAATCGGACGCCAGCGGGTGGGACGCCGACGCCAATCCCATAACGGTTCCCGGTGCGGTGATCTTGGACATGGGATGGCCACGGGCTTGTCTCGACAAGATGGGAGGTGATGGCATGGGCTGAATCAGATTTTGTGCGTCGAACACGGGGGGGGCGGTGTGGCTGACGATTCCATGCCGCCCCCAAATTTCCCACGAATTGAGCGATCCATGACCATCCGCAACACCAAGTGAATGTACTGCCCATCCTCGGTATGGCGTGCATCGTGTTCGGTTGCCGCGCGGCCGGCGTGGATATGCCGAAGCAGGTGACCACGACCCAGCAGCCGGAACAAAAGACGGCCAGCGACCAGGATCCTACGCTCGTGGCGTACGGCGACCTCAAGAGCTTTGTCGAGAGCACGATTCGCAACACTCAGACCGTCAACGACCTTTGGCCGAGCGTGGTGACCAACGGAATTCAGACGTTGTGCGTTCTGGTGGCTGTGCTGTGGTTCATCAGGCGCCACAGTTACCGCGCGGGAAAGCCGCTGTAGGAAGCCGAGCGGATGCGGCAAGTGATGTCCATTCGTGAGGCGCAGCGAACGGCGGATGACGGGGCAAGGCGCGGCGCGGCGGGGCACGGCGGGCAAGTGGCCACGACTGTTCGTGGTGCGGAACGTTCGCTCCGCTTTTTACGGCGAACACGTTTGAACAGGAGCACAGAGCATGGGATTTGCGAAAAAGGATGAAGGCGTCGCCGTAATCAAACCGGCGAACATCGTGAGGACGACGTTGCGGATCAAGGGTACGGCACCGCTGGTGATGGCCAAGTTCAGTCAGAAGACCCGCCAACAGCTTCTCGCAAACATGTCGGCAAGCGGCGCCAACAAAAAGGCCAAGAGTGCGCGGCCGCCACGGAACTACGATGAGGAGTTCAAGAATGCCCAGCATAGAACGGTTGGGGGCAGGCACGGGATTCCTTGCGCTGCATTCCGCAACGCGATGATAGATGCGTGTCGGTTGGCCGGCGTGATGATGACGCGGGCGAAGATGTCGATCTTCATCATCGCGGACGGCGTTGACGAAGACGATGGAACCCCACTTGCGTACATCGTCAGCAAAAAGGCACCAGAGAAGCTTGAAAGCTTGGTGCGTAATGACAACGGATCGGCGGACATTCGCATCCGTCCGATGTGGCGGGAATGGGGAGCTGACGTAACTATTGAGTTTGACGCGGACATGATTACGGCCGAGTCTGTCGTCAATCTGCTGGATCGCGCAGGGCGCCAAGTCGGAATTCTTGAGGGCCGACCGTTCAGCAAGAACAGTTGTGGTCAAGGCTGGGGTACGTTCACTGTGGTTACAGGAGATAACAAACGTGACAAGTAAACCGAAGAACATGGTCGCCGAGATCGACGTGAGGACTGAGTCAATCAAGAGTGAGTTGACGCGGATAGCGGCACACTACAACGGTGTGCTCAATCCGCGGCAGGTCGTCGAGGCGGCGCGCGACGAGTCTCACGCTTTACACGGGGAGTTTTGTTGGGACGACAGTGAGGCTGCGGACAGATACCGCATCGCGCAAGCCGGTGCGCTGATTCGCCGCGTGTCCTATACGATCACGCGCCAAGATCCCAAGACGAAAGAGATCAGATTGACGACGACGCGGGCCTATCAGTCCAGACCTTCCATGAGAAGTGCGGACGGCGGCTATGAGGATGTCAACGCGATCGTTTCCGATGAGGAAAAGCGTCAGGAGATGCTACGTCAAGTCATGTCTGAGTTGGCGGCCTACCGTCGCCGCTACGACGCGCTCGTTGAGTTGCGCTCCGTCTGGGCCGCTATCGATGAGGCGGCGCTTACCGCCAAGGAGTTGAAGGCACCTCGGAAGCACGTTGCGAAGAATGTTCCTGTTGTTAGGCGCGGCAAGGCAAGCATGGCACGGTAACGCCGACAAGGCAAGGCATGGCGCGGCGCGGCGCGGCGCGGCGGGGCATGGCGCGGTAACGCCGACAAGGCAAGGCATGGCGCGGCGCGGCGCGGCGGGGCACGGCGGGGCACGGTAACGCCGACAAGGCAAGGCATGGCGAGGCAAGGCCAGGCACGGTAACGCCGACAAGGC
>Ga0247727_10002503_pt1 | contig 41942 bp, 36 predicted proteins | sample WisWelCaveWW1625_FD_202498 | JGI IMG/M metagenome (GOLD analysis project Ga0247727, IMG submission 202498) | Biofilm microbial communities from Wishing Well Cave, Virginia, United States - WW16-25 | ecosystem: Environmental > Aquatic > Deep subsurface > Groundwater > Cave microbial mat | place...
GTTGTCAGTTGTCAGTTGGCAGTTGTCAGTTGGCGGTTGACAGTTGGCGGTTGGCAGTTGGCCGCACCGGCGCAGGGCTGCAACTGACAACTGAAAACTGACAACTGATAACTGAGTATAGTATCTTGAGTTTTCCTCTGGAGGAGGGTTGAGATGGCAGACTACACGCATCCGGATGTACTGGTCTCTACCGATTGGGTTGCCCAGAACCTGAACAACCCCTCGGTGCGGATCGTAGAGGTGGACGTCGACACCAAGGCATACGATGAAGGGCACGTGCCGGGAGGCATCGGCTGGGCCTGGAATACGCAGCTGTGCGACACGGTGCGGCGTGACATTATCCCGCGGCAGAGTTTCGAGCTGCTGATGACGGCCAGCGGGATCAGCAATGACACCACGGTGGTGCTCTACGGGGACAACAACAACTGGTTCGCGGCCTGGGCTTTCTGGCAGCTGAAAATCTACGGCCATAAAGACGCGCGAATCATGAACGGCGGGCGGAAGAAGTGGATCGCCGAGGGACGGGAGATGGCGAAGGACAAGCCGGCGGTGACCAGCGTTGGCTACACGGCCAAGGCTCCGGATTTCTCGATACGGTCCTACCTCGCCGACGTGCAGCAGAAAACGGCCCCTCAGTCGGTGGACCTGGTCGACGTGCGCAGCCCGCAGGAGTTTACCGGTGAGCTGTTGTCGCCGCCGGGGCTGCCGGAGACCTGCCAGCGGGGCGGCCACATCCCCGGAGCCCGCAGCATCCCCTGGGGGCAAGCCTGCCAGGAGGACGGAACCTTCAAGTCGCACGACGACTTGAAGACCCTGTACGCCAACAATGGCATCAGCGGCGCCCGGCCGATCATCGCCTACTGCCGCATCGGCGAGCGCTCCAGTCACAGTTGGTTTGTCCTGACTTATCTGCTGGGCTACCAGAACGTCACCAACTATGACGGCTCCTGGACGGAGTGGGGAAACCTGGTCGGGGCGCCGGTCGAGAGAGGCGCCGCCGCGGCGGCCGGATAAGGAGCGCCATGCAAGCCGAAGAGCACGCCACCCGCGAACTGGAGGTTCACGGGTTCAAAGTTCGGCTGACCTCTTACCGGCTGGGAGAGGTCTACCACTGCACGGCGGATAACGTCGACCCGGGGGCCTGGTTGGCGCGGTCGCAAGGAGCCAGCCGCGAAGAGGCCGAACAGCGAGCGCTGGATCGGGCCACTGAGCTGTTGGGGCGCACGCGAAGGCAGACGGTCTGAGGAGCAGGAGACAACTGCCAACTGGCAACTGACAACTGGCAACTGAATGTCCACACCGTCCCCCGGAATGATGGTCGAGCGCGCCGATCCGGCCGCTTGGGCCACGGGCCTGGAGCCGGGCCAGTCCATGCCCGACTTCACGCTGACGGACCACCGGGGAGGCGCGGTCAATTTCACTCAGGCCCGCGCCGGCCGCCGGGCGCTGGTTCACTTCTTTCGCAGCACGTTGTGGTGACCCGTTTGCGTCACGCAGCTGGTCGAGCTGCAGGAACACTCCCCGGAATACGATCGAAACGGGGTGGTGATCTTCGCCATCTGTCGGGAGCCGGTGGAAGTCACGGCCCGCTTCGCCGCCCAGAACTCCATCACGTTTCCCATCCTCTCGGATCCCGGCGGGCAACTGATCCGCCGGGTCGGCATCCTTAACGCCGAGGTGGCGCCCGACGATCCGGTTTACGGAATCCCTTATCCGGGATCCTACCTGGTGGATGAGCTGGGCATGGTCTTCGAGAAGCGCTTTCATGCCGACTTTCACGTCCGGGAGCCGATGGGCAGCCTGCTGCTGTACTTCCAGCTGAAGGAATACTCCGAGCACCTGGAGCAGAAAGTCGAGGAGCGTTCCGCGCAGTTGGTCGAGGCGGCCCGTCTGGCCACACTCGGCAAGCTGATCGCGGCCATCAACCACGAGCTGAACAGCCCGCTGGGGGCGCTGACCAGCGGTATCGACGTCCTGGGGCGCTACTTCGACCGAACCAGCCAGCAGGCGCCCGCCCGCGAGCGCGCGGTGCTGGAAGAAACCCGCCAGACCGTCGACGCCGCCTGTCGGCGCATCATTCAGGTCGTGGCGGACCTGCGCCAGTTCATCCGCCTGGATCAGGCCGAGGTCCAGGCCATCGACCTGCGCCAGAGCCTCGATTCGGTCCTGGCCCTTGTGAGCTCGCGCCTGGACGGGCGGATCACGATCGAGCGCCATTACCAGGAGATTCCACTTCTGGAGTGCCGGCCGGCCCAGATCCACCAGGCGCTGTTTGAGGTGCTTACCAACGCCCTCGAGTCCATCGAATCGGCCGGGTCGATCGCCCTCAGCGCCGGTATGGAAGCGGGACAGATTCTGCTGACGATACGCGATACGGGGCGCGGCATTCCCGCTGATCAGATGGAGGCCCTCTTCGAGCCTCGCTTACGGCCCAAGAACGGGCGGATGGGCGTCAGCCTTGGCCTGATGCTGGCTCAGAAGATCGTCCTGGAGCATAGAGGCAGCCTCCGGATCAGCAGTGTCGCCGGTCTGGGCGCCACAGTTTCCATCCGCCTCCCCGTTCATCCCCGGTCAGGTGGGTGAGAAGCCAGGTACTGAAGTTTGGTACTAAAGTCACATTCTTCTTGTTTACATTTGTGGACAGTGGTACCAGATTGCTGTTGAAAAGCTGTTAACGGTGGCCCCTGACGCCAAAAATCGGACCCACCCTGTGACCTCTAAGACCAGCCGGGTTGCTGACTCTGCCCGTTGATCCAGTACGGGATCTCCAGAACCGCTGGCCGCGCCAAACCCCGAGCGGCCTGCGACAACGTTTCTGGCCATAGATCCAAGGACTTAGCCCTCCTCGAAAATTCCCCGTTGACAATTGCAGACACCCCCCGCATGATCCGTTTTCGGGCTTCTCCGCAGCCGGTTTTCGGAGGCTTCGGGCGGGACTCAAACGGCGGTAGCTTGGATAGCAATCAACCAGGGTTGGACCCTCAAAATCACATTCCGAGGAGTTTATGACTGTGTATCAACCACGAACCAGGACTATCAGTTTTCGGCTCTCCGAGGCCGAGTACTCCGATCTGAAGTCGCTCTCGATCGCGCAGGGCGGCCGTAGCCTTTCCGACTTCGTTCGCGACACCGTGCGGCGGGTGCTGGTGGGCGCCGGCAACGGCCCCTCGGTGCAGCCGGTAACCAACCAGACGATTACCCCGGAGGACGCGGAATGCTCTGTCGCCAACGTCTAGCACCCCTGGTCGGCTTGGCCGGCTCACCGAAAGGCCCCGAAGAGGCTGGCCAGGGGGCCAGCCGCGGCGCAGGGGCGCCGCCCCACATTTGGCGTCGAGGCTCAGTAGGCCGGCTGCGGGCGGTGGCCCTGTTGCTGGCGGTCGCCGTGTTGGCGCCGGGGCAACTGGCCCGTGACGCTGCCGGCTGGCCGGCGGCGCCGCGGCCCGAGGATCAGGTCCGTTCTCACTACGTTCTGGGGCCGGAGGATCAACTGGTGGTGCGGACGTTGAGCGCGGAGGAGTTCGGCGACAAGCCGGTCGCCATCTCGACCAGCGGTTACCTCAACCTGCCGCTGGTGGGCCGGCTGAAGGCGGCAGGCCTGACGGTGGAGCAGTTGGAAGCGGAGCTTGCCACCCGGCTGAGCCGGTACCTGGAAGACCCCAAGGTGGCGGTGACGGTTGTGGACTATCGCAGCCAGCCCGTTTCGGTGGTCGGCGCGGTCACTACCCCGGGGGTCTATCAGCTTCGGGGTGGCAAAGCGCTGGTGGAGGTGCTCTCGATGGCCGGCGGGTTGCGGCCGGAGGCCGGACACAGCGCCAAGATCACGCGGCGGCTGGAGTGGGGACGACTGCCGCTGGCCGGCGCTGCCAATGACTCCAGCGGCAAGCTGAGCGTCGCCGAGGTGAGCCTGAAATCGGTGCTCGAAGCCCGCAACGCCGCCGACAACCTGGTCCTGATGCCCCACGACGTCGTCACGGTGCCTCGAGCCGAGCTGGTCTACGTGATGGGTGAGGTACAGAGACCCGGCGGCTTCCCGCTCAACGACAAGGAGACCCTCTCGGCTCTCCAGGCCGTCTCGCTGGCCGGCGGCATGACTCGCTCGGCGGCGCCGAAGAACGCCAGGATCCTGCGGGCCTCGCCCGGCGCGGCGCGGCGCACCGAGATCCCTGTCAATCTCAGCCAGATGCTGTCGGGCAAGGGCGGCGAGCTGGAGCTACAGGCCGACGACATCCTGTTCATCCCGGTCAACGCTCCCAAGAACGCCGGACTGCGGGTGCTGGAGGCCGCCATCCAGACCGGAACCGGCGTCGTGATCTGGCGGCGATAAGGAAAGCACCGACTCTATCTCAAACTCATATATATGAAACCATCTCATCCCACGGAAGTCGATCTGCTCATGGAGAAGATCCAGTCGGTCGTCTCCCGCGTATCCAGAGACACCACGGCGCAGGCCGGCCCGGGGCCAGCCGCCGCATTCCCGCCCGAGCCCTACGGCCTGTTCGAGTACTGGCAGATTCTGGGGCGTCACCGCAACTTGATTCTGGCGCTGGCCCTGCTCTCAGCCCTGGCCGGCTTCCTGATCAGCCTGCCGCAGAAGCCCCTCTACCGGGCCTCCACCACCATCGAGATCCAGGGGTTGAACGAGAACTTCCTCAACATGAGGGACGTGGACCCGACCGCGGCCACAGCGGCCTTCTCTCCGGAAAGCTACCTGGAAACCCAAGTGAAGATCCTGGAGAGCGAATCGCTGGCGGACCGCGTGGTGGCCCGGCAACGCCTGCATGAGCGGCCGGAGTTCGCCAAGCCCGGGCGGGATTGGTCGGGGCTCGAGCGCTGGCTGGGGCTGCCGGTTGCCAGGCCGCTCACGCCCAACCAGCAGGCCCGCAAGAGGGTCCAGGACAGCCTCAAGGTGAAGCAGTCACGCACCCATCGGATTGTGGAGGTCTCCACTGACGCGCCGGATCCCAACGTGGCGGCGGAGCTGGCCAACGCCCTGGCCGAGGAGTTCATCCAGCAGAACGTGGAGGTCCGCTGGAACGCCGCGCAGCGCACCGGCCAGTGGCTGGCCAACCAGCTCGGGGACGTCAAGACCCGCCTGGTGGAGTCGGAGGAGAAACTACAGGCCTACGCCCGCGCCAACGACCTGCTGTTCACCTCTGAGAAAGACAGCGTGGCGGAGGTCCGCCTGCGCCAGGTGCAGGAAGAGCTGTCGCGGGCCCAGGCCGACCGGGTGCTGCGCCAGTCCCGCTGGGAGCAGGCGGCCAATGCGCCGGCGGAGTCGCTGCCCGAGGTTCTAGACAGCAACACCCTGCGGGACTACCAGACCAGGCTGACCGACCTGCGCCGACAATTGGCCGAGCTGCGGCCGCAGTACAAGCCCGCTCACTACAAGGTCCAGCGCCTGGAGGCCCAGGTTGGCGAACTCGAGAAGGCGCTCGAAAAGGAGCAAGCCAACATCCTGAACCGCATCGGCAACGAGTATCAATCAGCGGTGCGGCGCGAGGACCTGCTGGCCCGGGCGTACGAAACCCAGGCTGGCCAGGTCTCCGGCGAGGCTGCCCGGTCCATCCAATACAACACCCTCAAGCGCGAGGTCGACACCAACCGGCAGCTCTATGACTCGATGCTGCACAAGGTGAAGGAGGCCGGCATCGCGTCGGCCATTCGCGCCAGCAACATCCGGGTGGTGGATCCGGCTTCGCCGCCTCCGGCTCCCTACCGGCCCAACGCTGGGCTCAACGCCGGGCTGGGGTTGCTGGGCGGCTTGTCCTTCGGCGTTGCCGTGGCGGTGGCCCGCGACCGCGCCGACCAGCGGCGGCGGTTCGCCGATCGCAGCATCAAGTCGCCGGGCGACTCGCCGGTCTACCTGCGGGTGCCGGAGCTGGGAGTCATCCCTTGCGACAGCGTCGACCGTCTGGAACAGGGTCGCCGGTGGTTGCCCGGCCCGGCGCCGGCGCGCCAGCTGACCGTGGATCTGCGCCCGGATCTGAACGACGGCGTGGAGCTGGCCACCTCGCTGGCCAAACCCTCTATGGTAGCCGAATCGTTTCGGGCGGCCCTGACCTCCATCCTGTTCTCCGCCGCCGGCAACGGGAACCCCCGTATCCTGGTAGTCACCAGTCCGGCTCCGGGCGAGGGGAAGACCACCACGGTTTCCAACCTCGGCATCGCGCTGGCCGAGATCAGCGGCCGGGTCCTGATCGTCGACGGGGACATGCGCCGGCCCCGCATTCATAGCGTCTTCGGGCTTTCCAACCAACGGGGCCTGGCCGACCTGCTGCGCGACGAGACTCCCATGGAGCACTATCCGCCGCAAGCCCTGGGGCTGGAGACCCGGATTCCCGGTCTCTATGTTCTGCCCAGCGGCCAGGCGGGGCGCAGCATCTCCCACCTGCTGCATTCCGATCGCCTGCCGCAGCTGCTTAGCCGCCTGCGCCACCACTTTGGCATGATCCTGATCGACACTCCCCCGATGCTGCAGATTTCCGACGCTCGGGTGCTGGCCCGCGCCGCCGACAGCGTCATCCTGGTGCTGCGGGCCGGCCAGACCACCCACGACAGCGCTCTGGCCGCCCGCCAGCGTTTTGCCGAGGACTCCGCACCGGTGCTCGGCACCATCCTCAACAACTGGGATCCTTCCACCGACGACCGCTATCCGTCGGGTTACTACTACAACTACTTTTACGGCTCCCCGGAGGCGGCCTGATCCCGTGCTGATTTACAACCAAGCGCCTTATCGGCTCCTGCAGTTCACCTGCGACCTGCTGGCATTGACGGCGGCCTGGCATCTCACCTTCGCTGTGCGGCTGGGGGCCAACTCCCTGATGCCCATCCAGTTGGAGCCTTGGCAGCTGGCGACGGCCGCCCCGCCTCTGGCGGGCGTCCTGTTGCTGTGGATGCTGGCGGCCGTTTCCCTGGGCGCCTACCGGCGGGCCAACGATTCGGGCGCCCACCTGGTGCGCCTGACCGAGTCGGCGGTGTTCGCGGGCCTGCTGCTCATCGTGGTGACGTTCTTCTCCCGGCAGTTCGGCGCCCAGCTTTCCCGCTCCTTCGTGCTGCTGTTCGCCCCTCTGAGCTTTCTGCTGCTGACCCTGGCGCGTTACATGGTGTTGCTGGCCTCCGACTACGCCGGCCGCCGATGGTCTTCACCCGAGAACGTGGCCGTGATCGGCGCCGGCCAGCCGGCCCGCCAAATGGTGGAGCGGCTGGGCGATGCCGGCCGCGCCGCGGCTCGTGTCGCCGGCGTGGTGTTGCCGCGGGGCGCCAGCCTCCAACAGGCAGCCATGCCTGTCCCCCTGCTCGGGACCACGGCCCAACTGGGGGAGTTGATCAACCGCGAACAATTGAACCGCCTGGTGATCGTCAACGGCTGTCTGAGCGAACCGGAGGTCGAGGAGTGCAGCCGCATCTCGAAGCGCATGGGCGTGACCTTGAACCGCACCCTGGGCGACGCCGCCGGAGAGGCCCGCCTGGCGTTCACCAGCCTCTGCGGCATGCCGTTGCTGGAACTGCGCCCGGTCAGCTTCTCCCGCAGCCAGGAGTGGATCAAGCGCGGCTGTGACCTGGTGCTATCGGCCACTTTGCTGGCCATACTGGCGCCTGGGATGCTGCTGGCGGCCGCCCTGATCAAGCTGACCTCCCACGGCCCGGTGTTCTTTCGGTCTCCACGGGTTGGCAAGGGCGGGCGCCACTTCTCGTTTCTCAAGTTCCGGTCGATGTACACGGGCCGCGAAAGCCGTCACGGCCTGGAGGCCAGCAACGAGCGCGGCGGGCACATCTTCAAGGTGCGCCACGACCCTCGTATCACGCCGGTGGGCCGCTGGCTGCGCCGGTTCAGCATCGACGAATTGCCCCAACTCATCAACGTCGTGCGCGGCCAGATGAGCCTGATCGGGCCGCGCCCGCTGCCGGCCCAGGACCTGTCGCTGGACGGCTCCAGCCGCCAGTTCGCCGCCTGGGCCGAGCAGCGCGCCCGCGTCCTGCCCGGCATTACGGGCCTGTGGCAGGTTCGCGGCCGCAGCGACCTCAGCTTTGAGGAGATGGTCGAGCTGGACTTCCACTACCTCCGCAACTGGTCGCTGCTGCTGGACGCCCGCATACTGGTCGAAACCCCGCTGGCGGTGCTGAGCGGGCGGGGAGCCTACTGAATGCCGCTGGAAACAAGTTTCTTATGAACATTCCATACTTTCGTCCTTCAATCGGGGAAGAAGAAAAGCGGCTGGTGGACGCCGTTCTGACCTCGGGATGGCTCACCACCGGCCAGTACGCCCGCCGGTTCGAGGAAGCTTTTGCGTCCTACCTGGGAGCACCCCAGGCCGTGGCCGTCAACTCCTGCACCGCGGCTCTCCACCTGGCGCTGGAAGCCAGCGGCATCGGGCCCGGCGACCTGGTGCTGGTCCCCACTATGACCTTCGCCGCCACCGCCGCCGCCGTCCGATTCCTGGGCGGGCGTCCGGTACTAGTCGACTGCGACCCAGTCACGATGAACATGGACCCGGAGGCGGCCGAGCAGACAGCCGAGCTGTGGTCTCGGTACGGCAACCTGCGCGGTATCATTCCGGTCCATTACGGGGGCCAGATGGCCGACATGGATCGCCTGGGATCCCTGGCGCGCCGCTGGGACCTGGCGGTGGTCGAGGACGCCGCCCACGCCTGCCCGGCCTACACGCGGCCGGGCCCGGCCTCGCCCTGGCAGCCGGTCGGCGCCACCTCGCCGCTGGCTTGCTTCTCTTTTTATGCCAACAAGTGCATCACCACCGGAGAAGGCGGCATGGTGACGGTCCAGAACCCTGACACCGCCGAGCGGATCCGCCGCATGTCGCTGCATGGCCTCTCGAAATCGGCCTGGCGCCGCTTCGAGGCCAAGGTCCCCTGGCACTACGAGATCCTGGATGCCGGCTTCAAGTACAACCTCACCGACCTGGCCGCCGCCATCGGCCTGGCGCAACTGGAAAAGGCCGGCCGCATGTGGCAGGACCGCCGGCGCGTGGCCCGGCTCTACGCGGAGCGCCTTGCCGCCTACCAGGAGTTCCTGGAGCTGCCGGTGGAGTTGCCCGACCGCCAGTCTTCCTGGCACCTCTACCCCATTCGGCTCCGCCTGGAATCTCTCGACATCGACCGCAACGCTTTCATCGCCGCCCTCGGCGAGCGTGGCATCACCTGCTCGGTGCATTGGATGCCCTTGCATCTGCACCCCGCCTATCGCGAAGCCTACGGGTACCGGCTGGGAGATTTCCCGGTCGCCAGCTCCCTGTGGCCCCGGCTGGTATCGCTGCCCATGTTCCCCTCCATGACCGAAGCCGAGGTCGATTACGTTTGCGATTCCATCGGCGCGCTGGTCGGCCGCCAGGCCGCCGCCCCGGCCCTGGCTCTTTGTGGCTGAAGGGAAAGCTGCAACAACCATGACAACCTCCACTCCCAAAAATATCCTGGTGATAGGTGGGGCCGGCTATATCGGCTGCGGCCTGGTCCGGGATCTGCTGGCCCGCGGTTTCCGCGTTCGGGCCCTGGATTCGCTGCTGTTCGGCGATGAGCCGCTGCGGCCGCTGATCGACGATCCGCACTTCGAGCTGGTCCGCGGCGATTTCCGCCAGGTGGAAGCGGTGGTGCGCGCCGTTCGCGACATGGACGCCGTCATCCACTTGGGCGGCATCGTGGGTGATCCGGCCTGCGCCGTCAACGAAGACGAGACCCTGGAGATCAACCTCTCGGCCACGCGCTTGCTGGCCGGCGTGAGCCGGGCCATGGGCGTGTCCCGTTTCCTGTTCGCATCCAGTTGCAGCGTCTACGGGGCCACCGAGGAAACCGTCGATGAAACCTCCTCGCTCAACCCGGTGTCGTTGTACGCCGCCACCAAGGCAGATTCGGAAAAAGTCCTGCTGGCGGCGCGCGACGAGACCTTTCACCCCGTGATCCTGCGACTGGGAACGGCCTTCGGATGGTCTTGCCGGCCCCGGTTCGACCTGGTGGTGAACCTGCTGGTCGCCAAAGCCCTTGCCGAACGTAAGATCGTCATCTACAACGGCGAGCAGTGGCGGCCCTTCGTTCACGTGCGGGACATCGCCCGCGCCTTCCGCCTGGCCCTGGAAGCGCCCCCGGAGCAGGTGAGCGGCGAGATCTTCAATGTGGGCGACGATGGCATGAACTTCACTCTTCGCCAGGTCGCCGAGCGGATGGCGGCGCTGGAGCCGGGGCTGGTCGTCGAGCACCTCGACAACGCTGACCGGCGCAACTACCGCGTCTCGTTCGCCAAAATCCGCGAGCGGCTCGGCTTCGAGCGCCAAGTTTCCCTGGAGCAGGGAATCGAGGGGCTGGAGCGGGCCCTGCGCAGCCGCCTGGTTATCGACTACCGCGCCCCCCGCTTCAGCAACCTGGCCCATCGGCTGGCCGAACAGACGGCCGGCCACAAACCCGGCGACGGATCGGTCGCCTTGAGCGCCCTCCACTTCGCCCGCAATAGCCTCTGGTGGCGCGCCACCGGCGGCAACGGAAAGAGCCACCTGCTGCTGAGCAACGGCTTGATCAGCATGGCGCTGGCTCCCAAAGCAATTGACTCCCAAGACTCTATTCGCGAGGTCCCATGACGCATCCTGAGACGGTAACCACAGGTTCCGCCAGCTCCCCGGCCGCGGCGCCGGCTCCAGTCGAAGTCTTTTCCACCTGCGCGGCATCCAACTTCAGCGACCGCGACCGCTACCTTGAGCAGGTCGTCAACGTCTCCCGCTGGAGCGAGCAGGCCGGCTGCAAGGGCATTCTGGTCTACACCGACAACGGCCTGGTCGATCCCTGGCTGGCTTCGCAGGTGGTGATCCAGAGCACCCGATCCTTGTGCCCCCTGGTGGCGGTGCAGCCCGTCTACATGCACCCCTACTCGGTGGCCAAGTTGGTCACCACCCTGGGCTTTCTCCACCACCGGCGGGTTTACCTCAACATGGTCGCCGGCGGATTCAAGAACGACCTGCTGGCGCTGAATGACCAGACGCCCCACGACAAACGCTACGACCGGCTGGTCGAATACACAAACATCATCACGAAGCTGTGCGCCGGCGGCCCGGTCACCTGTCTCGGCGAATTCTACAAGGTGGAGAACCTCAAGCTCACGCCGCCGCTGCCGCCCGAGCTGATGCCGGGGGTCTTCGTCTCCGGCTCCTCGGAGGCCGGGTTGGCGGCCGCCCGCAGGATGGAGGCCCTGGCGGTGCAGTACCCCGAGCCGGTCTCGCGCATCCCCGTCGTCGCCGGCGTCCAGGGAGCCTTCGGAGTCCGGGTCGGCATCATCGCCCGCCCCAACAACGGTGACGCCTGGAGCATCGCGCTCCAGCGTTTTCCTGAAGACCGCAAAGGCCAGCTCACCCACCAGCTCGCCATGAAGGTCTCCGACTCCCAATGGCACAAACAGCTGAGCGAGGCGGGCAAGCACCAGCAAGAGCACGAGCAGAACGGCCATCGCGACGTGTACTGGCTGGGGCCGTTCGAGAACTACAAGACCTTCTGCCCTTACCTGGTAGGCACCTACGAGGAGGTGGCTGGTTACCTGGGCCACTACGTCACGGCCGGGTACCGCACCTTCATCCTGGACATCCCCGCCACCGAAGAGGAGATCCAGCACGTCAACCTCGTCTTCGACCAGGTGTACCGGAGGGCGGCATGAGCACCCCGCTGTTGCAGAACTACCTGACGGCCAGCGCCGGGCGACGCCCGGAAGCCACCGCCGTGCTCTACAACCAGCAGAGCCTCACCTATGGGCTGCTGGAGCAGCGCAGCAACCAGTTGGCGCGGCTGCTGAAACAGGCCGGCTGCCGGCGCGGCGACCGAATCGCCCTGATGATCCCGAAATCACTGCCGGCCATCGCCGGCATGTTCGGATCCGCCAAAGCCGACTGCATCTACATCCCGATCGACGTCACCGGGGCGCCGCAGCGGGTGGCCCGCATCCTGGAGTCGTGCGAACCCACCGCCATCCTGGCTGCCGGCGCCGGCGCCGGTCTGGTCGAGAAGATGCTGGCTGCCGGCAGCATCGCGCCCGGCACGCGGCTGGGATGGTTGGACTTCGACTCCGCCCGGCTGCCCGACTTCCGCCCGGACTTCTTGTGGAGCGACGTGGAGGCTATGCCCGCCGGACCGGTGGACTACGCCAACTCCAGCTCCGACATCGTCCACATTCTGTTTACTTCCGGCTCCACCGGCGTGCCCAAGGGCGTCATGATTACCCACGCCAACGTGATGCACTTCGTCGAGTGGGCCATCCGCTACTTCGGCGCCCGGCCCACCGATCGGGTCTCAGGCCATCCGCCGCTGCATTTCGACCTGTCGACCTTCGACGTCTACGGAACCATCCTGGCCGGCGCCGAGCTGCACCTGGTGCCGCCCGAGATGAGCCTGCTGCCCCACAAGCTGGCCGAGTTCATTCGGCGCTCGAAGCTGACCCAGTGGTTCTCGGTTCCTTCCATCCTCAACCACATGGCGAAGTTCGACGTGGTGCGCCAGGACGACTTCCCTGCCCTGGAGCGGCTGCTGTGGTGCGGTGAAGCCTTCCCGGTGCCGGCCCTGATCTACTGGATGCAGCGGCTGCCCAAGCTGACCTTTACGAACCTCTATGGGCCTACCGAAGCTACCATCGCTTCCAGTTTCTACACCATGCCGGGCTGCCCGGCCGATGAGAAAGAGGCGGTCCCCATCGGGATGGCGTGCGAGGGCGAAAAGCTCCTGGTGCTCGACGAACAGATGAACCCGGCGCCGGCCGGCCAGATCGGCGACCTCTACATCGGCGGACTGGGTCTCAGCCCCGGCTACTGGCGCGACCCCGAGAAAACCGCCGGCGTCTTCGTGCCCGACCCCGCCGATGCCTCCGAGCGCATCTACAAGACCGGGGATCTGGCCTACCTCGGAGAGAATGGCATGGTCTACATGGTTGGCCGCGCCGACACCCAGATCAAGCACCGCGGCTACCGCATCGAGCTGGGCGAGATCGAGACCGCCTTCCACGCCGTCGACGGTATCGAGGAATGCGCCGTGGTGGCCGTCGAGGTTCACGGTTTCGAGGGCCTGAAGATCTGCTGCGGCTACGTGCCCCGCCAGGGCGTCGAGCTGTCCCCGCTGGCGCTGCGCCAGAAGGTGACCGACACCCTGCCCCACTACATGATGCCGAGCCAGTGGATGGTGTTCGAGAGACTGCCTCTCAACACCAGCGGCAAGATCGACCGGCGCCAGCTAAAGGAATTGTTCCAGCAGCAGGAAGAGCAGGCCGCTGCTGCGGGAAGGTGACATGACAGACCCCGTCCTGGTTACAGAAATCCGCAAGCTGTTCACTGAGAAGCTGCTGGTCGAGGTTCCCTCGCCGGATACCGACCTGCTGGAGACCGGAGCGCTGGATTCAGCCAGCCTGGTGGAGATGCTGCTCCACCTGGAGGAGCGCTTTGGCGTTCGGCTCTCGATCGAAGAGCTGGAGATCGCCCATTTCCGGTCCCTGAACTCCATCGCCGAGCTGGTGGGCACGCGGAAAGAAGCTATTAGCTATTAGCTATGTGGGGCGGCGCCCCCGCGCCGCGGCTGGCCCCCTGGCCAGCCTTTTCCGGGCCTTTCCGTGAGCCGGCCAAGCCGACCAGGGGTCGGCTGCGGCCCAGGGGGGCCGCCCCACGCTGATCTCGTGAAATGACCCTGGCGCCCTACACTCCAGACCTGGTCCCGGCGGTGCGGGCCTTCAACCGCCGCATGCAGCCGGCCGCCGTGACGCCCTTCCCGGAGTGGCCGGTCTCGGACTGGCTGCCCAAAACGCCCGGCCGCGCCATCCACGAAGAAATGTTCGTGGCTTTGGATGGGGCCGAGGTGCGCGGCGGCTACATCCTCAAGCGCCAACCGGTGCACTTTGGTGGCGAGGGGGTGGAGGCGGCCGGCTTGCGCGCGCCGGTCTCGGAAGGGGTTCTCGACGGCGCCTACCGCATGGTGGGGATTCAGGCGGTCCGTGACGCCTTGCGCCGCCAGCCCCTGCTGTTCGGCATGGGCATGGGAGGCGAGAAGGAGCCGGTGGCCCGCCTGCTGAAGGCCATGGGTTGGTCCATCGAGCCGGTGCCCTTCTACTTAAAGGTGACGGACGGCTTCCGGTTCCTGCGCCAGGCCGCCGCGCTTCGCCATACCGCCTGGAGGCGCGGGTTGGCCGACCTGGCGGCCTTTTCCGGCGCCGGATGGCTCGGGGCGCGCTTGCTCAACGCCGCCCGCACCCGAAACCGAGGACTGGCGAGGCGCCTGGAAATCGGCCGGATGAACCGCTTCGAGCCGTGGTGCGACGAACTCTGGAACGCTTGTCGCCGGCGCTATTCCCTGATCTCGGCTCGCGACACCCAGACCCTCAACGCCCTCTACTCGCCCGCCGACCCCAAGTTTCTGCGCCTGCGGGTTTCCGAGGCCGGCCGGCCGGTGGGCTGGGCGGTGGTCGTCGACCGGCAGCTCCACGGCCACGACCGGTTCGGCAACCTGCGGGCCGGCCTCATCATGGACGCCCTGGCCTTGCCCGAGGACGCCGAAAAGGTCATCGGCGGCGCCGTCACGGTGCTGGAACAGCGCGGCGTCGACGTGCTTCGCTCCCACCAGAGCCACCCGGCGTGGGGGGCCGCGCTGGCCCGGTGCGGTTTTCTCAACGGCCCTTCGTATTTCTTGTTCGGGGCCGCCCCGGCATTTGCCGATAAGTTGAACCGGGTTGATCCGCAGCGCCGTGGTGTCTTCCTGAACCGGGGAGACGGCGACGGCCAGCTGTATCTATGACCAGCGGACACGAGTTGAGCACGCTGGTGGTGTCGCCGCTGCCCGCCACCGCGCCTCCCACCTCGCGCCGGGACGGCCTGTGGAAGGTGGCCACCGGGCCGACCGCGCGCCAGAGCTTCTGGGCCGTTCTGGACCAGAGCCTGATGAGCGGCGCCAACTTCCTTACCAGCCTGATGCTGGCCCGGTTCTGCGAGCCTACCGAATACGGCGCCTACACCCTAGCGTTTTTCCTTTTGCTGTTCCTCAACGCCCTGCAGGCTACCCTGCTGACCAATCCCATGATGGTGCTGGGACCGGCCCGCGACGAGGAGGGCTTTCGCCGCTACATCAGCTCGCTGGCCTGGGCCCAGGCCATAGGCGGCGCGGTGCTGGCCGCTCTCACGGTTCTGGTAGCAGCGGTGGCGCTCTTCAGCGGGCGCAGCGAGGCCCTCTCCAGCTCCTTCCTCGCCATGGGCGCCGCGGTGTTCTTCGTCCAGGCCCAGGAATTCTGCCGCCGGGTATTGTTCGCCCGCATGCAGACCCGCCGCCTGGCGCGCAACGACGCGGTTTATTGCGGCCTTCAGGTCGTCTTCCTGTTGCTGCTGTGGAAACTGGGCGGAGGCGTCTGGAACGGTTCGGCCGCGGGATACCTCTCCGGGCGCAACGTCTTTCTTTCGCTGGGCCTGGCGGCGGTTGCCGCCCTGGCGGTGGGGCTGATCCAGATCCGCCCGTACCTGGTGACAGGCAGGAATGCCTGTGTTACCGAGACAGGCAGGAATGCCTGTGTTACCGAGAACTGGCAATACGCCCGCTGGGGCCTGGGATCGCTGCTGGGCGAGTTCCTGCACGTGCAGGTGAATCTCTCGATCGTGGCTGCGGTGGCCGGCGCTGCCGCCACCGCAACCATGGAAGCTCCCCGGCTGATCCTGGCGCCGCTGAACATTCTTTCGTTCACTTGTTTCAACGTCCTGACCCCGCGGGCCGCCGAGAAGTATGGCCGGAACGGAACCCCGGCCCTGGTGGACTTCGTCAAGCGGGTGGCCCCGCTGGCCATCCTGCCGTTCATCGCCTACCCGCTGCTGATCGCCGCGGCGCCCGGCTTCTGGCTCTCGATGCTGTACCAGGACCGTTACTCCGGCGCCGGAAGCGTGCTGCTGCTATGGGCGGCCTCTTTCTCGGTAGCCGGTCTGAGGGTGCTGCCCTGGATCGTGGTTAGCGTGCTGCGGCGCCCCGACATCGCCATGTGGGCCAGCCTGTCGGTCGGCCTTCTGATCGTGGCGCTGTCGCTGGGGTTGACGCCGGCCTTCGGTCCCGGGGGGGCCGTGGCGGCCCGCCTGATCGGCGACGTAGTCTACCTGGCGGCCGGCTGGATCGTCGCCTGGCGGCTGTTGCGGAGGCGGAGCGAGTGACGCAGGCCGTTACCCCCGCCAGGGAGGAATGCCTGGGTTACAGCGCCAGGGAGGAATGCCCGGGTTACAGGACCGCCATGCCGTGGCCGGTCCGGCTGGTCCTGGTTTACCTGGCCGCCATCACCATCTTTGGCAAGGGACCCACCTACCTCGGCGTGCCTCCGCTGTTCTGGGGCGAGGCGGTGCTGGCGGCGGCACTGGCTTGGGTGGCCTTCGCAGGCCGGTTGCCCGGATTCCCCTTGCCCAAGCCGAAAGGCCTCTCGGCAGCCATCTGTCTTTTCCTGGCCCTGGGGGCTGTGCTCACTGGCCTCTACTTGCCCCGCTGGGGCCTGGACGCCGCCCGCGACGCCGCCATCTGGTATTACGCCGCCTTCGCCTTTGTCGGCCTGGCCATCGCCGCCCGCGAGGCCCTGGCCGAACGCGTCTGGACCTGGCTGCGAGTCTTCTGGGTCCTGGCCATGATCTGGGGCGTGGCCGACGACCTCTCGGGCCGGCAGTTGTCGCAGAACGGTCCGCTGGTTCCCTGGCGCAACGTTCCGGTAACCTGGAACTCGGTCAGCGAAATGATGCAGCACATGGCGCTGGGATCGCTGCTGGTGCTGGCCACCGGCTTGCTGCGGCGCCGGCCGGTCCTGCGCGCCGTGCTCTCGCTGGTGGCCCTGGGGGGTCTGATGGTGGCCGCCAAATCGGCCTCCCGCGGTTTCAAGGTGGGCCTGGCCCTGGGGCTTGTGATCGTAACAGTACTCAGTCTGGCTCCGGGCCGCCCCCTCCGGATCCACTGGCGCCTGTTCCGGTGGCTGGCGCTGGCCGCCATCCTGCTGGTGCTCGCTGCCGTGGTGCTTGACCTGGACCTGGCCAGCATGACGAACTTCAGCCGCTTTGCTCGCGACGAAGGCACCTCCAGTTGGCGCCTCATCTGGTGGGAAAGGCTCTTCGAGCAGGTGCTGTCGAGCAATCCGGCCTTCGGCCTGGGATTCGGGGCGAACCTGGACGTGTTCAACCCTACCATCACGCTCAACGCCTTTGACCCCTGGCCGACGCGCTCGCCGCACAACTACAACGTCACCGTTTTCTCTCGCATGGGGCTGGCTGGACTGGCAGTCTGGCTGGCCATCCTGGGGCTGGGGATCGGGGGTCTGTTCGCCCGAACCTGGCGGAATCGGCCGCACCCGGCGGCGGAATCCTATACCCCGGAACGGCGCGAGGAACTGGCCTTCTGGCTGCTGATGCTGGCCTGTAGCTGGGGCAACGGCTCGTTCGGAGTCCTGATGGAAGGGCCGGCACTGGGGATCTGGTTCTGGTTCGCCCTGGGCTTTGCCACCGGACGCTCTCTCACCCCCGGCCCCCTCGCCCCCTGGCCCTCTCGCCCCCACACCCCATGAAAGTATTGATGCTTCATAACTGCTACCGGCAGCCAGGCGGCGAAGACACCGTTTTCCAGGCCGAAGCCCGCCTGCTGCGCGACCACGGCATCGAGGTCCTGGACGTGGAGTTCGACAACCAGGTCCACGGCGAGAGCCCGCTGCCCGGGACGGTTCGCCTGGCCCTGGAGTCAGCCTGGTCAGACTCCTCCCACGCCGAGGTCAGCCGGCTCTGCCGCGAGTTTCGTCCTGACGTGGCCCACATCCACAACTTCTGGATGCGACTGTCGCCCTCCGCCCACGCCGCCTGCCAGCAGGCCGGCGTCCCGGTGGTGCAGACCCTGCACAACTTCCGCCTGCTGTGCGTCAACTCCAACCTGCTCCGGGACGGCCGGGTGTGCGAGGACTGCCTGGGCGGCGGCCCCTGGCGCGGAGTTCTGCATCGGTGCTACCGGGACTCCCTGGTGGCCTCGGCGGTAATGGCCCGCATGATCGCTAGCAGCCGCCGCCGCGCCTGGGACCAGTATGTAGACGCCTTTGTGGTCCTGAGCCGGCACTGCCAGGCAAAGTTCAACGCCGCCAGCCTGCCCCCCGAACGAATGTTCGTCAAGGCCAACTTCATGGCCGACCCAGGCCCTCCGGCCGGCCGGCCCTCGGCCTCCAACGTCATGGTCTACGCCGGCAGGCTTTCCCAGGAGAAGGGCGTGCGCAGCCTGCTGGACGGTTGGGCCTGCGGCCGGCTCAGCAGCCTGGGCCAGCTTCTGATCGTGGGCGACGGCGAGGATCGCGCGGCGCTCCAGAGGCACGCAGCCTCCCTGGGGCTGGAGGAGCCCGGCGTCACCTTCGCCGGCTGGAAGACCCGTGCCGAGGTCCAGTCACTGGTGGCCTCCTCGCGCGCCGTCGCTGTCCCTTCCATCTGCTACGAGACCAGCCCCATGTCGGTCGTGGAGGCCTATGCCGCCGGCCGCCCCGTAGTGGCTGCCGACCACGGCTCCATGAGCGAGACCGTCCACCAGGGACGCACCGGGTGGAAATTTCCCGTCGCCCAGCCCGGTCCCATGGCCGAAGCCTTGCGCGAAGCCCTGCTCGATGACGCCCTGGCCGACCGCCTCGGGCGGGGCGCTCGCGCCGAGTACTTGGCCCATTACACCCCGGAACGTAATTTCGAGGTGCTGATGGGAATCTACCGGTTCGCCGTCGAGCGCCGCGGCAAGACCTTGCCCGACGGCGCTCCTATCGCCGCCTGCCGATGAGATCCAGGATCCAAGGCACTGTCGCCGGCCTGCTCGGACGCCGCCTCGCCAAGGGGGACCCCGGCCGGGTTCTGGTGCTGTGTTATCACTCCGTGCATCCGGCCAAGGATTTCTCCACCCGGCCGGAACAGTTTGAGCGCCACCTGGAGTGGATCCGCAGCCATTGCGACGTGATTTCCTTCGTGGGGGCGCTGGAGGAAGCGGGGGCCGCTCGCACCCGGCCGGCGGTGGCCATCACCTTCGACGACGGCTATGAAGACAACTACCGGCACGCCTTCCCGGCTCTGGCCAGACATGGCTGCACGGCAACTTTCTTCCTGACCGCCGGGCTGCTGGAGCGGGATCCGGAGGTGATCGAAAGGTTCCGGCAGATCCAGCAGACCGGCGCCGAGCAGCTCCAGCCTCTGGAGTGGGGCCAGGCTAAGGAGATGCGCCGCGCCGGCATGGAACTAGGCGCTCATACCTACAGCCACCCCAACCTGGCGCGCCTGCGCCCGGCCCAGTTGCGCGGCGAACTGACCCTCTCGAAGGAGATTCTCGAACAGCGCCTCGGCGAGGCGATTCACTCGGTAGCCTACCCCTACGGCATCCCTAGGCGAAGCGTGAACCGCGCCGTCACGGAGGCCGCCGCGGAGGCCGGCTTTCGGCACGGCGCCAGTGTGGTGTTCCGCCCCGTCCAGCCGTCGGATGACCCCCTCGCGATTCCCCGCTTCAGCATTTACCACGACTCGGCCGAGGTCCTGCGGCAGAAAATCTCCGGCTGGTGGGATTACCTCGGCTGGTGGCAGGAAACCGCGCCGGTGTGGGTGGCCAGCCTGGTCGCAGGACGCAGCGTCGTCAATCTCGGAAGGTGAACAATCTCATGCCGGATTTGTCTGCAGTGTTGCCGGAGTGCCCGCCCAAGCAAACCGTGGTCGGTGTAGGAATCAGCACCACCAGCTATCGCGAGGTGGCCGGCGTGTGCCGCCGCTGGATTGACTCTCTCGGCCACTGGCGCCAGGCGGGCCGGCCCGCCGCGCTGGCGCCACCGGGGCGCTACATTACCGTCACGTCGGTGCATGGCGCCATGGAGGCGTTCTGGAATCCGGAGTTTCGCCAGGTGCTGAACGGCGCCGACATCGCCACCCCTGACGGCATGCCGCTGGTTTGGGCCCTGCGCTCGATGCGCGTTCGCGGCCAGCAACGCGTCTATGGCCCCAACCTCATGCTGGAGCTGTGCCAGCAGGCCGCCCGCCTGGGCCATGGCATCTTCCTCTACGGCGGCCGGCCCGAGCGCCTGGAGGAGTTACAGCAGCAACTCCAGGCTCGTTTCCCCGGCCTGGTCATCGCCGGCGCATGCTCACCTCCGTTCCGGCCCCTGACTCGGGAGGAGGACGAGGCCGACGTCGCCCGCCTCCAGGAATCGGAAGCCGACATCGTCTTCGTGGGCCTCAGCACCCCCAAGCAGGAACGATGGATGGCGGCCCACCGCGACCGCCTGCCAGGCGTCGTCCTCATCGGTGTCGGCGCCGCCTTCGATTTCCACGCCGGCCGCGTCCCCCAGGCCCCCGCCTGGGTGCAGCAATCCGGCCTGGAATGGTTTTTCCGCCTGCTGATGGAGCCGCGGCGTCTCTGGAAGCGCTACCTGCTCGTCACCCCGCTGTTCCTGCCCCTGTGGGCCTTGCAGCGAATAGGTATTCTTCGGTACGAAAGTAATCGTTGACCCCAAATCTCTTTCACCTTAAACTGGAGGCACTTCGCAACCTATGTCACATCCAACAAGAGTTCTAGTCACCGGCGCCGGCGGCTTCATCGGTCATCACCTGGTCAAGTACCTGGTGAAGCGGGGCTACTGGGTCCGCGGCGTCGACGTCAAGGAGCCGGAGTATGAGCCGACCGCGGCCCACGACTTCCGGCTGCTCGACCTGATGAAGTGGGAAAACTGCCTGGAAGCCACGCGCGGCATCGAGGAAGTCTACGGGCTGGCGGCCAACATGGGCGGCATCGGCTTCATTGAGACCAACAAGGCCGTCATCGTGCGCGACAACACCCTCATGAACCTGCACTCCATCGAGGCCGCCCGCGTCAACGGCGTCCACCGCTACCTGTATACCTCCAGCGCCTGCGTCTATCCCGGTTACCTGCAGAAGTCCGCCGAAGTCGTCCCGCTGAAGGAAGAGGACGCCTACCCCGCCGACGCCGAGGACGGCTATGGCTGGGAGAAGCTCTACATGGAGCGCGTCTGCCGACACTACCGCGAAGACTTTGGGCTGGAAACCCGCATCGTGCGGTTCCACAACATCTTCGGCCCCCTGGGCACTTACGACGGCGGCCGCGAGAAATCTCCCGCCGCCATGTGCCGCAAGATCGCGGTGGCGAGCGACGGTGAGTCCATCGAGATCTGGGGCGACGGTCACCAGACCCGCTCCTATTGCTACATCGACGACTGCGTGGAGGGCATCTACCGCTTGATGCGCTCCAACTTTCCGGATCCGCTCAACCTCGGCACCGACCGGCTGGTCTCCATCAACGAGCTGGCCGACATGGTCGCCGGCATCGCCGGCAAGCGCATCGGCAAGCGTCACGACCTGACCAAGCCGCAGGGCGTGCGGGGCCGCAACAGCGACAACACCCGCCTACGCCAGGTTCTGGGGTGGGAGCCGGCCATCTCGCTGAAGGAAGGCCTGCGCCGCACTTACCTCTGGATCAGCGGGGAAGTGCAGGCAGTCCGCAAGGTGGCGTGAGAGCGGCCTGCGGCCGCTCCCTGGAGTTGTGTGCCGAGCATACTCGGCAGCTTGGAGGTGAAAGTCCTCTACCCAACTGATGGAGGTGAAGGGTTAGCGAAGCGCAAGGGGGTTCCGGCGACGGAGGGTCTGAAGGAAGCGTGGAGCAAAGGCGTGAGCCGATGATGGTGTGATTATAACGCGGCGAGCAGTTGCCGGTCGTGCCTACGCTCAGATTCAGCGCCGTGACCGCGCGCGTTAACGAGCCGCGACCGTGAAGGGAGCGGGGCTTCGAGGCTGCAAAAACCGCTCCCTTACGGTCGCGGCTCGGTAACGGGGCATTCCTGCTCTCACTGCGGCCGAGCAGGCTCACGGCGCCCGGGAGCGTGGCGGGACCACCAGGGGGCCGGGCTCGATCTCGAGCACCCCCATCATGCCCAGGTCGCCGTGAGCCACCCGGTGGCAGTGATACACGCTGCGGCCGATGAAGTCCTCGTAACGGACGCGAAAGCGGCGGCTGGAGCGGCCCGGCACGTTCAGGATGTCTTTCCAGGCCCGCTCCGGCTCGCCGTCACGGCCGATGATCTGGAAGGAGTTGGTGTGCACGTGGATGGGATGGTCCATGGGGTCGGCGTTGACGATCTCCCAGTCCTCGATGGTGTTCAGGCGCACGCGAGTGTCAATCCGCTCGTGGTCAAAGGTGCGGCCGTTGATGAGGAAGGAGATCCCGCTGGGGAGATCCAGGGTGCGGAACTCGAAACTGCGAACCGGAAGCTCCGGTGGCGGCAACGGCTCGACCCGCATCAGGCGGCGCGGCACCTCTAGGGGGCGCTCGACGCGGCCTTCATAGACCACGGTGGCCAGCACCTCGGGCCTCTGGCCCGCCATGCCCGGCATGTTGCCCATGCCGCTCTGGTTGTCGTAACCCAGGCTCATCAGGCGATAGGCGCCCGGGGGCCGCGAACCATGTATCAGCAAGTCAAACCGCTCGCCGGGGGCCACCAGCAGGGTGTCGGTTTCGATCGGCTCCGGCAGCCCGCCGCCCTCGGTGGCGATTATGTGGAGAGGATGCTCCTCCAGGCGGATCAGGAAGTGGGAGTCGATGGAGGCGTTGAGAATCCGCAAGCGGAGCAGGCCGCCCTGCTCGAGCCTCAGCTGGGGATTCAGGCGGCCGCTCACGGTGAGGAGCGGGCCCGGGCTGACGCTGCCGTCCGGGCGGATGCCGTAGTCTTTGAGCACCAGCAGGTGCTCGTGGGCAGCGGCGACTTCCGGAATCTGGTCGAGCTCGCCTCGCACCAGGAACAGGCCGGCCATTCCCCAGGCCAGCTGCCGCGCGGTGCGGCCATGCAGGTGGGGGTGATACCAGTTGGTGCTGGCGGGATGACGAGGCGGCAGGTTGAACTCGTAGGTGAGGGTCTCGCCGGGATCGATCTCCAGAAAGACGTTGTCGGCGAAGCCATCCGGGTCGACGTGCAGGCCGTGGTAGTGAACGTTGGTGGGCTCGGGCAGGCGGTTGGTGAAGCGCACCCGGACGGTCTCGCCGGCCCGGGCTTCGAGCACCGGCCCCGGCACCTGGCCGTTGTAGGCGTAGCAGCGGGCCCGGCGCCCGGCCAGGTCGGTGAAAACGAAGCCGGCTTCGAGATCCAACTCCAGCAGGCCGGCCCGGCTCGTAAAGCGCTCGGGGGGCGGCAGCTCCTGGGCCGGGATGCGAAAGGGAGCACCCAGCACAGAGGCGCCGGTGGCAAGGAACTGGCGGCGGCTTGGACTCACGAATCCCCTTGGGGTTAGTGTAGCAGGGCCGGCCAGGCAGGAATGCCTGGGTTACTGGCGTCCCCCTAAGGTAACCCGGAGCAGGCTGGCGAGTTGCTGGCGGGCGATGCCGGCCCAGGGGCTGGCGGGGTCGATCTTCAAGTAGGCGCGCCAGTGTTTGACGGCGCGCATGGGTTCGCCGACCTTTTCGTACAGCAGCGCCAGGTTGTAGTGGGCGTCGGCGTAGTCGGGGCGTAGCTTCAAAGCCAGCAGGTAGTGGGCGCGACCCTCCTCGACCCGACCCTGCTCGTCGAAGATGTTGGCCAGGTTGAAGTGGGCCAGCGGATACTCGGGGTCGATGTCGATCGAGCGGCGGTAGCAGCGCTCCGCCTCCGGCAGGTTGCGGGCCTGGTAGTAGAGGGTACCCATGTTCACGCAGGCGCCGGCGGCGTTGGGGTTCAACTCCAGCGAACGGGCATAGGCCTCCAGGGCCTGCCCGGCCGGGGCGCCGGCCTCTTCCAACTGCAGTCCCACCTGGAACCAGTGCTCGCTCTCCCGCTCGCGGGCTTCGCGCGAAACCTTCTCGGGCCGCCGCAGCGTGGTGACGGACGTTTTCAGCTCGGCGGTCTCGAAGTTGAAGAGCATCTGGCCCGTCAAGGCCTCCATACGACCGTCGCCCAGGTCCACGGCGATGGTCTTGCCGTCGGAGAAGATCTTCAACTCGTTTAGAGGACGCCGGACCCCGGCAAGTTTCTGGGATAGCGAAACCAGCGCCTGCCGGATTCGCCCCGGCGGGATGCGGTTCTCCTGGAGCTTCTGCAAGGTCTTGAGGCCGATCAGGTCGGCGAACGTGAACTGCGGGCGCGGCTCTAGCGACGCGATGGACTCCCAGGAGCGCAAGCGGGAGTCCTTCACTTTCAGAATGCGCAGGACATCGTTACGCGTGAAGGTTTCTGCCGGCCCGCCAGGCGCCACGGCGGGAATTGTAACATGCCCCAGCCCACCATCCACTCCACCGATCAGGGCAGCCCGACTTTTCTTGCCAGTTCCTGAAACCGCGGCTCCCCGCGTAACGGGACGAAGGCCGGCTCGGTCCTCAAGAAGGGCATCATGCCAGCGCCGGCCTGGTAGGCCCGGTCCAGCGCCTCGAGGGCCTGGCCCTTCTCTCCCAGGAAGGCATACTGCATGGCCAGTCGGTAGGGATCCGAGGGCAGGCGGGCGCGGTAGAGCTTCTCGATGGCGGCGCGGGCCTCCAGGCCGGCGACCTCGGTCTTCAGCTCCGGCTTTCCCTGTAGAGCCAGTTCCAGCGCCTCGGCGTACCGGCCCTGGCACAGCAGAGACCGGCTCAGGCAGGCGGTGGCCTCCGCCATGCCGGGCTCCAGTTCCAGCGCCCGGCGGGCCTGGCGGGCGGCCTGGTCGAAGCGGTGGGCCTGGAGCAGCAGCCACCCGGCGTCAATGTTGATGCGGGCCGAAAGGGGGTCGAAGGCGATGGCGCGGCGCAAGGCGTCCAGACCGGGTTCGGTCCGCCCCGTGGCGAGGAGCAGCCAGGCATAATCGTGGTGCGCCGCCGCGAAGCTGGGGTTGATCTCGACGGCGCGCCGGAAATGGCGCTCGGCCTCGGCCCAGTTCCAATCCTTCCAGAAGAGCACGTTGGCAAGGGCATTATGCCCCTCGTCGGAGGCGGCATGGAGCTCGATGGCCCGGGTGGCAGCGGCGCGCGCCCGCCCGTAGAGCTGCTGGCTGGGACCTCCTGCTCGCGCCAGCGACACGGAGGCCTCCGCCACGGCGGCATGAGCCTCGGCGAAAGCCGGATCCAGGCGGGCTGCTTCCTCGAGTTGCGCCAGGCCGCGCTCCAGGCCTTCCCTGCTGCCTTTGTGCAGCAGGTAGCGACCGTTGCGGTAGGCCTCGTAGGCGGCGCGATTCGGTTCGCGGCGGCGGCCGCTCCCGGCAGTCTCGCCGCCAAACAGATGCCTCGCGACGGAGCTGGTGATGCGGGCGGCCGCCTCCTGCTGGGCTTCGAGCCAGTCGTCGGAGGGGCTCTCGTAGGTATCCGTCCAGACCTGGGCCTGGTCGCCGCCCTGGATCAGCCGAGCCGTGATCCGCATGCGGCCGTTGGTCTGCCGCACGGTCCCCTCGATGACGTAATCCACCTGGAGATCCCGCGCCATCTGCCGGATCGATGGCGCCTTCCCTTTGTAGTGCATGACCGAGGCGCGCGCGATCACCCCCAACCGCGCCGGATGGAGGCTTCCGAGCTGCGAGGTGAGCTCCTCGCTGAGGCCGTCGACGAACAGATCCTGGCCGCCGCCCAGGTTGTCGAACACCAGCGCCGCCACCAGCACCCGCCGCGGCTGGGGGGCCGGCCGGCGCCAGATCCAGAAACCGGCCGCGACCACTGTGGCCACGACGGCGGCCGCCAGGGCAACGCGAACGTACCGCTGCCGCCGGACCCGCGGCGCCACCTTCTCGACCGGCGCCACGAACCGGTATCCCCGCCGCGGCAGGGTCTCGATGAACCGCGGCGCCTCCGCATCATCGTTCAGCGCTGCCCGGATCTGCGCCATGCAGACGTTCAGGCTCCGATCGAAGTCGACGAAGGTCCCGTTTCCCCAGATGCGCCGCTGGATGTCTTCCCGGGTCTGCAGCTCGCCGGTGTTCTCCGCCAGCATCTGAAGCAGCTGGAACGGTTGTGGCGGCAATTTCACCACCGCCCCGCTCTTGCGCAGCTGCCGGCCGCGGGCATCGAGCTCAAAAGCCCCAAATCGAAGCAGCATTTCGAACCAGTATAGCGCGCACCCCGGCTAGCGCCGCCGTTAATGTCCCGGTGGAAGACGTTGAGGCGCCGGCACTTAGACGCTAGCAGAAAATTAAGGAAATCATGCCTTGCAGGCCAGGCCGCCGGAGGGCCAATCTGCTCCCATGACTGACACCAGACGAAAGTTCTTCACCGGCGCCGGCGCCCTGCTGGGGGCCGCGCCTGCCATCCCGCAGCAACTCTCTACCGAACTGCTCGACTCGCAGAAGTTCCGCGCCGCGGTCGCGGCCGGGGAGCTTCCCAGCGTCGAGCGATACCTGAATCGCGACCCGGCCCTGGTCTTTGCCCGCGACGAGCGAGGCAGGTCGGTCTACCTGCTGGCGTATCTTGGGGGCCAGGCCAAGGTTGCCGAAATCCTGGTTGGAAGGGGTCTGGTTCTGGACATCTTCGAGGCGGCCGCCAGCGGGAACGTGCCTCGCGCCACCGAACTGTCCGCCGCCAGCCCGGGGATCGTGCACGCCCGGTGCCCGCAAGGCCTCACCCCTCTGTGGTACGCGGCGGCGGGAGGCCACCTGACCATGCTGTCTTTTCTCAATACCCGGGGCGCTGATCTGGGGGGCGGAACGGAAAGTCCTCTGCTGGCGGCAGCGGATCATCCTGACGCAGCCCCGGCGGCCGAGATGGTCCGTTTCCTGGCGGGCAACGCCTCCAACCCCAACGCGCGGCGGACCGACGGCAAGACGCCGCTGCACCTGGCCGCCGCCCGCGGGCACGCCGAGGCGGCTGGCGTCCTGATCCATCGAGGCGCCCAGGTCGAGGCGCGGGACGCGGCCGGCAAGACCCCGCTGGACGTCGCCGCCGGCGAGACCGTCAAGGTTCTACGGGAGGCTTCGCGCATCGAGCGCGTCTACTTCGCCGGCCGCTACGCCGGAGACTGGAGGGGCAAACCGGTCGCCCGCGATGACACCGCCGGGCTTCCCCAGGACCTGGTCAACCAGTTCGTCGCCGTGGCCCACAACGATTTCGAGAAGGTTAGGGAGATCTACAAGAAGTGCCCCTCCATCTTGATGACTCGGGCGACCTGGGACGAGCTGGCGGTCGAGGCCGCCGCCCACATGGGCCTGGTTCCGATGGCCCGGTTCCTGGCCGAAGAGGGATCGCCGGTTTCCACCTGCACGGCCACCCTGCTGGGTATGACCGAGATGGTCAAGACCATGATCCGCCAGGACCGCGAGCGCCTGCGGGAGCGCGGCGCCCATGACATTCCGTTGCTGCTCTACACCGCCTTCGGCGACGAGCGCGTCGACATCGCCGGGTTCCTGCTGGACTCAGGCGCGGATGTCGGCACCCGCGGCCTCGGATTTACGGTGTTGCACGTCGCCGCCGGCAAGGGGCAACTGGCTCTGGCAGAGCTGCTGCTGGGCCGCGGCGTCGATGTCAATGCCGTAGCAGCCGTCGGCGGCCGGCGCATGACACCCCTGGCCTTGGCCCTGTTCCGCAAGCAGGATAAAATGGCGGAGTTCCTCAAGCAGCGCGGGGGTAGAGCATGAACCTGTCTCAGATCGGCCAGATTTCGGTGAACGCCCGGGACCTGGAGAGGGCCACGACTTTTTATCGCGACCTGCTGGGCATGAAGCACCTCTTCACGGTGCCGACGATGGCCTTCTTCGACGCCGCCGGAATCCGCCTGATGCTGGGCGTGGCCGAGAGGCCGGAGTTCGACCACCCCAGTTCCATCCTTTACTTTAAGGTTGACGACATCCAGGAAGCTCACCAGGTATTGGCAGGGCGCGGGGTGCCGTTTCAGGGTAAGCCGCACGTGGTGGCGAAGCTCGAAACCCACGACCTGTGGATGGCTTTCTTTCGCGATTCGGAGAACAACCTGCTGGCCCTGATGAGCGAGGTGGAGCGCGGCGCAGCCTCTTAGAGTGGGGGAGGCGGGGCCGGATGTCAAGAGTCGCCGATGGGGCCGGACCGCGAGTCCAGATACCGCTGCAATGTAGCCGCCAGATGGCGCAGTTGTTCCCCCTGTTGAGCCGTCCGCTCGTCGGCCCACTGCTGGTGCTCGACCAGCCGATCGATACGCTGGTCCAACCGTTCGGAGCGCTCGTCAGCCCGATGCTGGTGCTCCACCAGCAGGTCTACCGCGCGCGCAAGTTTCTGCACCGTGTTGTGGGTCTGCTGGGTAGCCTGGACCAGGGCGGCCGCGAGTTGGATCTGGGCTTCCTGGCGCTCCGCCTGTTCCTGCTGGCGCTGGGCCAGCTCCTCATCGCGCCGCGTCAGCTCCTCATCGCGCCGCGTCAGCTCCTCATCGCGCTGGGCCAGGCCTTTGATTCGTTGCTCATTCTCTTGCTGCGCTTCGACCAGGGCCTCAAGGTTCTTCTCGATGGACAGGATCAACTGTTGGTGAACCTTGACCAACTCTTCGAAGTCCATATCGAGCCGATTCTAGCATGCCTATTGCGCCGCGTTCAAGATCACCGGCAGGCCGCCCTTCCCACTGCCTATGATTACCACTTTGGCATTCGGCGATTTCGAAAGATGCTCGGTGGCCTCGATGCCCTTCCACTGCAGCAACCGGTCGCTGATGCCCTGGGTGACGATCTCCTGGAAATCGCGGATGCCGCCGGCCTCGATGCGCTTGCGCGCCGCCTCCTGCTCCTCCTTCTGCAGGACGAACTTCATCCGCAGGGCCTCCTGCTCAGCCTTCATCTTTTCGATGATGGATATCTTGAGGTCCTGCGGGGGCTCGATGCGGCGCAGGTAGACCTGCTGGATCGAGATGCCGATGCGGCGGAAGTCGCCATACTGGCCGAGCAGCGCGCGGATGTGCTCGGCCAACCGCTCCCGTACCTTGTCGGCCAGCTCCTGCCGCTTGGAGGCGGCGGCATCCTGGAACAGGTAGCGGGCGGTGACTTCCGGGACGGCGCTGCGCGCCGCCGGCCGCACGATGCTTTCGATGTAGTGACGGCCCAGGTGACGGTAGATCCAGGGCGCGTCGGGCTCTACCAGTTTGTAGGCGACGGTCACGTCCATGGACATCTGCACTTGGTCGGACGAGAGGGCGTAAATGGAATCGTCACCCTTAACGGCGCCTTCCAAGGGGGCCGCCACCATGGTGTAGGTCTCGGTCCGGATCGAGAGCGGCTCGACCGAGGCGAAGGGGTTCACCAGGTGCAGTCCCTCGGGGATGTGTCTTGGCTGGACGCTTCCGAAAACCACCGGCACCCCGACGTGGCCGGCCGGCACCATGGTGAGGAAGCTCAGTGGCAGGCAAACAGCGCCAGCCGCCGCCAGGCCGGCGGCCAACCTCCGCTCCAGCCGGCCCGGCAATTCCACCCGCCGGGTGGCAGCGGCAAGCAGAAACAGCAGCAACGACGCCCAGATCATAGTCAGGACCTCCCTCCCTTGATCGGATTCGGTAGGTCCCTGCCGGATGCAACTGGATGTGGCGTGTTTGGACCAGTTTGCGGGGGGCCTAGACGACTAGGAGCGGCCGCAGGCGGTTCCAGGCGCGCGCGGTCAGTCGCCGCTGGGCGCCGGGTAAGGGGCCTTGGCCTTGCCGATCCAGAGCTTGACCATCAGGTCCCGCAGCCGGGTGACGCCCGCCACCGGGTCGCCCTGGCCCTCGAACTCGATCGACAGCGCCCCGCCGTAGCCGGCCGTCACCATCGGGGCCAGCGCCTTGCGGTAGTCGATGGTGGTCTCGTTGCCGAACTTGTCAAAGGCGAAGCCCTTGACGTGGGTGTGGAAGGCATAAGGCGCCAGCTTCTCGATCTCGGCGTACATGGTGGACTTGTCGGACCAGTTGCCGAAATCGAGACAGGAGCCGACCCAGGCCGGATCGGAGCCCTTGATGATCCGGATAATACCATCTGCGGTCTTGCTGGCGCCGCCGTGGTTCTCGATGGTCATCCGGAGGTTGAGCTCTTTGGCCAGGGGGAGCAGCTGCTGGAAGGCGGCGATGGCGCGCTCGACCCCTTCGGTCTGGTCGGCCGGGTCGCCGCGCCCGGTGCGGCCCACGTTGATGCGCACCAGCGGCGCCCCCAGGTGCTTGGCTGCCCGCATCAGTCGCCTGTCTTCCTCGAGCTGCTTCTGGTTCGCCGCCGGGTCATCGGAGATGAGGTTGCCCTCCATGATGAAAGCTGTGACCACGCGGCCCTCCTGCCGCACGGCCTGCTTGAGGCGATCGAGATAGGCGTTGTCCCAGGAGGCCGGCAGGTAGAGGGCGTTGAGGGCCATGCCCTGAAGGCCCAGTTTACGGAACAGGGCCGGAGCTTTCTCGAGAGTCATCTCGCCGGCCCGAAACAGGCGGTTGAAACTGTAGGTCTCGGATCCCAGGATGCCGCCGCCCTTCAGATAGTAATCGGTGGTAGAGGAGCGGCGCGCCGCGGCCTTCCAGCCGGTGTCGTGGGGCCCGCTGAATCCTCTCGGCACGTTGACCACCAGCAGTCGCTTGGGGGCCAACCCCACCTTGACCCGCGCGAGCTCTTTGATCTGGTCGGTGTCGATCACCGAGACGTCGTTCGATCCGGCGTTGCTGACGTAGAGCAGCTTGCCGTCTAGTCCGTAGGTCATCCAGTTGGGGGCTTCTCCCACGGGCGCCCTTCCGAGCAGCTTGTGCTCCGGCACGGAGAAGGCCTCCACCCCGTTGCCAAACACATCGGTGATCCAGAACTGCTTGTTGTCGGGGCGGAGACCCAGGCCGTGCGTCGGGGTATAGCCGTAAGTGGAAACCGCCGTCACGTCGGCCGGCGGCAGCTGGACCTTGCCGATCACCTTGCGCTGCTCGATGTCGGCGACCACGAAGCCGTGCAGGCCGGTGAGGGCCACGTACATGCGCTTGTTGTCGTTGGTGGTGGAGGCCGGGCGCGGCTCGCCGCCCACCGGGATGGCGCCGATGGCGCTTTGGGTGGCGACGTCGATAATCGTGATTTTGTCCTCGCCCATGGAGGTGACGTACATCCATTTCTTGTTGGGCGCCTGGTAGGCGTTGTGGGGCGAGCGGCCCACTGGGATGGACTTGATGCGCTGCCGCGTCCTGGTATCGACCACATCGGCGTAGTCGGCGCTGCGGATGGGGGCGTAGAGGTATCGCCCGTCGGCCGAAATGGCGATGTGGTTGGGGCGGTCGCCGATGGGGGCTTTCCACAGCACCGCGGAGGCGGCGGTGTCGATGGCCACGATGTCGTCGTCGGTCTCGCCGCTCACATAGACCCGCGTGCCGTCGGGGGAGGCCTCCAGGCCGTGCGGCGCCGAGCCGGTGCGGATGCTGCCGATGACTTGGTTGGTGGCGACGTCGACCAGGGTCACGTCATCGCCGCCGCTGTTGGTCACGTAAAGAATGGCGCGTGACGCCCAGAGCGATGCCCCGGTCGCCAGCGCGCTCAGCACCGCCAGCAGTTTCAACGATCGCATAAGCCGCCTCCAGGGTTGGATTATACCCCGAGCACACCCCTGTCATCCCGAGCGCAGCGAGGGTGCAAGAGCAGATCCCTCGCTGCGCTCGGGATGACAGGACCTGGCTTCGACGGCGCCATCGCTGGCCCGAGACCTTGACTCCTCTGCAACAGCTCCTGGATGGCAAGCACTCAAGCCGCTCCGCGCCGGACCGCAGCTGCAGCCCTACATGATTTCCCCGGCCTCGATTCTTACCGGCAGGTGGTTCTGCTTGGGAGGCAGGGGGCAGGTCGCATACTTGGTGTAGGCGCAGGGCGGGTTGTACGACTTGTTGAAGTCGAGAATCACGGCGCCATCTTTTGGCATCGGGGTGTTGAGAAACCGTCCCGCCGGATAGGTCTCGCGGCCGGCGGTAGCGTCGCGGAAGAGGAAGAACAATTCTTCACCATCCACCACCGGCTCCAGCCGGTGCTCCCGGCCCGCCAGCGTGAAGACAACGTAGCCGGGGCTCGACATGGGCTCGACATCCCCGAGGATGGTGGGGATCGAGATGGTCTTCGGCGGCTGGTGCGGAACCCATCGCGCCCGGACACGCCAGGATTCCCGGACCACGAACCACTTCAAGCCCCGAAACGCCCGGCGCTCCGGGCTGTTGGGGTCGCGCACCCGGATGCCGTAGCGGCGGCCGCGCTGGATGACGTGCAGGGTCAGGTCGCCCAGCCTGAGCATGTCAGCGGGGCCGGGCTTGTCGGACCGCAGCTCGCGGGTTGTGATCGCCCGGCGATCCAGGGTGATGGTGACGCCGGGTGCGGCCCGCACGGTTGTTTTTCCGCCGCGGAATTCGAATACCCCGGCCCGCGCCGGCCCGGCCGGCAGCACGAGGAGGTTCGACGGGGCCGACCCGAAGCTGTTGGATCCTTCCTGGAGCCAGTGCAATCCCGCCAGGGTCAGCCAGTCGGCCTTGACGTTTTCCTCGCGCTCCCGCCGCCACGCCTGGATCTCGGAGGGGTACCCGGCCGGCAGGAGGGCGGCAGCGAGAAGCATCCCCGGCAGCATGCTTCCAGTTTACTATCGGCGGCTCCGGCACGGGGTCGCCTAAGCCGCCGGTGGGCTCCTGTCGAAACGGTCAAGTCGGAAAGTCTATGTTTCGACTGCCGAGCGCGACTCGCGCGAAGATCGCCGCCGGGCTGTCCTGCTCTCGAAGGAACCGCCGCACCTGCTCGGGGTTGCGGTTCAGCAACCGGCAGCAGAACACAAAGCTGAACTGGGCTTCGCTGGGGTCCTCAATCCAGTGCAGGGCCTCGGAGCGCTTGCGGGCCGAGCCGCTGCGCACGTCCTCGATGGCCTGCACCAGCACAGCGGCCGCCAGGCGATGGACGCCTCGCAACTCAGCGACTTCTTTGTCGACGACGGCAGCGGACATCGGCACGGTTGCTCTCCTGACCCGAAGCCAATGATAACGGGGGCGTCGCCAACTCCATAGAGCGACACCCCCGAATTGGGTACCCAACGTTGCCTTAGAGGGGAGGGGGAACGACGGTACTGAGGCGGCAGGGGTTTACCTTAGGCGGCCACAACCCACGGCCATCCAGGACAGGCAGGAATGCCTGTTCTACTTCCTCGTAACCCAGATGGGCGACGCCCATGCGATCTGGCCGTCGGTCTGGAGCACGCGCGCGTAATAGAAGCTCGTTCCCGCCTTGGAGGCGCTGTCCTGATAGGTGAGGTTCACGTCGCGCGTCTTGGGACTCTGGCTGTAGATCACCTTGTTGTCCTTGATGAGATCCACCTGGCCCACCGGCAGGGTGCCGCGGGCCTTGATGGTGAATGACGGGGCGGCCTCGGCGGTGTACTCCTCGCCCATGAAGCGGCCGTCGGCCCAGAACTCCACGATGATGTTGTCGGTGGCCCCGTAGACGCGGCGCTTCCGGTAGGCATCGAGAATGCCTTCGCGGGTGGTCGACGTCACGTAGCTCATGGTGTAGGAGATGTGGGTGGAGTTGTGGTCGGAGCTGGCGGTGATACCCAGCCGGTAGCCCTTCTGCCAGGCCAGGCTGACGAAGCCGTCCTGTTGGAAGCCGCCGGGGGCGGCCTCCTGATAGTTGTCGGGCGTCACGGCCTGCGGCGAGCGAGGCGCGCCGGGGGCTTCGTAGTTGGTCCGGCAGCCCTGGTAGATCTCGACCACCGGCTCGACCTTGGGGTCATTGTCGCGCCAGTCGGTGCCCATGTTGGTGGCCGAGGTGTGGGACATGGCCACCCCGCCGGTGCGCCGGAGCGCCTGGTAAAGCAGCTTGGTGTCGTTCTCGAGCACCCCTCCGGGGCCCGGCCCTTCGATCACCCGGAAGATGGGCGCCACGCGCACGTTGCGGCGGGAGTGGAAGATATTGCGGTGGCCGTTGGGGTATACGACGCTGCGCTCGTAGCCATAGATGGGCGTGAACGCGCCGGGCACGTAATACAGGTCGGTCAGCTTCTGGGTGTACCACCAGGAGTATTCGTTGTCGCCGCCGGCGTTGTGGTCGGTGACGGCGCCGTAGTCCATCTGGGCGGCGTCGATCATGTAGCGGTAAAAGTCGAGCACCGAGCCGTCGCGGACGCCGCCGCCGTCCCAGGAGAGCTCGGTGTGGCGGTGGAAGTCGCCGCGAACGATGCGGTGCTCGGCCTCGCCGAGCTTGACCCGGTGGGCGCGAATGGCCCGCACGTCCCCGTTCTCGTCGGCGTGGCCCTTGGCAACGCTGTCGGAGACCGGCTCGGGATCCGCCAGCGCCGGCGCTACGGCGGCGCCGGAGGGCGGCGTTACCGAGAAAGCCCAGACGTCGTTCTTGCGCGGCTCGTGGTAGTTGGGCGGGGTGCGGCCGTCGGTGGGGTACACCAGCCAGATCTTGCCATCGCGGGCCACCGCCACGTCGGAGAAGGCCGTGATGCGGTCCTTGCTGTTGGGCAAAGCCTGGGCCGCGCTCCAGCGGTCGCCGTCGAGCCGGCTGACATAGTTTTCCCAGTAGGATCCGGCACCGCGCAGGGCTTTCTGGGCCTTCTGCTGCTTCACGAAGGGCTGGCCGGGCCGCTGCTCGGGCGGCTGCTGCCCCCCGACGCGGTGGCGAAAGGTCATCCACAGGCGGCCATCGTTGTCGAGCAACAGGCGCGGCATGTGCAGTTCCCGCTGCTGGCCCTGGGGCATGGCCGCCGCCAGCGAGGCCGCCGGCTGCCGCCATCGGCCGTTGTCCTTCACGCGCACCTGAATGGAGCGCAGGGCGTTGAGCACCACGCCGGGCTCGCCCGCCCGGATGGTATATCCAGTATCCTTGCCCCAGTTCGCCGGCGCCTCCTCCCAGGCCACCCAGACGCGGTTGCCGCGGTCCGAGACCACCGAAGCGTGGGCCTCAAAGCGCGCCGAGCTGGCCACGGCCTCCTCGGGGCCAGGCTTGCCCCCGCTGAAGCTGCGCAGGAAGATGTCGTAGTTGCCGTTGCGGTAACTGTCCCAGGCGACGTGGATGGTTCCGTCGCCCGAGACGGCGATGGCCGGGTACCAGTTGTTGCCCGCGCCGGTCGAGACCTGCACCGCCGGCAGCCACTTGCCCTCGCGCTGCGAGCGCAGGAAGATGTGCGACGTTCGGCCGCGAAACCCCTGCCAGGCCGCGTGAATGTTGCCGCTCGCATCGGTGGCCACCGCGACGTTGAAATCGGGCATGGACTCGCGCGTGAGGCGCTCGACCGCCAGCCACCGGTCGTCCTCCAGGCAGGCCGCGTAGAGATCCCAGTTCTCGCTGACCATCTGGGACCACAGGACGCAGGGCCGGTCCCGGGCGTCGATGGCCAGCCGCGGCCGCCAGACGGTTCCCGAAACGTCGGGGACGCGCAGGAAGCCGGACCACCGGCCGTTCGAGTAGCGGCGGAGGCGAATCTCGTCTTGTAGGCCGCTGTAAGACACAAAGGCCGCCCAGAGGTTGCCCTGGCGGTCGGCGGCGACCGCCGGCCAGTCGTCCTCGCGCATCGGGAAGCTGAGCTTCACGGCCCCGGAGGCATCGGTTTCCACGGGGGCTTGCAACTGGGGAGGGGCGGCGACCAGCCAGGCGGCAATGCCCGCCGCCACCGCCAGAATCGAGAGAACGTAGATCCGGGATCGTGGCATGGTGGTGTGCTCCGTGGGAGGGATTATACACCGTACAGGACAGGCAAGAATGCCTGTGTTACTGGAGTACGGCTTCGACGGTGTTGCTGGCGGCCCCGCCGGCCGTGAGGATGACGTTGACCCGGAGGCCGCGGCGGGCGCCGGCCGGAATCACGGCGTTGACCTGGTAAAGGCCGGCGAAATCCGGAGTCAGGCCGGCGAAGGTCACCTGGGCCGGCAGGCCATCGATGGTGGCGGTGAGGTTGGCCACGGCGCGGGCCAGCGGGCTGCGCGGAGCCGCGGCGCCGGCGGCTGCGGGCGGGTCGACCTCGCCCAGGCCGGTCGAGTAGATCTCGAGCGTCTGGCCCGACTGGCGGATGGCGCCGAGTCCCGTGCCGCTCGTGTCGCGGGTGAAGATGGCCGGGGCCGCCCGGCGCACCTCGACCTCCAGGGTGTCGGTGGCCCGGCCGTTGGTGATGGCCACTTGGGCGGCGCCCAAAACGCCGAAGGGCATCTGGAAGTTGATCTGCTGGGGGCCGGCGAAGAGCAGCGGAGCCGGAACACCGTTGACCCTGACCTGGACGTCTTCGAGGTTCACGGGCAGGGGCAACGAGCTGGCCTGCAAGGGCTGGCTTCGGAAGTTCACGCCGTAGAGCGAGACCAGGGCGCCGGGGGCCGCTGCGGCCATGGCGGCCGCGGCGCTGACCAGGCCGCCGGGATTGAGGCGCGGACCGGTATAGATGATACGGTAGACGACGCCGTTCTGGTCGTCGCTGACGTAGAGCGCTCCGTCGGGACCCGTGACGGCGTCAACCGGGCGGCCGGAGGCCGACGTTGTACGCAGGAACCCGGTGAGAAAATCCTCGGCGCCGGCGGCGCGGCCGCCGGAGGCCCGGAGGCGGACGACCTTGTAGCCGGTCGGCTGGTTGCGGTTCCAGGAGCCGTGCAAGGCGACGAAGGCGTCGTTCCTGTACTGCGCCGGGAACAGGTCGCCGGTGTAGAAGCCCAAGCCCAGGGGCGCCGAGTGGGCCTGCATGCCCAGTTCCGGCGGCTGCGTGGAGGCGCAATCGCCGCTGAAACCGGCGTAACGGCCGCCGTCGCCATAGCACCGCGGCCAGCCATAGTCGAGGCCGGCGCGCAGAATGTTGATCTCCTCGGGCGGCAGGTCCTCCCCCAGGCCGTCGCCGCCGTTGTCGGTGGCCCAGATCTCGCCCGTCACCGGGTGCATCGCCAGGCCGACGGAGTTGCGCAGACCGCGCGAGAAGATCTCCATGCCGGAGCCGTCGGCGTTGAAGCGCATGGCGGTGGCGCGGCGCGGGTCGCTCTCGTTGCAGATGTTGCAGGTGGAGCCGGCCGTGGCGATGAGCTTTCCGTCGCGGTCGAACACCAGGGTGCGGGTGGAGTGCCCGCCGCCGCCGGGCAACTCGGCGACCTGTTCGGGAGGTCCGGCGGAGAGCGAGGGATGCGTGGCGTTGCGGAAGACCACGATGCGGTGGTTCTCGGCGACGTAGAGGTCGTTGCCCCGGAAGGCCAGGCCGTGCGGCTGGCGGAGGCCGCTCGCAAACGTCTGGACGCGGCCGGCCTCCAGCGCCGCCATCACACGGCCGTTTCCGCTGCTGGCCACGAACAGCACGCCGGTCGGGCTGAAGGTCATCAGCCTCCCGCCGACGCCGCGGGCGTAGATCGAGATCTCAAAGCCGGGTGGCAGCTCCAGCTCGCTCAGGTCCAGCGGGCGGACGGCGGCGCGGTCGGCGCGGACCGGGATCGCCGCCAGGGCGAGCAAACCCATGCTGAGAATCCTCATCGCAACCCCTCCTCTAACAAGGATACTAACACGAGACGGAGGAGGATTATCACTGAACGAGGGGAGAAAGCATGGCCCAGCCAGGGAATGGGGCCGGCAGACGTCATCCCGAGCGCAGCGAGGGATCTGCTGTTCCCGACCCCGCCAGTAGCTGTTCCGTTCGCCGGTTCGATCCCGCCGGAACTGGAACGAATCCTATTCCGTTGGGCTCCCCTGGCGGGCGTTCGGGACTTGTATAATCGAATCCAGAGACTGTATGGCCCTTACAATTCAGCCCGAGTCGGCGCCGTTGCGAGTGGACGACCAGGGAGTCTGCCGCGTGTCAGGGACGCGGGTATCCCTGGAATCCCTGGTTCATGCCTTTCAGGATGGCGCCACCGCCGAAGAGATCGCCCAACAGTACCCGTCCGTTCCACTGCCCGACGTGTATGCGACGATAGCGTACTACCTGAAACATCGCCCGGAGGTTGATTGTTACCTCGACAACCTGGAACAGGAGGAAGCCCGGGTTCTCAAGGAGGTCCGATCCCGATCGCCGCTCGCTGATCTTCGCGAGCGCTTGCTGGCCCGACGGAAGCCCGTCGCGCCGTGATCCGATTTGTTACCGACGAGAATCTGAAGAGCAGCATTGTATCGGGGTTGCTCCGCCGAAACCCTCACATCGATATCGTGCGTGCGCAAGACGTCGGGCTCACTGGCGCCAGCGACGAGGCGCTTCTGGAGGGGGCTGCTCGGAATAGGCGCGTTCTGTTGACTCACGACATCGGGACCGTTAGCCGCGCCGCCTACCGTCGGTTGGATCGTGGCGCCGCCCTGAGCGGAGCCGTAGACTACCTTCCCATCTGAGTTCTTACATTGACTTACCCGGCAAGACGCCCTAGGATGGACGGCGAAGGGATGGTTTCCTCCGCATGCTCGGCCGAACCCTCGACCACTACCGGATCGAATCGAAGCTCGGGCAAGGGGGCATGGGTGTCGTCTACAAGGCTCGCGACACCCACCTGGACCGCCCGGTAGCCATCAAGGTCCTGCCGCCGGAGAGGGTCACCGATCCGGAGCGCAAGCGGCGGTTCATCCAGGAAGCCAAGGCGGCCAGCGCCTTGAACCACCCCAACATCGTCACCATTTACGACGTCCGCTCGGAGGCTGGGGTGGACTTCATCGCCATGGAGTTCATCGAGGGCCAGACCCTCGACGAGCAGATTGCGGGCAAGGCGATGCGTCCGGCGGAGGCGCTGAAGTACGCCGTGCAGATGGCCGACGCGCTGGCTAAGGCTCACAGTGCCGGCATCGTGCATCGGGACCTGAAGCCTTCCAACGTCATGGTCACCGGCGAGGGCCGCGTCAAAATTGTGGACTTCGGCCTGGCGAAGCTGCTCGAGCCGGCGGAGTCCTCGCCCGAAGCCGCCACCCTCACGGCGCGGCCGATGACCGAAGAGGGAGCGGTGCTCGGCACGGCGGCCTACATGTCACCGGAGCAGGCGGAGGGGCGCAAGCTCGACGGACGGTCCGATATTTTCAGTTTCGGCTCGGTGCTCTACGAGATGGTGACCAGCCGGAAGCCGTTTACCGGCGATTCCTACCTCGCGATCCTGACCAAGATCCTGAACCAGGACCCCGCGCCGCCGGGCCAGCTTGCCGCTGCGATCCCGCCGGAGCTGGAAAAGATCATTCTGCGCTGCCTGCGGAAGGACCCGGCGCGGCGGTGGCAAAACATGGCGGATTTGAAGGTGGCGCTGGAGGACGTGCAAGAGGAATCGGGTGCGGGCCAGAAGGCGCGGGCGCCGTCGCGGCGACGCTGGGCGTGGGCCGCGCTGGTGCCGGTGCTGCTGGCGGCGGGTTTATTCGCCTGGCGGGCGTGGCGCGCGGGCCCAGAGGGCACCCCGAGCGCGGAGCCGCTCCGAGCCGTCCCGCTCACCACGCTGCCCGGCGTGGAGCGCTATCCCTCGTTTTCCCCCGACGGCAACCACGTGGCATTCACGTGGACCGGGTCCCAGCAAGACAACCCCGATATCTACGTACAGCAGATTGGCTCCGGCACTCCTTTGCGGGTGACCACCGACCCGGGCAACGACTACAACCCGGTCTGGTCGCCCGACGGCCGCTCGATCGCCTTCCTGCGCAGTCAATCGGAAGCCGGCAAGAGTGAATTGCGGCTGATCCCGCCACTGGGCGGGCCGGACCGCAAGCTGGCCGAGATCCGCGTACGCGGCGGGACCTGGGTCACTCCGCCGTACCTGGCCTGGTGTCCGGAGAGCAACTGTTTGGTTGTTACGGACTCCCCGGGCGAGGGCAAGCCGGACGCCTTGTTCGTGATTTCGCTCGAGACCGGGGAGAAAAGGCAGTTGACCAATCCGCAGCCCCCGACGCAGGCCGACACCAACCCGGCGGTCTCTCCGGACGGCAGTTGGCTGGTCTTCCGCCGGATGGCTGGCTTGTTCACTGGTGAGCTTTACCGGCTTCCGCTGGGAAGGGGTCCGGCGTCAGGAGCGGGGCGCCCTCTGGGCCCTGCTCCCGCCGGCCCGGCGTCAGGAGCGGGGCGCCCTCTGGGCCCTGCTCCCGCCGGCCTGACCGTCGCGGGCGAACCGCTGCGGCTCACCCCGGCGGCGCTGGATGCGGAGCACCCCACGTGGATGCCCGGCGGTAAAGAGATTCTCTTTTCATCCAGGGGAAGCCTTTGGAGGCTGGTTGTCGTCGGTGAAAAACCAGGCGAAAACCAGCCGGCGCGCCTGCCATTCGTAGGCGAGTACGGTCTGATGCCGGTGGTTTCGCGGCCCCAGCCCGGCCGGCCTTCGCGGCTGGTTTACGTGCGCAGCTTCACCGACGACAATATCTGGCGGGTCGAGACCTCCGCTCCCGGCGCGACGGCCTCCTCGCCGCCTGCCGTCTCTATCTCCTCCACCAGAATGGAGGGCATGCCCCAGCTTTCTCCCGACGGCCGCCGGGTGGCCTTGTGGTCGGATCGCTCGGGAGAAAATGAAATCTGGCTGGCCGATCCTGACGGGTCGGGCACCGTTCAGCTCACCTTCATGGGCGCACGCGCCTCCGGCTACCCCCACTGGTCTCCCGACGGCGAACGGATTGTGTTCCACTCCAATCTCGAAGGCCAGGGGGAGGTCTATGTGATCCCCGCCGCGGGCGGAAAGCCTCGAAATGTCACTTCTCACCCGGCCATCGATGTGTTCCCCAGCTTCTCCCGGGACGGCCAATGGATTTACTTCAGCTCGATGCGAACGGGAGAATCTCATATATGGAAGATCCCGGCATCCGGCGGGGACGCCGTCCAGGTGACAAACAGCGTCGGATACACGCCCTTGGAGTCGCCGGATGGCGCCTACCTCTACTACGTGCAGACGATGGACAAGCCGAGCACCTTGTGGCGCCTGCCGGCCTCGGGCGGCGTTCCCGTCAAGGTGCTGGAGGGAGTTGTTCTAGGCAACTTCGTGGTGCTCGAGAAAGGCATCTACTATATCGACCGGCCCGCGGGTGAGGGAGGCATCCACTATCTCGACCGGCCCTCGGGTGAGACACGGCTTCAGTACTTCGACTTCGCGACCCGCAGGTCCACGACGGTGGCTCGCAACCTCGGCATCGTGGACCTGCCCCTCACGGCCTCTCCGGACGGCCGCACGATTCTCTATGCCCGGATTGACTCCTCCGTCGACGACCTGATGCTGGTGGAGAACTTTCGGTGAGGATTCACCCTCCCGCGTGTCGAATCCCACGCTGGTTCGATGATATACTGGAAGAGGAATCCGGTCTCCGCAGGATCTCATGGCTGACATCATTACGGAACGCATTACCAAGACCCCCGGCGTTTGCGGCGGCAAAGCTTGTATCGTCGGACACCGCGTGAGGGTCATGGACGTGGTGATCTGGCACGACCACCTCGGAATGAGCGCCGATGAAATCGTGACGCAGATCCCCAGCATTACCCTGAGCGATGTCCACGCGGCACTAGCCTATTACTACGATCACGCCGACGAGCTTCGAGGGGAGATCAAGCATCAGTTTGACTTCGCCGACCAGTTCATCCGCAGCTATCCTTCACAGGTGCAGTCCAAGCTCAGGAAACTGCTGGCCGAAACCGACCGGTGAGCGCAAGGCTGCGCTTCCTCTTCGACGAACATATTCCGTTTGCCGTGACTCAAGGGCTGAGGCGGCGAGGCATCGACGTGACCACCGCTGTCGAAACGGGCCGGAGCGGCGCAGACGACGAAGTCCTTCTCGATTATGCTCGGCAGGCAGGACGGCTTCTGGTGACGCAGGATGAAGACTTCCTGCGTCTGCACTCCCAGGGAGTTCCGCATGCGGGTCTTGCCTACTACAAACAAGGGAGCCGTACGATAGGCGAGGTCATCCAAACCCTAACACTCCTTCACGACTTGCTGACCATTGACGATGCGGCCGGACAGATCATATATCTTTGAAGCATCCAAGGTCGATAGCCCAAAACTGTAGTCTTCATTCATTCGCCGCCGCATTGACTTGCGCACCGAGAGGGCCTAAACTAACATGGACACCTGAGGGCGCGCTGCCCATGATCGGCCGAACCCTCGACCACTACCGGATCGAATCGAAGCTCGGGCAAGGGGGCATGGGTGTCGTCTACAAGGCTCGCGACACCCACCTGGACCGCCCGGTAGCCATCAAGGTCCTGCCGCCGGAGAG
>Ga0247727_10002504_pt1 | contig 41905 bp, 17 predicted proteins | sample WisWelCaveWW1625_FD_202498 | JGI IMG/M metagenome (GOLD analysis project Ga0247727, IMG submission 202498) | Biofilm microbial communities from Wishing Well Cave, Virginia, United States - WW16-25 | ecosystem: Environmental > Aquatic > Deep subsurface > Groundwater > Cave microbial mat | place...
CCAGTAATTCAGGGTTCAGTGAAGCCATTATGCTTGATCATCAAGGCTATGTCAGCGAATGCACCGGAGATAATATTTTTATGGTAAAAAATGGCGTTTTGATGACGCCGGGGCAAGGCATTTTGAAAGGGATAACCCGCGCCGCCGTCATGGAGCTGGCCCAAAAAAGTAAAATCCCGGTGAAGGAAGGATTTTTCACCAGACATGAAGTTTATACATCAGAAGAATGTTTTTTGACCGGGACAGCGGCAGAGATTATTCCAGTAGTTAAAGTGGATGGCCGGAAAATCGGCGCTGGAAAACCAGGAACCATGACAAAAAGAATGATGAATTTGTTTAAGTTGGCAACTAAGAAGGATGGAGTGAAATATGACGCTTCTTCTTAAGAATCACGAATTTTTGAAGCCATGAAATGTGATATATGCGATAAAAAAGCCACGGTCCATCTAACTGAGATCGTTGATGATCAGATTACGGAAATGCATCTGTGCGAAGACTGCGCGCGGGAAAAAAGTGTGCAGATGGAGCAGCAGTTCGGGCTCGCCGATCTATTGGCCGGTCTTTCTGACTTTGGCAAGCAAGTCAAGGATGTGGAAAAAGTAAAGTTAAAGTGCGCCAATTGCGGGATTACTTATGATGACTTTAGAAAGTTTGGCAGGCTTGGGTGCAGTCATTGTTACGAGGCGTTCAAAACGCATATATCCACGCTGTTAAAGAAAATCCATGGATCAAATCAACATTTTGGTAAAACTCCGGTCAAAATGCCTACGGATACGAAAAAGAAAATCGAAGAGTTGCAGGAATTGAAATCACAGATGGTCAAGTCCATTCAAGTAGAAGATTTTGAAAAAGCCGCCGAATTAAGAGATAAGATACGAAAGTTGGAAAATGAAGAATAAAAAAGAAGTCGATGGTTTAATGAGTCATACGGGTGAATGGCTGCGCAGCAAGGGGATGCATCCGGATATAGTCATGTCATCCCGCATCCGTCTGGCCCGTAACATGAAGGACATTCCTTTCCCCAACAAGGCCAAAAAGAAAGATCTATATGAAATCTTGTCTTTAGTGGAACAGGCGGCCAATGAGATTAATTATTTTGCCGATTCTAATTATTTCAAGATCAGTGAATTGGATAATGTGGACAGGCAGTTGTTGGTTGAGAGGCATTTGATGAGCCATGAACACGCCACCAATCCGGATGGAAAGGCGCTGATCGTTTCCCCAGAAGAAATTGTATCGGTCATGGTCAACGAGGAAGATCATCTGCGTATCCAGGTGATGCATTCGGGATTCAATTTGGATGAAACATGGGATATTGCTAATACAATCGATAACGCCCTTTCAGAAAAACTTAGTTTTGCTTATTCATTTCATTGGGGGTATTTGACCTCTTGTCCTACCAATACGGGAACCGCTATACGGGGGTCGGGGATGCTGCATCTGCCGGCTTTAGTCATGACCAAACAGATCAATAAGGTCTTGGCCGCGGTGGCCAAACTCAATTTTGCCTCCAGGGGGTTTTATGGGGAGGGGACTCAGGCCAGTGGAAATTTTTATCAGATATCAAATCAGGTCTCGTTGGGACACAGCGAACAGGAAGTGATCCAGAATATCAATGGGTTGATCCGTCAAATTATTGAACAAGAAGAGCAGGCCCGCCAGGCATTGCTGGTTCAGAACAAACCCATGCTTGAGGACAAAATTTTTCGTTCGTTCGGGGTACTCAAGGCCGCGCACATTATTTCCAGTCAGGAAACGGTTGAATTATTGTCTATGGTCCGCTTGGGGGTTGATCTCAACGTCATCAAAGATGTGAGCCGGGAGGCGATCAACGAGCTATTTATTATGATTCAACCGGCCCACCTTCAGAAATTTGAAGGGAAGAAATTAACAGCGGCTGAAAGAGATTCAAAAAGAGCAAGTGTTATACGCCAAAAATTGGGAGGGATCTAACGATGTTTAACAGGTTTACCGAGAGAGCAAGAAAAGTCATTGTCTACGCTAAAGAGGAAGCAAGACGCTTTAACCATGATTATATCGGGACGGAACATCTCCTTCTGGGGTTGGTCCGCGAGGGAGAGGGAGTGGCGGCGGCTGTTTTACAAAAATTGGGGTTGGATCTGGAAACGATCCGTATTGAAGTGGAAAAGCTGGTTCAGCCTGGTCCCCAAACTCAAGTTTTGGGAGATATCCCTTTTACACCAAGATCAAAGAAAGCTCTGGAACTCTCCGCTGAAGAAGCGCGCGCCCTTGGTCATAACTATATCGGGACAGAGCATCTTCTATTGGGGTTAGTTAAAGAAGGAGAAGGGATGGCTTACCGGGTTTTATTAAATCTGGGACTGGACCTAGGAAAGCTGCGCAACGAAGTCATGGAACTTTTGGGTTCAGGCATCCCGGGATTTGGTAATCAGGAACCTGTTAAGACAGATAAAACTCCCGCGATTGATGCCTATGGCCGCAATCTGAACAAATTGGCCAAGGAAGGAAAATTAGATCCTGTGATCGGCAGGGAAGAGGAGATCGAAAGGATCCTGCAAATTTTAAGCCGTCGGTCGAAGAACAATCCTGTTTTATTGGGGGAAGCCGGAGTTGGAAAGACAGCTATTGTTGAAGGATTGGCCCAGATGATTGTTAAAGGGGAGGTCCCTGAAATCCTTAGAGAAAAAACAATTGTCGTTCTGGATCTGGCCCTTATGATCGCGGGAACAAAGTACCGTGGCCAGTTTGAAGAGCGCATCAAAGCGATTATGGATGAGATCAAACGTTCAGGCAAAGTTATACTCTTCATCGATGAGCTGCATACGCTGGTGGGGGCGGGGGCGGCTGAAGGAGCGATCGATGCCGCCAATATCCTTAAACCTGCTTTGTCAAGAGGGGAAATACAATGCATCGGGGCGACCACGCTGGATGAATACCGTAAGTATATTGAGAAGGACGCGGCTCTTGAACGGCGTTTCCAAACGATTATGGTTGATCCTCCCACCCAGGAGGAAGCGATTCTTATTTTAAAAGGGCTTAGAGATAAGTATGAAGCGCATCACCGCGTCCAGTTTTCTGATGAAGCCTTAGAGGCGGCGGTCCGTCTTTCAGAACGATATATTTCCGGACGATCACTGCCGGACAAGGCGGTGGATATTTTGGATGAAACGGGTTCCCGGGCCCGGCTTAAGGCGATGGTTGTCCCTGAAGGGATGAAGGAGCTTGAGGAAGAAATCGAAAAATTAAAAAATGAGAAAGAGGCGCATATCAAGAGTCAGGATTTTGAAAAGGCCGCCAAAATGAGAGACAAGGAACGCGAGGCCCGTGATAAACTCGAAGGCATGCGCGGCAAATGGTCCGATGAACGTGATAAAGTAACGCTGACGATCGGATATGAAGAGATCGCCCTGGTGGTTTCACAATGGACCAAGATTCCGTTGGTGCGTCTTGAGCAGGAAGAAAGCAAACGTCTCCTTAAGATGGAAGAACATTTACAAAAGGTGGTTGTAGGGCAGGAGGCTCCTATTGGGTCCATCGCCCGGGCTGTTCGCCGTTCCCGCGCTGGGATCAAAGACCCAAGACGTCCCATAGGTTCTTTTATTTTTCTTGGACCGACGGGTGTCGGGAAAACCCTTTTGGCCAGGGCGTTGGCCGAGTTTATGTTTGGCAGCAAGGATTCGCTGATACAGATTGATATGTCCGAGTATATGGATAAATTCAATGTGTCCCGTCTTATTGGCGCCCCTCCTGGATACGTGGGGTATGAAGAAGGAGGGCAACTGACGGAAAAGGTAAGAAGAAAACCCTACTCTGTCGTTTTACTTGATGAAATCGAGAAGGCTCATCCGGATGTGTTTAACCTCCTTTTGCAAATGTTTGAAGAAGGGCGGCTCACCGACAGTCTGGGGAGAAAAGTGGATTTTCGTAACACCATTATTTTGATGACTTCCAATGTCGGGGCGGATTTGCTTCGCAAACAGGCCTCTTTGGGGTTCGTGCAACCCAAAGAAGAGTCTACCTATGAAGACATGAAAATCAAACTTCTTGATGAAGTCAAGAAAACGTTTAAACCGGAATTCCTTAACCGGGTTGATGAGATAATTGTTTTCCGTTCACTGACAAAAGAAAATCTGCATGAGATCGTGAGGTTGGAAATTGACGGTGTTGTCAAACGGCTCAAAGATAAAGAAATTCAACTTAATTTTTCAGTGGAAGCGTTTGAGCTGTTGATTGAGAAGGGTTTCGATCCCCTTTATGGGGCCAGACCTCTCAAGCGTACCATCCAGCGTTTACTAGAAGATCCTTTAGCTGAAGAAATCATTACAGGCAGTTATAAGGAGGGGTGCAACATCCAGGTAGACCGTAAAGGGGACGCCTTTGTTTTTTCAGTGACCCAATATACTCAAACGCAATAGATTTGCGAAATCAAAATCAAAATAATTTATTTCTCGATTAATGATCCGAACAACCATAATGATGGTTTTGGTATTTCTCCTTTCAGTGGGGATCGCTTGGGCCAGACCCCTATTTGCTTTTAAAGGAGAGGTGGATTTTACTAATAATCATTTTGACCTTTCTGTGGATATCGGTGGTGAAAGTTCCATTTTGGCCAGCGGCCATAAATTAGAAGGGGACGACTACCGCCTTTCTTTGAATATTCAGCATTTAAAATCACAGGCATTCGACCTCTCAAGTCAAATCGAAAGTTCGCTGGCGGTTATAAAAAATCAGCAGGGGGGGCCGCGTTCGATCCTGGGGAGACTGAGCAGTCAATATTCTTTAATCGATTATAAACCCGTTAATGAGCTGTCCGGGCGGTTTGAAATTAAAGATCAAAGGATATATTTTTCCTCCCTTTCTTTTTTACATCTTGCCGTCAATGGTTATCTAAGTCTCAAACCTCCCTATCAGAGTGATTTGGTTCTTGAGTTGGATTCCATGGGAATGCAGCAATTTTTAAGTTTCTGGATGCGCGATAATCAATATGACAGTTCGGGGCATGTTTCGGGCCAGATTAAAATTTCCGGACCGTTATCCCGCCTTCATATGAGAGGCCGATTGTTGGCTTATGATGGGCATATTAAAGGTTTGAAATTTGATAATATCCAGCTCAACGCTGAAGGGATCTATCCTGATCTTGACGTTAGTCAGACCATGATTTCAAGGTCAGATGGGGTCGCGTTTTTTGTCGCGGGGCCAATCGATCTAAGTGACCAGGAAAATTTTAAAAAACAGATCAAGGCGCTTCAAGTTTCTCCCTTAGTCAATGAAACGGCCTCTCAAACAGAATGGACCATCCGGCGGCTTAAGTCGGCGGATTCAACCTCAACAGAATTAAAATATTTTTTAAGGAAAGACACCGATTCCTCCGGGCCGGAGGCGGCGATGTTGGGCCTCGAACAGACCGTGGAGTTTTAACGTCGCATGTTTAATGTCATCCATTACACAGGGAATATTTTTTACAATATTATTAGAAACTCGGGGGCGTTAGCTATTTTATTAGCGCAAACCCTGCGTCTGATTTTTGTCCCTCCGGTGAAGATGGAACGCGTCTTGCTCCAGGCTAAAAGGGTCGGCCCTGGAAGCTGGGCGATCGCCTGCCTTGTCGCGTTTTTTATCGGCATGATTATGTCTTTGCAAATGGCTTATCAAATGAAACAGCTTTCCGCGGAGATTTACATCCCTGGCGTTGTCGCCGTCGCGTTGGCCAGGGAACTCGGTCCCGTTCTGACGGCGTTAATTGTCGCCGGGCGCATGGGGGCCGGGATCACGGCGGAGATCGGTTCCATGACCGTCACGGACCAGGTGGATGCCTTAAAAGCGTTCGCGGTCAATCCCGTTCAGTATCTGGTGGTCCCCCGGTTCCTGGCGCTGGTTTTTATGTTGCCGCTATTGACAATTTTTTCTGACCTGGTTGGGCTGATAGGAGCGTTCATGATTTGTATCTTTAAACTTAATATCAGTCCGGCCCTTTTTTTTACGATGATAGGACAATCTTTAGACGCGATGGATATCACAACTGGCTTGGTCAAAACATTGTTTTTTGGAGCCATTATCGCTTTGGTGGGGTGTCATTACGGCCTTAATGTCAAAGGCGGCGCCGAAGGGGTCGGCAGGTCAACCACCGCATCGGTTGTTATTTCGTTTATTTTAATCATTATGGCGGATTGTTTGTTTACAACGCTTTTTTATTTTGTGTTCAAGCTATGATTGAAATAACCAATTTGTGCAAAACTTTTGATAACAATGTGATCCTCAACAACCTCAGCATGACCGTTCGGACAGGGGAGACCAAAGTCATTATCGGCCGTTCCGGAGCGGGGAAAAGTGTTTTATTGAAAAATATTGTGGGATTGCTTACGCCTGACCATGGTTCAATCAAGATCAACGGCGCCGAGGTGACGAACATCTCTGAAAAGGAATATAATAAAATCCGTATGGAAATGGGGCTGTTGTTTCAGGGAGGGGCCCTTTTTGACTCTTTAACGGTGGCGGAAAATGTCGCTTTTGTTTTGAATGAATTTATGAAACTGGATAAGAAAACCGTCCAGGACAAGGTGGAGGAATCACTCGCCATGGTCGGGTTGCAGGGCATAGAAAACATGATCCCTTCCCAGTTAAGCGGCGGGATGAAAAAAAGGGTGAGCCTGGCGCGGATTTTGTGCATGGAGCCACAGACAATTCTTTATGACGAACCGACAAGCGAGGTGGACCCCATCACGGCGGACGCGATCAACAACCTTATTATCGAGTTGAGAAACAAACTTAAGGTCACCTCCATCGTTGTCACCCATGACATGAACTGCGCGTTTAAGGTCGCGGACTCTATCGCGATGTTCTATCATGGGCAGGTGATTGCCGAAGGCCCGCCTGAAGAGATCCGTCATTCCAAACATCCGGTCGTCAAACAGTTTATCCATGGGGAAGCGCATGGGCCGATTACGGAGAATGAGAATTTGATATTTGGACACGTCAAATGACAGCGTGGCGCGCGTTAGGTTATATTCATATAGAGGCGCGCTTCATCCGGTGACGAGCTCATTAAAGGAGGTTTTTCATGCTCAAAGAATCCAATCTGGAGTTTAAAGTCGGGTTATTTGTGTTCGCCGCCTTGACTGGACTAGCCGTTTTTATTTTTTCCATAACGGATTCGGTGGTTTTTGAGGAAGGAAAATCTGTGCGTGTCATTTTCGGGTTCGCCAACGGGCTTAAAAAGAACGCGCCCGTGCGCATCGCCGGGGTGGATGAGGGGGTTGTTAAAGATATCCGGCTTTTTTTCGACCGGGAGGACGGCAGAACAAAGGCTGAAGTTGAGCTGTCGATCAGGAAGGAAACCAAGATTCCGAAAGATTCGCTGGTCACGATCAACCAACTGGGACTTTTAGGGGAGAAGTATATTGAAATTATTCCGGGGGTGGATACCAAAAATTTTTTTGAAGAAGACCAGACTTTTTTTGGTAAAGACCCGATCGCGCAGGAGGCCATTTCCGAGCGCGTGATGGAGGTGGCTAACAAAGTGGAGAAGACCGTCTCTGGTTTAAGTGATATGATCCACAATGAACAATACCGCAAGGACATCGGGGGAACGCTGGAAAACATGAACCTGCTGACCGCCAACATCAATGATATCATGACCACCATCAAGTCAAACAATGGGACAGTGGGAAGGCTACTTTATGACCCCAAGTTGTATGATAATCTCCAAGAGATGACCGCGGATCTTAAAGTGAATCCCTGGAAACTGTTGTATCGACCGAAAGAGAAAAAAGCATTTTCAAATTAACAACGTTAACCTAATTTTTTGGAAATCTTTATAGGCTCCAGTAATTTTTGAGTGAAAGAATCCTAGTTTTTTTGTAAAAGCCCATATTTAATAAATCTTTGTCCCCTGTAATGAGGGCATCAATATTATTAATAAAGGCATCGGTGAGTAGTTGAACATCATTAGGATCGGGACATTCTTTGATATTAATAAGATGCCCTGTTTTTCCCTCTAGAAAAAATCTTTCAATGAATAGAAGGATTTCCTGGATCAAGGAGTCTGAGACTTTAAATTTATTCTTAAGGATGGACGTAAGTTCTTTAAGAAGGAACGGGGTATAATAGATTTGATGACTATGGATTGAATCATCGATCACGTCATAGGAGCGACCGGTGCTAATAAAGGCAGAGATAAGGACATTTGTATCAAAAATGATCTTCATGAAATTTGTTTAAAAATTTCTTCTTCTGTCAGATCCATTTTTTGTTTGATCGTTTCAATCATTGCCTTTTTTCTGATGTTGGAAAGTGATGAGCGAAAGAAGTACTCTCGTAACGCTTGGCGTATGAGTTCGCTTCCATTAGAACCTTCTTTTTTGCATTGGGATTTTAATTGTTTAAAGATGGTATCTGTTAAACTGATTGATATGGAATGGCGCATTTTTAAATAACCTCCTAATTATAATATTTTTTTACAGCTCCTATGCAAAGAAGATATTCCGAACGTGGCGAGGAATTTTCTTATTGTGCTAAATTGTAACACAGGATCCAGAAGAATACAAACTGAGAGTTGGGGAGCGAAGAACTTAATAGTCGCTTATTATACTGCCTTACCTCAAGATCGCGAAAAGGAGAAGGCAGTATAATACCCAAAAAAATTCTTTTGCCAATTCAAAGAAAGTGTGTTATATATAAACCATAATTTACAAGACATTGAATATCCTGCCACGGGGACCGATGCTGCGGAGAAGGCGTCCGGTCCGATCAAAATGTCTACCCGAAGTTCAACTGTATATTTCTAACATATTTTTTGTGTCAAGTTTTAAGTGTCAAGTGTCACGGTTTTGACAACTTGAAACTCTGGTACACCTCGTAGGTGTACCAGGTCTATGGAAGAATGAGAAATGATAAGTTTTAAATACATAGAACAAAGGCCGTTGAGTTTTCGATTCATATCTGTAGTGGTGGGAGTAACGTTTTTATTAACCAGCGTTGTTCCGCCGCGATCAAGTTATGCCCAGGTCACGCCGCGGACCATCCTTAACCTTCCTGTTCCCGGGACGATGGTGAATTTAACCCCGTGGTATACCCCCGTGATGGTCAAAGGGCTGCGGCTTAACCCCGAAAATCCCCTTCAATTCGATTTTATTGTTAATACCGGAGACAGCGATCTGGAAGGCGAAGCTTTGCGTGGTGAAGGGACGAAACTGATCAAATATTTCATGGCGGCTTTGACGGTTCCTGAGGATGAGTTGTGGGTGAACCTGTCCCCTTATGAAAAAGACCGTGTGATCACTGATGCCTTTGGGGTAACGGAGATGGGGCGAGATTTGTTGGCGCAGGATTATATGTTGAAGCAGTTAACGGCGTCGTTGGTGAATCCGGAGGAAGAGTTAGGGAAGGAATTTTGGCGGCGTGTGCAGAAGAAGGCTTATGAGGAATATGGGACGATCGATATTCCAATGAATACGTTTAACAAGGTGTGGATCGTGCCTGAAAGGGCCGTGGTGTATGAGTATGAGGGGACGGCGTATGTGGTGGAGAGGCGTTTGAAGGTGATGATGGAAACGGATTATATGGCGTTACAGGCGAATGGTCATCGTGTAGGGGCGGTTCGCGAACCGCCACTACAATCGGGGATTGCGTCCGAAATCATTCGTGAGGTGATCATCCCCGAGATTGAGAAGGAAGTGAATGAAGGGGAAACATTTGCCCAGTTGCGCCAGATATACAATTCCATGATATTGGCGACTTGGTACAAATTGAACCTCAAGCAGACATTGCTGGGGCAGGTCTACGCCGACAAAAACAAGACCGCTGGAATCGATGTGGTGGATAAAGGGATTAAGGAGAAAATTTACCGGCAGTATCTGGAGGCCTTTGAGAAGGGTGTGTACGACTTTATTAAGGAAGACTATGACCCGGCCACCAACGACATCATTGCCCGAAAGTATTTTTCGGGAGGATTTGATCCTGCCATGTTGGATAAAACTGTTAGTCGCGGTCAGAAGAAAATAACTGATTTGGCCTTGTTGTCCCCACAGGAATTCGGTTTAATCCGCGGAAGTCTGCTGAAAACGGAAGGAAAAGATTTGGCCGTGACAGTGGATATGATGGAGATTACAACGGAATCATCCGGTTACGCCCAATCATTCGCGGAACAACCCGCGGTCTTAGCGGATGGGGCCATGTTGAGTTATCGTGCTGAAGAGATTTTAAAACGGTTTGGGATGATTTTGGGGAGTCTAGTTATCGGAGGGCTAATTCTTTGGGGAGTAGACAGGTTTGGAGAGAGTGTAAATTCTGATTTATTTAAAGCACAAGAAAATGCAGCTAAAGAACATAGGGTTAGGATTGATTCAAATGGGGAGACGGTTGATTATCAGCAGTTATTGTTCATGGCCAAATGGGATCTAAGAAAGGGAGACGTCATCACAATCCAAATCCTATCAGAAAAACGCGAGATTACGTTGGATAAAATAGTTATGCTAAATCCTCTTACGGTGGTTGATAGTCAGGGAAAGACACATATTATCCTCCATGATTTGAAAGCTATTTATATTATTAGGGGGGGGGTGGTAGCAGACCAGGCCGACCAAGCGATGAGGGCTAATCCCTCTTTTGGGGAGTTTCTCAAAGGAGGCGGATATTGGATAATATCAGGAGCTTTGGTTGCGGGAGGCATTGGTGCATTAGTGAATATTCAGGCAAGACAACACAGGAATGAAACAGCCCAAAGAATTGGGGGATATGAGAGGCTTATTGATTCAACGGGAGTCGCGGGGGCTATGTCTCACGGGGATTTTCTTAGGGTGGTTCAACCCGAAGATACGGTGACCGTGACATTCAAAGATGGAAAAGAGGAAAGATTTGTTTTTAGTGCGGTCACGGATCAAAGCGTCCCTTACACGCGTGCCAAGGATACTTCGGGTGAAGAACGTTTTATGCCGACGAATGGAACATATTCTGTTTCCCGTCCAAAAGGGGGGGCAATTGACCAGGCCATGATTAGTTTGCCAAGGATATTGGTTCTGATGGGCTTGAGCGTGGTTTTGATCGCGGTTGATGGGGTGATCTCTTTATCCGAATTTTTGGATTTTTCTGGAGCCCAGCTATACGCGCGGCAAGTCGCGCAAAATCCAAAGACGGTCAAGGCGCAATCAAATCTGGCTTCGGGAAAACTGCTGACAATCGCCGGTTTACCATTTGATCAAACGGAAACCTTCATGGTGACGGGCCAAGGTGATACATTGGTTTTTTCCATAACGAAATCTTCTGTGGATAGCGCTGGGGGGGCAGTTCAATACCGTATTGATGGGCCGTTTGGCGAAAAGGGGGAGAATCCTATCGTTGTGGAGAAAGACGATATCACTTCAATCATGACACCGAATGACGAGATCCGTTTAGACTTAACGACAGAGGACATTTCAATAAAAAATCGGAAGGAAGGAGACATCACGATTTCTTTTGACGCTCCCAATTCCGTTGATCTGGGCGCGTCCAAAGTCAACACTTTAAGAAAAGGTGATAAAGTCGTTATTAAGAGTGTTGATATGATTTATCAGGGAACAATAGGAGCAATGAAACGATGGCGTGCCACCCTAAACCCCGCAGATTACATTAATATGACTATTTTTGATGAAAAAGGAAATGTCATAGTCATCATTGATAACATTGATCCGTATTCCACTTTTAAGGAAGCGGGTTTCGTTGCCGTTCAATTCGGAAAAGATCAGGGTATGACAACCGATGAGGGATTTGATGTAGATGCAATATTATTGAAGAAGCAAGCGGAAAAGCATGAATCGCGGATGGTGGGGGTTGGGGGAAGCGCAACTAAAGACAGGGCATCGTTAGGTAAAGAAAGGGAAACCCTATTTGATCGGATGGTTAATCACTTTGCTATTATTTACTTGATGTCATTTATCGGTCTGGGTACACATTATTATTTTAAAATGATACCGCGGTATAACGAAAATTTTTCTAAGCCAGCATATCGGCAAGCTTTTCAAAGACAGCTTGATTCAACAGGAGTATCTCTCGATTATGAGAAATTTATTGGACACGCAAGAACGGGAAATCTAGATGGACGGACGGTGACCATCACTTTTTTTGAAGGGAAGAAAACTAAAATTATTTTTGATAGGTTCGAAGATGGGTGGGATTGGCGACCTGATATCGTTCTTGGCCGTAACGGTAAAAGAGTTGAGATTTCCCCTTTAGAGAAATTTTTTGTTCATCCGACTTCCGAAGGAGGTCCAGCGGCACAGGCCGATCAAGCAATGATGGAGAAAATAGGGGAATTTTTGGAAGAATATCCGATAACAAAGTTTTTGGGTGCTTTAGGAATTGGGATCGTAGCCGTCGCGCTTATCTTCAACTTTACTGCCCCAACCATGAATGAGCGATATCAGGCCAGGCTCGCGAAAGATCAAGCCTTTGAAGTGGCCCTGACACGAGATGGGAAAGTGACGCTTCCTTTTGAGGAATTTATCAATTCCTCTGTTCAATATGAAGACACGGTGAGGATTCAATTTGCCAACGGCCAGAGGCGAGAGATTGTCTTTCAAAGGTTTGAAGGCTCCAGGACAATGGTTGGTCGAGGTCCAGGCAACAGGATTGATATTGCTCCAGGGGACACGTTTACAGTTGTTAGACCAGACCAGGCCATGACAGTAGAAGATGGTCTTAACCTTCCTTTTGCCGGTTATTATAAACCTCAGGACGCCGCGATGTTGTCGTTTAAGCAGGTCTGGCAGATTCTTCTTGTCGGTTTCTGTGTGGCGTGTGGTTCTGATAACTCAACCGAAAAAATAAAGAACGCTAAATATTCTTATCAGATATCAACGGCTCAATTGGAGAAGGTCTCACTCTTTACTCAAGCCGTTAAAAAACAAGATAGAAATTATTGGGATTATTTGTCTGATGTTAGAGGACATATGCAAGTTCTGACCAGCATAGGAGGGGCGGACGCGATCATCGCTTTAAGAAATGTTTTAAATGATGTTTCTTATTATGGGGTTATCCGTGAATATGCTGCTGAATTTCTTGTAAAAATGATAAAAGAAGACAAAGTTCCAGAAGAAGTGGCGGGTATTATATTTTCGGATTTAAAGAAGGCGTTATCATCTGATGATGTATTTGCGCGTAGAGGCGCTGCTGTCTCATTAGGTCAATTGGGGCAAAAACAGGCAACGCCTGACCTTGAAAAGACTTTGGCTGACGAAAACGATTTTGACGTTCGTCATGCCATCAGATTTGCTTTAGCTCAGTTAAGAGGCGAAAAGACTATGAGAGAAAGCGAAATGACGGAGATGGAAGGGATCATCTATCGATTAATGTCTCAGGATGGTGAAATGTCAGACATTATAGATTCGATGCAATTTTTTCAGAGGGGTAGGGATAAAATTAACATATTTATATTTAAGAGTCCTAAAAAAGCGATAGATTATTTGAATGATTTGAGATATGGTACGGACTCTGAACGTGAATTTGCTTCTAAGTTATTACCGGTAGTGAAAAGATTAGACAAAGCCATGGCGGCAAAGCCAGATCAGGCGATGGGGAATTTTTTAAAGAAAATTGTTTTGCCATTTTTGTTTATACTGGGAAGCAACGGGGTATGGATATATTTGGGATATATACAAGTGAGGGACGCGCGACAGTCAGTTATGAAGGTTATCGAAGGATCGCCACTTCCTTATAAAAATTTCATTGATGCTTTTAATCAGAAAATGATTAAAGAGGGAAAAAAGATTGAAATTCAGCATTTGGATGGTGTGAAGATAACGGTGACCTTCAAGGAGTTTAAGGATTTTTCGCCATTACCCCAAACGATAGTTGATAAGAATAATGGGGAAGAGTATGGTATTGGTTCAAAAGACGTATTCACTATCCTGAGCGATTCGACCGATTATGCCATGACGGTAACGACTGATGAAGCGATGGCGAGCCAAGGCCAAGTCATCATTCAGGCCACAAGTGTAGGAAAAGTTGACAGTTTATTGAACAAGGATGGGAACGGTCAATTAAGTCCAACAGGCGAGTTGGCGTTAGACGGTCAGTTGTATACTGTCAAAACGAATGACAGTTTGACAATTAAATTGAAAAGAAATTTTCCAGGACTAATTGGCGGACAAGAACCTAGTTTTACTGTTTCCAATGAGCCTAACATAGGGATGGTTGTGAAGGTTAAAGTAAATACTCCAGGCGTTCCAAAATACGTGATACATACACTTTTAGAAGAACAAATTGTCTATTTCGGTTTGCCTGCTGAAGGGTCAGAAGATGGTGAGCCTGTTGTCCGATTCGCTGACAATCCGGCCCATCTTAAATATATCTATCTGGCCTTTCGAAGGATAAACGGGCAGGATATTCTTGTTAAAAATTATCTTGATACAACCATCGAAACGGATGTCGACGGCCCTCAAACGCGGTTTAGGCACCGTGTTAATGTTTTGATTACGATGCTTCTTTTATCAACCGTGACAACGTATTTGGTTTCCCAGATAGGAGTCCACGCGGCTTTAAGCCAGCAGTATGCCGCGCGCGTCCGAAGAACGACCGGTCGAAGGGATGATTCTGTTGTTGTTGATTATGATGAATTTGTTGCTTTAGCTAGAACGGGATTGGTTTCGCCAGGAACTAACATTGAAATCAAACACTTAGATGGAAAAATAGAAGAAATAAATTTCTATGCCCTTGATCTTCCACCACAGCCGAAGTATGCGCTTGATAAAGATTTTCAGCCGCATCATGTGGCAAAAGAAGATTCCTTTAAGATTTTTAATGGTCCCTATGGATTGGGAAAGACTTTTTATGACGACGCCATGACGGCTGAGAAAAGGTCAGCTGACCGGGCGATGCTGGGTGAAGACGTAAAAGATTTTTTAAGGACATTTGTCCCATTATCTTTGCTTGCATTTGGGGGACTCAGTCTTTGGATATATGCCCGTCATATGAATGGAATAGCCGCGAAAGAGTCATTAAAAATAACAATATTAGAGACTATTGAAGGAGTACCGCTCCCTTATAAAAATTTTGTTGCCGCTGTTAAATTAAAAATGATTAAAGAGGGGCAGAAGATCGAGATTCATCGTTTGAATGGACGTGTGATAGTTGTTGCCTTTGAAAAGTTTGATTCAAAATCACAGGAGATTGTTGATTATAACAATGGAGAAAGATATCCTATTGGAACAAAAGATGTATTTATTGTCCCAGGCGACTCAACTGCTGGTTTAAATGATCGTGCTATGACAACGGCCATGCCATATTTTTCGGCAGACTTTCAGAAGAAGTTGGGACAGGGCCTGTGGGGAGGGCTTTTTGCTTTGCGATTGAATAAAAGACTGGACCGGCTTGCCCATGGCAGGGATTTTAAAGAACGGAAGGAAAAAATTGGGGAGGCCCTGGAGGCGTTAATAACGACATTGGAGGAATTCGAAGGCGAGTGGTGGCTTGATGAAAAAGAGTCATGGATTCTTGATGATGTCAACGCGAATATGACGCGAGTGAACCGGGCGAGAATTTTGGGGTTGTTAAACAGGAGCCGGTCTTATAACGAGGCCTGGAAAAATATCCATATAGCCCGGGAGATTGCCCGTGTCATCCATAATCAGATTATGGATAACAGGATCAAAGAAATTCCTGTTAAATCGGGAGGGCACCAGGTTCCGGATGAAATCCCGATCCAGCTGGATCTTTTCGGCCTTATGGCGGAGGTCAGGAAATGGATGGAACGGGATATTTCTGTTGAGGTGGTGGTTCAGGAGTTGGTTTATGAGAGAACGGAAGGGGCGACCAGTATTCTAACGTTGTTTAAGGGAGATCCTGTGGACATATATATTCCTGTCCTAAAGGTAAGGCCAGTTATTCTTACACAGAACGCGGTGATTAATTTAGCTGCAGCTTCGGTTATCGACATTGCCATCGCGATCTATTTGAGGTTAAACGATAAGTTCAGGGATCAAATGGATAATATTTTGTTGGAGATTAATGCTCTTGAAAAGGGGGACGCGCTTTTGAATGGTGTTAAACGGATTTTGGATGTCGATGTTCTTGATCCAAGCGTGGCATCACAATATGCTCCCGAGGTTGTGGCTAAAAAGAGTAAATATTTCCGACAGGAAGTTTTAACCCGTGCTGAAGAGGCGGCGGATGCCCTCCAGACTCTTCAAAATATACTTCAAGCGCCTGTGACTATTCATGCCTTGAATATTACGCGTCAAAGCGAGGAAGTCGTTTTGGTGGCACCGTCCCTGGCTGAAATTTATCCCTCTGATTTAGCTATGGTTTCATTAAGGGTATGGGCTGCCATGGCGGGGTTTAGTTTTGTTTTTATTTCAGGAATAAACAGGGACAGTTTGTTTGCGCTTCCAGGGTCCGCGCTTGTGTTCGTTCAGGATAAAACACCAGCGCGGTCCAAAGGCCAGGTGGTGGAAACAAAACTGGCTCAAGATCAATCCTACGCTCTCTTTGGTCTGCGGCTGGATAGAAAAGAATCATTTTCCATCGTGACTCCCACGGACACATTAACATTTTCAGTGACGAAGGTGAAGAGCGACTCCCTTGGAGGCGCTGCGCGATATCAGGTCCAGGGTCCATTGGGGCAGGGAGATACGAGTAGAGTCGTTGCGGAAAATGACATTATTGAGGTCACGACAGATGACGGGACCCTGATTGAACTATTATTGGCGCGTAATGGAATCATTATCACTAGGCTCTCTAAAAAAGGCATTACAGTTTTATTTGAGTTACCGATTATTTCTTTGGATGTCAAGAAAGTGAAAGATTTAAGTGTAGGCATGAAAGTTGCTATCACGAAAAGACTGCCTTCCGGAATAATCCGTACTGATTTAGGTAAAATTGTTAAAATCTCACCAAGCACATCATTTAATTATTATGGTAAATTGCAGTCTTTTGACCTTTTCATTCAGACGGGTGATGATGGAGATCATCAATTCACTATTATTGGCAATCTCCAGGGAGATTCGCCTTTACCGGAAGGAATGGTCGTTCTTGCTGACGAGGCGATGACGGTTAAGCAGGCGCTTTTGCTCTTAGGTTTCGCAGGAGCGGTGGCGACGCCGTTGATCATCCATAAGATTAATGATCTCCAACTAGAGCAAACTATAAGAGGAGCGAATTATAATTACTCTGTGCCACAAGAGCAGGCTGAGCGCGTACAGAGGCTTCTTCAAAGTGTCAAAAGAGAAATGGAAGAGAGGGAAAACTATTGGGATTATCGATCAGCCGTTCAAAGAGGATTGGATACTTTAGTCACCATAGGAGGACCAGAAACGATCATCGGTCTGTGGGATATTATCCATGATTCTGGTGTTATGGAAATGACCCGCCGTAAGGCGATCGGTTCCTTAGTAGGCCTTGCCATAGAGAGGCCAATGCCGCAGGAAGTGCTGGCCATTTTAGTGGACGATTTAATTAAGGAAGGATTGTCAAACGATTCATTTCTTCTTCGCTGGGCAGCCGCAGAGGGCCTGGGAAATTTTGGAAAAAAAGACGGAATCATTTCTACAGAGCAGAGAGCGCAGGCCATTTTCGCCCTCAAGGACGTTTTGACCAATGAGACCGATTTTGACGTGCGCCAGGTGATCAGAGACGCATTAAAGAAGTTGGGCGAGCCTCTTGCGGAAGAAACCATGACCGAGGTCGAGGCGATTCTACGTGGGTTGATTAAAAAGGATCGCGAGATGTCATCGCTTGTCGATGGGATTCTATTTTTTGGGTCTCAAAGGCATGTTGTCAATATAGCGATCTCCAGGAGTCCTGAGGACGCGATCTCCTATCTGGAATCATTATTAGACTCTTCCTCTGACTATGAACGGGAATTTGCCACAAGATTACTGCCAGAAATCCGTAAATATGTTCAATTCAAGGCCGCTGTCGGGCTTGATCCACAAGCCATCCGTGATATGGCCAAAGTATTTATTGAACGCCACTGGCAATCCCAAAGAGAAGAAGCTGTTCAACGTCTGGCCCAAGCTGGCAGGGAGTCCAAAGACAAGGAGACTTTTGTCAAGATCCTTATGGAGATTTATGGTGAAATTGAACCCGGGCGGGTAGACTCCCGTGGGTATATGGTTCAGGCATTGGAGGGTATCGGTGGCCAGGAGGCGGTTCATGCCATCCAAGGGATATTGTTATCGAATGAACAAAATTTCATCCGTCTGGCCGCCGCGCAGGCTTTAATCAACATCGGTGACGATGTGACTGTGGTTGGGTATTTTATTCAAGATTTAAATAGGCTAATGCCTTTGGATGACATAAACAACATCCTTATTGAATCTTTGGAAATTCAATATTTGAAAGAAAAGAAGGCTGTTGAAGCGATCAGCATCCTTCTTCAATATTTAGAAAACAGGCCACATTTTTTTGAGGCTGCCGATGCCTTAGTCAGTATAGGTGGGGAAACAATAGTTCCATCGCTTAGTAGGATACTGAAAAATAATGCAAATGTTTTGGCGCAATCTCAGGCCGCAAGACTCCTGGGGAGAATAGGCGGGCCAAAAGCAACCCAAGTTCTGGTTGAATGGATTCTTTCGGAAGGACGGGACTATTTTAAGTATTTTAAGATTTTCATGGATTTATCAAAAGGTACTTCTATGGAAGAGGCCATTACGCTTTTTACACAAGGGGGGGCTCCGGCAACAACGATACTTTTGGGAGCGGTTCGAAGCGCTTTAGAGAATACCCCTCAATCCGCGATTCCTTTGCTGGAAGAGGCCTTACAAAAAGAAGAAGATACCCTTATGAAGGCATTTATTCAGGAAATTCTCGCAGGTATGAAAAAATCAGACAAGGCGATGGTGGGGAGTTTTGAAGAACTTGGCAAGATTATAACAACCGCCTTAAAAGTAATTGATGAGTTTGATGGGGAGGAGATTATAGAAATAATGGGCCAAGGTATAGAAAGCCAGTTAATACTTAAGGCGTGGGATATTATGGCGGAACAGAAGATTTTGGATCCATCGACCAAAACTCAATTGCGTTTGGCGATTGTGGACGCGATTGAGAATTCCACTGATTCGGTAGATTTAGATAATCCGTTGACCTTTCTTAATATACTTAGAATTAATTTAAAAAGAGTTAATTTAGATAAAGTTCCAGAGCGATTTTTGCCGGCCGAAGAGCAAGAATTGTCAAATATGGGAAAATCAGATCAAATTGTAAAGATGCTGGAAGAGATTTTAATCTTGATGATCCATTGGCCATTGGCACAAGTGCTCGTTAGTCAATTAGCAGATGAGAAAGAAGCGGTTATTGGTAGAAATATGAATATGAAAAGAGTTAACGGGATTGTTACCGTGTTAAAAGCAAAATATTCTGAATTAAAAGATGTATGGCCTGCAGATGTTGATGCGGCCCAGCTGCCCCCTGGTGGTATCGATTTAAACCCCGCCCTTTTGGACCTCCAGATCAAGCGTGACGGTAAGGGCATTCCCTTGCCCCTTAACCAGCAGCCGCTTAAAAGCTTTACAATCGAAGGCTTCCTTCCTGTGATCATCCAGATCATCCCCATCAATATGCCGGTCTTTCTGGGCCTGGTGGATGAGGGGGAGGAAGAGAACGAATACAGCTACCAGGACACCCTTGGGCCCATGGAAACCAAAAAACGGTCCAAGGCGACAGAAATTGGGGAAATTGGGGACGTGTAACGAAACCTTATTTAATTTAGGTTTCGTTACACGTCCCCAATTTCGTCCACAGATTTGCGGATTTTTCTATGTTAAAGAAGAAAAGAAAGACAAATAAGAAAAAGATCATTGAAAAAATTTCTCACCTGGCTAAGCCTGAGGGAATGGATTTAGATCGCTGGCAAATTGGGCTGCGAAAACAAATTGCCCATGAGTTAAAGTTAAGGATTCACAACACGGGCGACCATCCTGTGTTCACAAATTTTAAAGTAACAAATCCAGTGACGAAAAAGATTTACAGGGTCTTTATCGGCGGCGGGGATTTAGGCATGAGTTATTGTTCATGCCCTGATTTCGCGGTCAACACGTTGGGGACCTGCAAGCACGTTGAATCGGTATTACACCGTTTAAGGGGCGATAAGAACAAAAAAATATTGCTGGAAGCCGGCTGGCAGCCTGAGAAACCAACCGTGAGTTTACGCTATGGGCTTAAGCGTGAGGTCGTTTTCCTTCCCGGTAAGAGCATGGGTGTCCTATTGCGGACGTTGGCGCGGAAATATTTCAATGATGGTGTGTTGCCGCAAGAGAATATCCTCCTTTTTGATAAATTTGTCAGGGCGGTAGAACAGTTAAAAGAGCATATTGATTATCATGAGGATGCTCTGGCGTTTATCGCGCAAATCCGTGATCAACATATCCAGCGGGAAATCATTATGGAAAGTTTTCCTCAAGGCATTGAGGGCCCGCAATGGAGCGGCCTGTCCAAGGTCAATCTTTACCCTTATCAGAGGCAAGGAGCTCTTTTTGCGGCGGCGTATGGCCGCGTTATCATTGCCGATGAAATGGGGTTGGGCAAGACCATGCAGGCAACCACTGCTTGTGAAATCATGGCGCGCAATTTGGGAATCGAAAAAGTCTTGATCGTTTGCCCGGTGAGCCTGAAATACCAATGGAAGGCTGAAATCGAAAAGACAATCAGCCGCAAAGCACAAATCATCAGCGGGCCGCTTCTTGAGAGGCAAAAACAATACGGGCAAGAGAGTTTTTTTAAAATCATTAATTACGATGTGGTCTACCGCGATGTCCAGATGATCCAGAATTGGAGACCTGACCTGATTATTCTGGATGAAGCCCAGCGCATCAAAAACTGGAAAACACGGTTGGCGCAGTCGGTCAAAAAGTTGGAATCTCCGTATGCGATTGTCCTGACCGGAACGCCTCTGGAAAACCGCCTGGAAGAATTGCATTCGATTGTTGAATTTGTCGACCGCCACCATTTGGGGCCGCTGTTTCGTTTTTTAGACCATCACCGGCTGATCAATGAAGAAGGCAAAGCATCGGGGTATAAAAATCTCAATGAGTTAGGAAAATCCTTAGAAACGATCATGGTTCGCCGTAATCGCCAGGAAGTGCTGCCGCAATTGCCGGGGCGTATCGACAAGAATTATTTTGTTCCCATGACCTCTCAACAAATGGCGGTCCACGATGAATATAATGAACTGGTTGCCCGGCTGATGAACAAATGGCGCAAGCATCATTTTTTGACAGAGGAAGAAAAGCGGCGGCTGATGATAGCCTTGCAGAAAATGCGCATGGTCTGTAACAGCACGTATTTGATCGATGAGAACAGTGATTTTGGCAATAAGATGGGTGAACTGGAGGTCCAGTTAAGCGAAGTTTTAGAGGATCCGGAAACGAAGATCGTTATTTTTTCCCAATGGCTGCGGACCATGGATTTGATCATTCGTTTTTTGGATCGCCGTAAATGGACCTATGTCTTTTTGCGCGGAGACGTGCCTTCGGCCAAACGCGGAGACTTGATTGAGCGATTTAGAACAGATAAAACGTGCCGGATTTTTTTATCTACGGAAGCAGGCGGGGTGGGTTTGAATTTGCAACAGGCGTCGGTGGTCATCAATATGGATCTGCCATGGAACCCGGCGGTGCTGGAACAAAGGATCGGTCGCGCGCACCGGATGGGGCAGAAGAATGTTGTCAGGGTGATTAACTTTATCGCGGAGAATTCTATCGAACACCGCATACTGGGCTTATTGAAATTCAAAAAATCCGTTTTTGCCGGAGTTTTAGATGGGGGAGAAGACCAGGTGCTTATGCAAGGAAGCCGGTTTAATCAATTGATGAATACCGTTGAGAAAGTGTCCGAGGCCCAGCCCTTTGTTCCTGAAAAATCTGAGCAGCCAGCGGTTTTGTCTGCTGAGCCTTCTCTGCCATTGTTTATAAAAATGGCAGGGGATTTTTTACAGCAAATCGGAGAAGCTATGCAAAATGGCCCGGAAAAAGAACATCAAGGGTCAGGGCAGTCTAACGACGCCTCCCGCATCCGTTTGCACACGGAGGCAGCCACTGGTCAAAGGTCGCTGCGCATTCCTTTGCCCGATGACCAGACACTGAACCATTTGGCGCAGGTGTTGGGAAAGATATTCAATCAGGTCAAATAAGAATAATAGGGACAATAGGGACAGACGTTAATTTTTTTTGAAATGGAAATAACGTCTGTCCCTATTATGCAGTCCCTATTATGCCTGTCTTAGTCTGTCGTATTCTGTCATCTTGACAAAGATAGCCTGATTTGGTAAATAGGTTTGGCTGAATTTCGCGTAACATAAAGCATATCGACAAGGTTACGCCTAATAAACTTACCGAAACCTTTTTACCCAGTATGTGAATTTTGAAAATAAGACCCTTGGAAGATCGCTTTCAGACGCGATTGGACACATTATCAGATGTTTTATCATTTCACGCTTCAAGACAGCCGGAAAAAGAAGCCTACACTTTTCTTGTCGATGGAGAATCCCAACAGGTCCAGTTAACTTATCGGGAACTTGACCGCAAGGCGCGCGCGATCGCGGCGATGTTACAGTCTGTCGCGCCAAAGGGTGAGCGCGCTCTTCTCATCTTTCCCCCTGGTCTGGATTTTATTGCCGCTTTTTATGGTTGTCTTTACGCGGGAGTTATTGCCGTTCCCACCACTGCCCCAAGAAGAAATCGGCCCATCGAGTCGCTTAAATCCATCCTGGCCGACGCCAAGCCTTCGGTTATCTTGACGACGGGACCATTTTGGGAGAATCTTCAGATTCACGCGCGTCAATATTCCGAGTTCGGCCATGCGCGTATTTTAATGACGGACAAGATCGATATTCATGGCGACCAGGCGTTATGGATCAAGTGGACAAAGCCGGATATCACGCGTGGGGATTTGGCCTTTTTGCAATATACATCCGGCTCAACGGCTTTTCCCAAGGGGGTGATGGTCAGTCACGGGAACCTGATGCATAATTTGCAGATGATGAAGACGGTATTCGGTTTTTCGGATAAGACCGTCGTTGTGGGATGGCTACCGTTCTATCATGATATGGGATTGGTGGGCAATATTTTTGAACCCATGTATGCCGGTATCCATTGTGTGTCGCTTTCGCCGATGGCCTTCTTGCAAAAACCCATCCGCTGGCTTCAGGCGATCACCCGGTTTCGCGGGACCGCCTGCGCCGGGCCGAATTTCGCTTATGATCTATGCGTTCAAAAAGTCAAACCGCGGGAACTGGAAGTCCTTGATTTAAGCGGCTGGGAACTGGCGTGCGCGGGCGCGGAACCTGTTCATGTCCAGACGTTGGAAAGGTTCGCGGCCTATTTTCAGCCCTGTGGTTTTAGACGAGAAGCGTTTTATCCTTGTTACGGGATGGCCGAGGCCACTTTGTTTCTTTCCGGAGGGGATCGAAAGGGGCCGTACCGTCATTGCCTCATCCAAAAAAACGCTTTATCCCAGGACCGTATTATTGAAGCGAAAGCCGGGGATCCAGAGTCAAAGGCCATTGTCAGCTGCGGAAAAGTTTGGGAGAATCAGAAGGTGGTCATCGTTGATCCTAAAACATCAACACTCTCGGCTGACGGATCCATCGGAGAAATTTGGGTGCGCGGGGCCAGTGTCGCTCAAGGCTATTGGAACCGGCCGGAAGAAACAAAGAAAACGTTTCAGGCGACGCTTAACAGCGCGGGAAATGATCTGACAGAACAAAGGTATCTGCGCACGGGTGATTTGGGATTTATGAAGGAAGGAGAACTTTACATTACCGGAAGATTAAAAGAGTTAATGATTATCCGGGGACGGAATTATTATCCTCAGGACATTGAAAAGACTGTTGAAGAAAGTCATCCGGCCCTTAGAATTCACAGCGGCGCTGTCTTTAGCGTCGAATCTGATAACCAGGAAAAACTGATCGTGACCCAGGAGATCAGGAGGGAAGCGCGAAAAGATCTGGACCTGGATGAGGTGATCCAATCGATCCGTCAGCGTGTCAGTGAATTTCATGAGCTTGGTAGCCAGGCTATTTTGCTTTTGAGAGAGGGAAGTGTTCCCAAAACGTCCAGCGGCAAAATCAAACGGCTGTCCGTGCGGACCCAATACTTGGAAGGAAGTCTGGAGGTATTAAAGATATGGGAGCAGGGATCAACTGGTTTTCCCCAAGAGGAAACGGATCACCGAGGTCCATCATCAACAGGTAAAGACGCGGTCAGTTCACAGATGATCCGCCATTGGCTCGTTGAGAAGATCGCGCGGCGGTTAAATGTCCAGGCAAAAGACATCGATGTCCACGCGGCGATTGACCGTTATGGGCTGGATTCATTAGAGGCGGTCAATATTATATCTGACTTAGAGCGGTGGTTGGGACGCGAGTTGTCTCCGACATTAATCTACAATTATCCCAGTATTCAGGCCCTCAGCGATTATCTGTCCAGTCAATCCGGGTCCAGTTCTCTTTCGACCAACGCCAGCGGCATGAAGGCCACAGCGCGTCAAACAAAAACGGATGACATCGCGGTTATCGGTATGGGATGCCGTTTCCCTGGAGCCCATGATCTGGAGAGTTTTGGAAAACTTTTAAAGGAAGGCATTGACGCGATCGGGAATGTCCCGGCCCAGCGTTGGAATCCTGAAGCCTTCTATCAGCCAGAACCAGGAACCCCAGGGAAGATGAACACGTGTTGGGGCGGGTTTATTGATGCTGTCGATCGATTCGACGCCCATTTTTTTGGAATATCCCGCCGGGAGGCGGAAAAGATGGACCCTCAGCAGCGGTTAATATTGGAAGTCGCCTGGGAAGCTTTGGAGAATGCCGGCATGGCCCCTGACCAGTTGTCGGGGAGTCTGACCGGAGTTTTTATCGGAATTTGTCATAGTAATTATGAAAAATTGATCTTGAGGAATCCGGACCAGGTTGACGCTTACAGCGTGACCGGAACGGCGCTAAGCATCGCGGCCAACCGTTTGTCTTATTTCTTGAATTTAAAAGGGCCGAGTCTGGCGATCGATACGGCCTGTTCTTCTTCGTTGGTGGCGATCCACCAGGCCTGTCAAAGTCTGCGCGGCCGGGAAACAGATTTATGTTTAGTGGGAGGGGTCAATATCATTCTCACTCCTGAGGGGACGATCTCGTTTTCCCAGGCACGGATGATGGCTTCTGACGGGCGATGTAAAACCTTTGATGCGGACGCCGACGGTTACAGCCGTGGAGAGGGCTGCGGCGTGATTGTCCTCAAAAGGCTTGATCAGGCGATTAAAAATCACGACCGCGTTTTGGCCGTGATCAAAGGGTCGGCCGTTAATCAAGACGGGGCCAGTAATGGTTTGACCGCCCCGCATGGGCCGTCCCAGACCGCGGTGATCCGGCAAGCCTTAAAAAACGCGCGCGTTCTCCCGGACCAGATCAGTTATGTCGAAGCTCACGGGACCGGAACGTCTTTGGGTGATCCTATTGAGATGGATAGTATTAAGGAAGCGTTAATGGAAGGACGCCAGGAATCGGATATCTGTTATGTGGGGTCTGTCAAAACCAACATCGGTCATCTTGAGGCGGCCGCGGGAATAGCCGGGGTGATTAAGGTGGTCCTGGCCATGCAGCACGGTGAGATACCGGCGCATTTGCATCTGAAAAAATTGAATCCCCTGATTTCTCTGGAGAAAACGCCGTTTTCTATCCCAACGCAAAGACAGTCCTGGCCCAGGGGAGAGCGTAAGCGTTTGGCCGGCGTGAGTTCCTTTGGTTTCGGCGGAACGAATGGGCATGTCATTCTGGAAGAAGCTCCCATGATCCCTGTTTTCCCCAAAAGAGAGGGATGGCATATCTGGACAGTGTCGGCTAAAACCAAACCGGCCTTGACAGAATTGGCGCGCAAATATGAAGAATACCTGTATCAAAACGCGGATGTGGAAATCGCTGATGTGTGTTTCACAGCCAATACGGGAAGGTCCCATTTTCCGCGTCGTCTCGCGTTTGTGGTCCAAAGCCGCACGGATTTGAAAGAACAGCTGCGCGTTTATCTTAAGGATAACCCTATGGATCATGATTCGAGTCTTGAGACCATCCAAAAGGAAGAAGGGCGTCAAAGGCAAGATTTATTGATGTTAAAGAGAGACTATCTGTCAGGGGAGAACATTAACTGGAAAGATTTCTATGAGGGATATGTCACCCAACGGGTCGCCTTGCCCACGTACCCTTTTCAAAGACAACGGTATTGGATTGAGGCGGCAGATCAAGAAAAGAAAGAAATCATCCCTGTCCACTCATCCCGGCTGAGTCCCGCCTTAGAAAATTTACCAGAGATTCAAGGCAGGATGGCGTTAGCATCCGTCCCTTTTGAAAAACGGGAAAAGATGATTGAGGCGTACTTGATCGAATGTGTGGCCAGACAATTGGGGACTTCTCCTTCCGAAATCGACCCCCAACGACCGCTCATTCAATTAGGCCTGGATTCGATCATGGCCTTGCTTTTGTGCGATGATATCAAAAAGAATTTGGGGCTCAATATCACGCAGGCTGAATTCATGAAAGAAAGTACAGTTTCCAGGCTAACGAAAGTCTTACAGGCGCAGTTTAGCCATATTCCTCAAGCTGTATCCCCATCCGCCAGCGAGAGTGTATCCGTGCCGACCATCAACCCCCTGGGCCAACGGGACAACGCGCCCCTTTCCTATGCCCAGAAAAAGCTTTGGTTCCTTGATCAACTCTATCCTGGAAACCATATTTACAATATCCCCATCGGAGTCCGTTTCAGGGGTGATCTAAACGTCGACAGATTAAAAGAGGCGTTGAGTCGTATATCCTTACGGCAGGAATCTTTAAGAACAACATTTGTGGCCAAAGACGGCGTGCCCTGTCAAGTGATCCATCCCAAACAGGACCTCGCCTTTCAAGAGCTGGATCTGCAAAACCTCCCTGATGACGCCCGAAGCGAAAAAGCGGACCAGCTTATCAAAGAGCAGGCGCGTCAACCATTTGATTTAACTCAAGGCCAGTTGTGGCGAACGTTTATATCGCGTCTTAACAAAGATGAACATATGGTCCTTTTTGTTTTCCATCACATTATTTTTGACGGGTGGTCTTTAGGAGTATTTTTCAAGGAATTATCTTGTGTCTATCAAGACCTGGTGAACCGATCAACCGTCTCTTTATCTCCATTGGAAATGCAATATCGCGATTTCGCGATCGGACAAGAAGAGTCATCCAAAGGACATGGTTGGCGGGAACATCTTCAATATTGGCGGGATAAACTTCAGGGTGTCCCTCTGACGCTTGATCTGCCTTTTGATAACCCCAGGCCGCCGGTTCAGACATACCATGGCCATCGGGAAATATTGACGATGGACGCAAAGGAAAAACGCCGGATAGAAAAGGTGTGTCGTGAGCAAGGGATCACCATGTTCAATTGGTTGCTGGCGGCTTTTGGGTTTTTGATTTCTTATCATAGCCGGCAAAATGATTTCGCGATCGCCGTTCCCATTGCTGACCGCGGGCGAATGCCGCTGAAATCTTTGATTGGTCTGTTGGTTAACTTTTTACCTCTTCGATGCGCCCGCGATCCAAAAAAGACATTTCTTGAGTATGGTCATGATGTTCAGGCCATGACGCAAGAAGCGCTGCATCATCAACATGTGCCATTTGAGGAGATATTGACGGCCCTCAATAAGCCGAGGGATTTACGGATGGCCCCGTTATCCCAGGTGGTTTTTAACTTTCTGCAGATTCCCGCAGACCTTTCCCGTTGGCCAGACGCGGATCTAAGTTTTTTTGAGGTTGAAACTGGTATCGCGCAAACCGACCTGGCCCTGCTTGTGAAAGAGGAGCAGGGGTGTCTGCGCCTTTCCATGGAGTACAACACGGATCTTTTCAAACAAAGCACGATCCGGAAATGGATGGGCCAATATCAGCAACTACTGCGCGCGGCGGTTAAGGATCCCGGTTTAACGATGGAAGCTTTACTGGACCAACTCGGATTTATTCAGCAGGAAGATAAGAGTATAACGACCAATGTCGGGCCTCACCCCTTTGCCTTAGAACAATCTAACTTGACCCGGAATCAACTGATTATTTGGGCGGGACAAAAATTAGATGTTCTCAGTCCCGTCTATAACAGCGTGATTACTTACACGATCCATGAGTTTGTCGACAGGAAACATTTAGAGACGGCCTTTCAGAGGATTGTGGATGAAAGGGACAGTTTAAGAACCATCATTGAAGAGGTGGACGGCGTACCGCGGCAAAAAGTCCATGACCATGTTCCCTGCGATATCCATTATGTCGATTTCTCGGGCGCCGCTGATCCAGAGGTGGAGGCTCAACAATGGAGCCTCGTTCAATCCAAGGCGCCTTTTCGATTGAATGAACGGACGTTTTACTGCGCGTTATTGAAAATCACGGATGAAAAATTTGTCTGGTTCATTAGTCAGCACCATATTATTACCGATGGATGGTCGCAATTGATGGTCTGGCAAGATTTGTTAACGTATTATCGGTTGTCGGTATCCGGTGAACTTCAGGGGAAAACCGCCAAGGTGTCTTTTCAGGAATATCTGAACTTTGAAAAGGAATTTTTAAAATCAGAACGTTATGACCGGGCCAGGGCTTATTGGGATCAGCAGCTGGAAAGAATCAAAGAAGGGGGAGGGGGTGGGGCTCTGGAGGTGTGGGGCCAAAAGCGTCAACATCAAACGACCCAGGTGGAGAGGGTCTGCTGTCAACTCGGCCAGCCGTTAACCCAAAGGCTCAACGAGATAATCAGCGCGCAAGGTTCATCGAGTCATTCCGCGGACGCGGTTAAATTCCATTTCTTTTTAGCCTTGTATGCTGTCTTTCTGGCGCGGGTTTCCGGAAAAAAGACGGTGGCCATGGGCATCCCCATCCATAACCGCCGCTCTAAAAAATTTAAAGAGACCATGGGATTGATTATGCAGATGGTCCCCCTTTGGATCGAAATTAATGAGAATGACTCTTTTGAACAGTTAATCAAGCAGGTCGCCAATACCACGTTTAAGGCGATTCAGTTTGGTCAATATATCGTGCCGTCTTCGTTGCGTCAGCCTGTCTATGACGCCATTCTTAATTATCATCCCTGGTGGGGGGAGCCGGTCTTTTTAGAGAAAAGGGTAACCGGCAAATGGATCCTTCCTGAACACGCCTTTGAAAGTCTGACGCTTAATATCCATACGTTTGAGGCCCAGGTGGGCAAAGATGAGGATGTCCGGTTTGATTTTGATTTTAATGAGGAGCTTTTTGAGCCACAGACGCGGCGAAATTGCGCGCGGTATTTTCTTAATCTGGCGGAGGCGGCCTTAAAAGGTTTTCACCAGCCCATTGGGAACCTGCGGCTTTTGTCGCATCAAGAAATACGCCAGCAGTTGGTGGACTTTAACCAAACAGCCAAAGATTACGATTTGACGGTCTGTTTGCATCAATTATTTGAGCGTCAGGCGGCCCAAACACCTCACGCCATCGCGCTGATTTTTGAGGGCCAGTCGCTCACCTATCAGGAACTTAATCAGCAGGCCAACGCGCTCGCGCATCATTTGAAATCACTGGGAGTCAAGACGGAAGATCTCATTGGTATTTGTGTGGAACGGTCTTTTGAAATGGTGGTCGGTTTGATGGGAATACTTAAAGCCGGCGCTTCCTATATTCCGCTCGACCCAACGTATCCCCGTGACCGCCTGGAATTCATGCTGCGGGACAGCCGGGTGCCTGTTGTGTTAACGCAAGGGTATCTTTTGGACCGATTTCCCTCTAATAACGCGCGGATTATCTGTTTGGATGAAATCAGGCTTTCCGCGCGAGCGGACAATCCTGTGCTTGAAGTTACCGCGCAGAATCTGGCTTATTGCATTTATACCTCCGGATCAACCGGAAAACCCAAGGGGGCGATGAACACTCATCAGGGGATCGTGAACCGGCTGCTGTGGATGCAAGAGACTTATCAGTTAACGGCGCGGGATAAAGTCTTACAAAAAACACCTTTCAGTTTTGATGTTTCCGTTTGGGAGTTATTTTGGCCGCTCATTGTCGGCGCTCAGATGGTGATCGCCAAACCCGAAGGGCACAAGGATGGTTTATATTTGAGGAATTTGATCATCGAACAGGAAATCACCACGCTCCATTTTGTGCCTTCCATGCTCAATGCCTTTCTTGATGTGGAGGGACTTGACCGCGTCCACTCCGTTCGTAATGTTATCTGCAGTGGGGAGGCGCTTTCAGTCGCGCTGCAAGAAAGGTTTTTCACAAAAATGAACGCCCGGTTGCATAATTTATATGGCCCCACGGAAGCGGCGGTGGATGTCACGTATTGGCCCTGTCAGAAGAACAGTCCTCTGGCCACCGTTCCTTTGGGTTATCCGATTGCCAATATCCGGATATATATTTTGGATCAGCATCAGCAGCTGTTACCTGTAGGAATGGCGGGAGAGATTCATATCGGCGGGGTTGGCGTCGGCCGTGGTTATCTCAACCGCCCTGAATTGACCCAAGAAAAATTTATCCCTGACCCTTTTAGCGCAAATCCATCCAGCCGGCTGTATAAGACCGGTGATCTGGGGAGGTATATGGCCGGCGGGATCATCGAATATTTGGGCCGTATGGACAACCAGGTCAAGATACGCGGGTTTCGAATCGAGTTGGGTGAGATTGAGTCGACACTGATGCAGCATCCGGGGATTAAAGACGCTGTGGTGAACGCCACCGAATCCCACAGACTTACTACGCGGCCTTATTTAACGACAGCTCAACAAAACGCGGAAGCGGACAAACAGTTGGTGGCGTATGTGGTTTTCTCAAACGGCCAGTTAACGATGGACCAGCTGAAGGATCATTTAGGGAAGAAACTTCCGGCTTATATGGTCCCGTCTTATTTTGTGCCGATGGAACGATTGCCCTTGTTGCCTAACGGAAAGGTCGACCGTAAAAGCCTTCCGGCCCCTGATGGGGAACGGTCAATACTCGTATCCGAGTATGTGGCGCCACAGACACCCCTGGAGAAAATGGTGGTCAGTATATGGGAGGAGGTTTTGGGGGTTAAGAGGATCGGCTTAAATGATAATTTTTTTGATTTGGGGGGACATTCGTTATTGCTGACCCAGCTTTTATACAGGGTCAACCAGGAATTTCAGCGTGAAGTGTCGATGATCCGGTTATTTCAAAATCCAACGGTCGCGGGAATGGCGGCCATCCTGGAAGGTGGAAAAGTTGAGAGGGCTTCAGATAGCCTGCGGAAAGTGAATTGGGTTGAGGAAGCCGTGCTGGATCCTGCGGTCTCGGCCGCTGGCGTTAGGCCGGACCTTTCGGTAGAGGCGAAAAAGATCTTTTTGACAGGGGCGTCCGGTTTCGTTGGGGCGTTTCTTCTTAATGAGCTTTTAGAAAAGACAACGGCTGATATTTATTGTTTGGTCCGCGCCAAAAATTCTCAACAAGCTCTGGAGAGGATCCGCGAGAGCTTGAACCAGTATTCTCTTAATAAAGATGAATCGCTTCATCGTATTATTCCTGTGGCAGGGGATCTGGCGGAAATTAATTTGGGATTGGGAGTGGACCTGTTTGGGGAACTGGCGCGGGAGATCGATTGTATTTATCATAACGGGGCGCTGGTGAATTTCGCCCTTCCTTATGATGTCATTAAGAGAGCCAACGTGGGCGGGACCCATGAGATTCTCAAGATGGCCGCGCGGACGAAGGTAAAACCGACGCATTACATTTCCACGTTAGGTATTTTTTCCAATTCTCAGCGTCTGTATGATGAAAATAGCAGCATTGATCAGCTCGATCATCTGGCGGCCAACGGGTACATCGCCAGCAAATGGGTGGCTGAAAAATTGGTGATGGCCGCCCAAGAACGCGGCCTTCCATGCAGCATCTATCGGCTGGGTCAGATCACAGGCAGCAGCCGGACCGGGGCCTGCCGGCCGGAAGATTTCCTTCACAATATGTTGATCGGTTGTGATCAGATTGGATTCCTTCCGGAAGAAATTCTGGATTTAAAGATCGATCTGACACCGGTGGATTACGTGGCCCAGGCGATCGTGGCTTTGTCCCGGCAACCTTCCAGCGTTGGGCAGGTATCCCATTTGATCAATCCACAGCGTGTTTCTTACCGCAGGATTTTTGAACAACTGGGGCAATTCGGCCGAACGATTCAGCCCTTGCCCTATGAGCAATGGTTTGATAAAGTGAATCAATTTCAGCAGGACCCGTATTCACCGTTTTATCGGATCATGCCCATTTTAAATGATCTCAAGCTGTCTTTGAAAGGTTTGCCGCAGTGGAAAGTCTTAAAAAAATTTATCCTCTCCCGGATGGAGTACAAAATCGATTGCGCGCGCACGGTCGACATCTTGGCCAGGCATCAACTGCGTTGCCCGCGACCAAGTGATGAGCTGATGAATTTGTATTTTCAGTTTCTTAAGAAAAACCATTTATTAAAGGCGGACAGTATCAATGAAAAATTTGTTGAAAGCGGAATCTAGTCCTGTCGTTGGGGAAGTTAAAAGAAGCGGGCGCCTTTTTCAGCCGGCGTCCCCAAAGACACTGGATCTCATCAGGACTTTTAATCAGGAACAAAAAAACACTTTTTTGATGCCGGCGAAGTTCATTTCCGCGGAGGCCGGTCAAGTCGGTTACTTATTGAACGAGTATTTTAATGTTGGCCGCGTCAAGGGACAGCGCGGATCCTACAAAACTTTCTTTTGTAATTCTTGTCTGGAGGCCGTCCACGGCGCCATTAAAATCGCCCGTCATAACGCTTTTAAAAGAAATAAAAATCATCCCAGAAAGATCCTTATTTTCGATCCCGGTAGAAAAATGGAAATGTTCTTCAATCCGTTGGGACGGGATGCGTCCTTAGCGATGGTTCCTGGCCTGCGGTTCGTCGCCGAGAAGACTCAACTTTTGGAGATAGTCAAAAAAAGGGGGGGGGAATTTTGCGGTGTGATCGTTTCCGCTTCCCAAGATTTGGTCCATGATGTGTTTGACGCATGCCGGAGCAAGAACATCATCACCATCCTGGATGAAACAAACAATGATTTTCGTATCGCCCCCTCCTTGGTCCATCAAGTAAAGATATTGCCGGACGTCATCTTGACCGCGGAAGGGCTGACGGATTATGAGATCCCCTTTGGGGCCTTTTCCATGTCTGACGCTGTCCACCAGGTGTGGCGTTCCATGCAGACCTGTTTTATCCACTCTTCCACTTTTGGCGGGAACCGTTTGTCCCTGGCCAAGGCGCGGGATCATTTGTTGGAAGTCTGTAAGGATGACCAGCTGCGGGAGAAGTGCCTTGACATAGAAGCTGATAGAGAGCGTTGTTTAGAGGCGTTTTCCCAGTATATAAATCCGGCGATTGTCGGATTCTTCAGGATTAATGGATTTGATTTTACTCCGGCAAGCGCGCATGGATCGGTTTTATCCTATGTGGATGAAAAACGAAGGGAAGTCATCGATTGTATCTCGGGAGGCGGGGCGGCGGTCCGTGGCCATACGCCCGATGATCTCCCATCGGAAGTTTTGGACACGCATGATCATGAAACGGATTATTGGGAAAAGCTAAAGAACAAAATGTCGGCCCTGACAGGGTTACACAAGGCCTTTCCCGCTGTGAGCGGCGCCTCGGCCGTTGAAAACGGCATGATTCTGGCGATGCTGGCCAACTCGGATAAAACACGGATTGTGACCTTTAGAAGCAATTACGCCGGCAAGACCATGATTTCTTTAAACGCGTCTGATTTGAAGGAGCTGGATATCCGAAGCCCTTATTTGCCTCTGTATTTTGATGTCGTGTTGATCGATCCTTTCGCGAAAGACGCGCTGGAGCAGTTGCGCCAACAGCTTACATCGGGTCAGGTGGCGTTGGTGTGGTTTGAAATGATTCAGGGAGGGACGGAAAAGAGTATCTCCGCACAATTGTTGGACCTAATCGCCAGTCACAAGGCCGCGTCAGGATATTTCGTGGGAGTGGATGAGATCCTGACGGGATTCTACCGCGCGCGCGGGTTGTTCAGCTATCAGGGAACAGCGGTGGCGCCAGATATTGTGACCAGCTCTAAAGCTTTAAGTGACGGCTCATTTCCCATCGGGACCACCATGGTCTCCCAAGAGATTTACGACAAAGCTTTGAGGTGTCATCCGGAGCTTGTCGATTATCTGGAAAATTTTTATGTCAATCAATTGGGGGCCCATATCGCCTGCCATTGCGTCGAAAAGATTTCCTCGCCGGAAATGGGCCGGCATGTTAAAAAAATATCCCAGATTATCCGGACAGGGCTCAATGACATTGCCAAAGAGTCATCGATTATCCGGGAAGTCTGCGGGGAAGGGGTTCTCCTGCATATTTATTACCGCAGCGATCACATCTTTATGAAGTGTTTGGGGAAATTGGCAACGATGGTGTTCCCTCTATATATGTGCCGTGTCGCTTTAAAAGAGGCCAACGTGTTTTTATTTTTTGACCGGTGCATGCCGGCTCTGACCATGAGCGAAGAAGAGGCGAAAACGGTTGTTTCGAATCTAAAGAAAGTTTTTACGCGTAATCTTTTCGTGACGTATCTTGGTTTTTGTCAATTTTTCCTGAAATTGGTCAATTATACCGTCATCAGTTTTTTTAGAAAAAGATGATCGAGTCCATTTTTCCATCCACCGTCCGTGTGGCCCAGGGAGATCCTCAGCAGATGGAAGGGGAGCTTTATCCGCAGGAAGAGAGCTTCGTTACAAAGTCAGTGATGAAAAGGCGGCGGGAGTTTACAGCGGGACGTCTTTTGGCGCGATCGCTATTGAATGAGTTCGGCCTTACTGATTTTCCCTTGCTTATGGGGAAGCACAGAGAGCCTTTATGGCCGGAGGTCTTGTGCGGGAGTATCACGCACACCCAAAATTATTGCGCCGTTGTTGTCGCCCGCAAACACGATGTCACAAGTCTTGGGCTTGACGCGGTTCTCCCTCAGGATGTCCGTGAAAATATATGGCCGGCTTTTTGTTCGCCCAAAGAGCTGGCGGGACTGGAGGCGTTACCTCCACAGTCGCGGCAACAACAGGCGGCCCTGATTTTCAGCGCCAAAGAATCGCTTTATAAATGCCTTTTCCCTGTGTTGGAATGCTGGATCGATTTTAAAGATGTCGAGATCCAAGTCGGTTCGTCAGGATATTTTAACGCTGAGTTTGCCATCGACAAGAAAGGCTTTAAGAAAGGAACCCGCGTCAGAGGGCAGTATTATTTTCAACCGCCATATCTGTTGACGGGTATAACCTGGACAGGATTATGAAAACGTTTATTAGATTTTTTGTTCAAAACCATCTGCTCGCCAATCTGTTGACCCTGATGGTGTTTTTATTAGGGCTCAACACTCTACTGGGGATCAAACGTGATAGTTATCCCAATGTCGATTATGGCATTATCACCGTGACGACCGCCTACCCCGGGGCTTCACCGGAAAACGTTGAGATCAATGTGACCAATAAGATTGAAAAAGAGCTTAAAGGCGTCAACGGCATTCAGGACATGACCTCCGTGTCCATGGAGAACACATCCGTCATCCGTGTGGTCATCGACCCCAACCTTCCTAATCAGGAGAAAGTCAAAAAGGATGTCCGCGAGGCCGTTAACCGTGTGGTAGATCTTCCGGACGACGTTGAGGGCGCGCCTTTGGTGGAAGAGCTTAATACGTCATTGATCCCTGTGATGGAGGTGGGGATTACCGGTGGCGATTCTTACAGGCAGATGAGGGACTACGCCCAAATTATTGAAAAGAAGCTGCGTTCGCTTCCCGGGGTTTCTCGTTTGGAACGGTTTGATTTACGCGCCCGGGAGGTCCAGATTGAAGTGGCTCCGCAAAAGATGCGCGCGTACGATGTTTCTTTTGGGGAGATGATCCAGGCGATTGTCCAAAGCAATGTCCGTCTGACCGCCGGCGCCCTTGAAAATTATCCAACGGAAGACAATATCGTCACCCAGGCGGAATTTCGCGGTCCCCTGGAAGTGGGGGAGGTGATTGTCCGCGCGACGTTTGACGGCCCTGCTGTCAAAATTAAAGATCTGGCCATTGTCCGGGACGATTTCAAGAAACCCACTGTCCTTTCACGGATGAACGGTGAGCCCGCGATTTCGTTTATGGTGTATAAAAAAGAGGCGGCGGATGTGATCCGCACGGCCGATTCGGTCAAGAAGATGGTCGCTCGGTCGGCGCCAACGCTTCCACCGGGGTTGAAACTGACGGTCGCCACTGATTATTCCCATTACGTGAAAAACCGTTTTAAGGTTGTCTTGAGTAACGCGTGGATGGGGCTTATTCTGGTGGTGCTTATTTTAAGCGTCTTTTTAAACCGTCACGCCGCGTTGTGGGTGGCTGTTGGAATTCCTGTTTCTTTGCTGGGGACGGTATTTTTAATGCCGAAATTCGGCGTGTACCTCGACGCCTTGAGTTTAAGCGCCATGATTATGGTGCTGGGGATGCTGGCCGATGATGGGATTGTCATCTGCGAAAACATTTATACGAACCGACAAAAGGGGAAATCGCCGGTAGACGCGTGCGTCGATGGCGTCGCGGATGTGTTTTGGCCGGTGATGGCCATGCATGCCACGACCCTCTGCGCGTTCATTCCCATGTTTATCATGCCGGGCATCTTCGGAAAATTTGTTTTTGTGATTCCGCTGGTCTTTTGTTTGACCCTGGTCATATCCGCCTTAGAAGTCGTGATCGCCCTTCCGGCCCATATGGTGTCTTCATTAAAGTCGCCCAACCAGGAGTATGAAAAGAAATGGTTTGAACGCTGGCAGGCGGTTTTCAGGAAATTTTTGCGCTCCTGTCTCCCTTACAGGATTCAATTTTTCATGGGATTTTTGGTTCTGCTGGGTGTTTCTTTATGGTTAGCGGCAACGAAGATGAATTACGTCCTTTTGCCTTCCAAGATGGCCAACGAAATTTATATTTCCATGGAACTGCCGCAAGGGACAACGCTGGAGGCCAACGCGCGAAAGGTCAAAGAGGTGGAAGCCTTGGTCGCGGTCCTGCCCAAGAATGAAATAGCCTCTTATGTGACCAGGATCGGGGAAGAGTGGCTGGATGAAATCCAGATCGAGAACTACTCTTATATTACCATCAGTCTGACGCCGACAAGCCAGCGCCGTAGATCCGCTGAAGATATTGTCGCGGATCTGAGACAAAAGACCGACACCTTGCAAGGATATAGAACGATTACCTATTTTATCGAGACCGGCGGGCCGCCTGTGGGCAAACCCGTTCATTTTTATATTGTCGGCCCTAACGATCAGACGCGGGAGTCTTTGACCAGCCAGATGGTCGCGTTTTTAAATCAGACTGAGGGGGTGAAGGATGTTGAGCGGGGGGATAAGTTTGGAAAGAACCAGATCGCGCTTGAGCCCAACTATGAACGTTTGGCCCGGTTGGGTTTGTCAGTGGCTGACGTCGCGAAAAACGCGCGTATCGCGGTGGACGGCGAGATTGTCACCAGCGTCCGCTATGATAATGAAGATGTCGATTTCCGCGTGCTAAATGACCCGGCGTCCCGGCAAGAGCGGGATTATCTGGCCGAGATGCTTATCCCTAACCGGGAAGGACAATTGATCGGCTTGGGGCAGGTGGTGGACTTTGTCAAGCAGCCGGGATACGCCCATTTTCAACATTATGATGGGGAACGCGCGACGGCCGTTTATGGTCAGGTGGATAAGACTAAAATTTCTCCTATGGAAGTCAAGCGGCTGGTGGAACAGCGTTTTAATCTGGATAAAGATTGGCCGGGCACGCGTATTGTCAACGCGGGCGAGGTCTTTGAGACTGAAAAATCCATTATGAGTTTAAAGAGGACGTTCTGGATTTCAGTGGTGGCCAATTATTTTATTCTGGTGCTGCTATTTAAATCCTTCTTCCAGCCTTTGTTTGTCATCCTGGCTATTCCCTTTGGCACCATCGGCGTCATTTGGGCGTTGTATTTGCATGGAGAGCCGTTAAGTTTTCTGGGCCTTTTGGGGGCGGTGGGGGTCAGCGGGGTGGTTGGTAACGATACGCTGGTGCTCATTAATCATTTGAACCAATTAAGGAAACGGAAACCAGACGTCCCCGTTGAAGATATTGTGGTGGAGGGGGCCGGCGACCGCCTGCGGTCGACCATTTTAACTTCTTCTTTTACGACCCTGGGCGGATTGTTGCCGTTGGCCTACGGCTGGGGAGGGTCCGATCCTTTTGTCACTCCCATGGTGCTGGCGTTGGGATACGGTTTGGCCTTCGCGACAGTGTTAACGCTGATCCTTATGCCTTGTTTGTATATGTTAGGGGATGATGTCCGCAAGAAGTTTCAGGGAAGGTATCCGCAAATACCTGGTTCCAGGAAAACACAGGTTCCACGCGGGGAGTTGCCCCTGGAGGAAGGGAGCGTTAAATGAAACGGCATTTTTCACAAAAGATTTTCATATTCACATGTTTTTTTCTGACAATTGCCCATCGCGGGATACCGCAAGAAGTCAAGACGTACGAACTTTCCATAAAAGAGATATCCGAGCTTGCCTTAAAAAATAATTTTGATATCCAGTTGGCCCAGTATGATCTTTGGATTAAAAGAACTGATCAACAGGTAGCCGAATCGATTTATGACACCATGTTGAATGCCGGGGTCGGCTATCGGGATAATCAAAGGAAACAAGTGTCAACGATCTTCGGTGAAAAGACAGTGGATAACGAATATAACGTCGGTCTGGCCAGGAAGCTGCCTTCTGGAACAACCCTGGGTGTAGAAATGGCCCATCAACGCCAATTCAGCGATTCTCCGTTTACGATTTCATCGGTCACCCATGGTTCGTCTCTGGCGGTATCAATAGACCAGGATTTGGGGAAGAATTTTTTTGGTTTAAAGGACCGGGGTAACGTTCACATGACCAGGCTAGACATCGAAAATGTTGAATTCCTTTCTTTAGACAAGATTGAGATGTATCTGGCGCATGTCCAAAACGCTTATTGGGACCTGGTTCTGGAGATGGAGAATGTCGCCATCGAAGAAGATATGGTCAGGCAGGCGAAGCGGTTGGATGAGCTTCATCAGGAAAAATTCAAAAGCGGCCTGGTTGAAAAAACAGATATCATCGCCTCGCAAGCTAATTACCAAAGGCGCCGCAATGACCTTGTTCTGGCCGAAAATAGCCTGAAGGGAAAGACCAACGTCTTAAAGTATCTTTTAAATATTCCCGAGGATGAGATATCGATCGTGCCAACGGACCAATTCCAAATCCCTGACGCGATCACGGATTTCCAACAAGCGCTCAAAGAGGCCTTTGAAAGAAGGCGGGATTACAAGATGGCCCATAATGAAATCAAGAACAGGGATATCCAACTGGCGATTGAGAAGAACAATAGTTGGCCGGAAATCAATCTGTCCGCCTCGTTGGCGCGTAATGGTCTGGGGGATCATTTTAAAGAAGCGTCCACCCATATTGCCGATGAGGACAATCCTGATTTTAGGGTCGGCCTTGAATTCAATTTTCCATTGGAAAATAGCGCGGCCGGGGCGCAGTCGAAGGCGGCTGATTTGGCCAAGGCCAAAGCCATTATCCGGTTAAAGTCGATTGAAAGGAAGATCAGTATTGAAATCATGGATCGGGTTCGGGATTGCAACACGTTTCGGGGCGTGGCCCTGAGTGATGAAAAGATTTCCATTTTGCAGCAAGAGAAATTGGCTGAAGAGGAAAAACGTTTTCAACTGGGCCGTTCGAGTACCGATATCCTCATCCGTTTTCAAGAGGACGTTATCCTGGACCGGCTTCGTGCCGCCCAGGCGAAATACCGCTATCATTTATCCCAAGTGGATCTTCAGCTTAAAACCGGGGATTTACTCCATCGTTACTGGTCGCTTTCAGACTTACGCGGCCTCTCTCCTTAAAGATCGCCAATACACTCTCATCTTAGGACTGCCTTCCTCTATTCGCAATTTTAAGAAGAGGCAGTATAGATGGGATGATGAGGTAAGGCAGTATAAAAAGCAGCGTAAGGTAGACGGGTGGGTTCAGTCATTTCAAGAAGAACCAAAACGTTATGGCCACTAGAATACGGTAAACGCCGAACCAGATGAAGTTATGGTTTTTGATGAAGTGGAGAAGAAATTGAATGCTGACCATCGCCACCACAAAAGAAACACCCGCCCCCATGATCAAAAGACCGATTTGGGTTTGAGTGAACGTGTTCGCGCTTTTGCACACGTCATAGATTGTGCTCGCTAACATGGTGGGGATGGCTAAAAGAAAAGAAAACTCCACAATCGTTTTTCGTTTCAGCCCAAGAACCAATCCTCCAAGAATGGTGGCCGCCGCCCGGGAGACTCCGGGGATCATGGCCGCAGATTGAAAGACCCCGATTAAAAACGCTTTTTTGTAGGAAATTTTTTTCAGATCATCGATTCCCTTGTCATCTTCATGGTGTATTTTTTCAAAGAGGATTAAGAGGATACCGCCTATAAGAAGCGCCCAAAGGACAATATCGGTATTATCCAGGAGCACATTTTTTACTATTTTATAAAGAATTAATCCTAAGAGGGCTGTAGGAAAGAAGGCCGTTAGAACACGTTTGATGACACGGATATCCATGATGGATTTCTTGGAAGCCAAGACCACTGACAGGATAGCCCCCAGCTGAATGGATATCTCAAAGGTTTTGGTAAAGTCTGTTTGGGCCAGGTTTAAGATACGGGCTGTCAGCATCAAATGCCCTGTTGATGAGACCGGTAGAAATTCAGTCAGGCCTTCAACAACCCCTAAAATTAAAACGTCTAAAAGATTCACGGATTTTTATTCCCTTAGAAAGTGGACATTATGTTTTATTCCAGAGATGAATTCTGGTTTCTTCCACAATAACGCGATTGAGGGCAATTAAGGAAAGAAGGTTGGGGATGGCCATCAAACCATTAGCGATATCGGCAAAAGTCCAGATGACGGACAATTGAGCCACGGAGCCGGCCATGACTGCCGCCACCCAAAGGTAACGATAAACCATGATCGCCCCGGGACCCCACAGGTATTCAGCCGCTTTTTCTCCATAATATGACCATCCCAGGATCGTTGAAAAGACAAAGGTCAGTAAGCCGATGGTCAAAATGATCGGGCCAATAACGGGAAAATCGGAAAACGCGGCTTTGGTAAGGGCGGCGCCGTTTAAGCCTTCAGTCCATTCACCGGAATTTACTAAAACCAATCCTGTCATTAAACAAACAACAACCGTGTCCCAGAACGTCCCGGTTGAAGAAACAAGGGCTTGCCGCACGGGATTTTTGGTTTGCGCGGCCGCGGCCACAATCGGGGCGCTTCCCAGGCCTGATTCGTTGGAAAATAATCCGCGCGCGATCCCATAACGGATCGCTTCTTTGATTCCCGCCCCTAAAAACCCTCCGATGGCGGCTTGTCCGCTAAACGCTGATCGCAGGATGAGGGAGACGGTCTCTGGCAGAGTTTCGAATTTCATGATCAGCAAAATAAGGCAGCCTCCCACATAAAAGATGGCCATAAACGGCACCAACTTTTCACAGGTTTTGGCGATGGATTTGATGCCACCCAAAATGACAACGGCCGTTGATGTTGTTATAAAGATGCCCGTGACCCATGGGGAGAGATTTAACGTTTCTTTGGCTAACTGAGCGATCGAATTGGCTTGAACCATATTGCCTATCCCGAAAGCCGCGACGGTCGTAAGGCCGGCAAATAGCATGCCCAGCCAGCGGCATTTCAACCCGCGTTCTAAAACATACATAGGCCCTCCGGCCATCAGTCCTTCGCTTGTGGTGACACGGTATTTAACCGCTAAAAGAGCTTCTGAATATTTGGTGGCGATCCCAAATACGCCCGTCAGCCACATCCAAAGAACGGCCCCTGGTCCACCGGAGGCAATGGCCGTGGCCACCCCGACAATATTCCCAGTGCCGATGGTCGCGGCCAGGGCGGTTGTCAGAGCCCCAAATTGGCTTACGTCACCGGCG